>JACCDR010032778.1_pt1 | contig 37355 bp, 62 predicted proteins | sample 7446431 | NCBI WGS metagenome assembly JACCDR01 (sample SAMN15323443, study PRJNA562643) | freshwater metagenome | isolation source: river surface water | place: USA:Blue River Watershed | collected 2017-08-17 | reverse complement strand
TTACAACGCATTGTGCAAAGTTCACCGTTATCCGCCTTAATATCATCAGGACAACCAGATTCGCCAGCCATCCAATATTTGTGCTTGAGCGTAGGCGCAACGCCCAATCGGTTCAGGACGGCTTGTTCTGTCCCCTTCACTAAGCAATTCGTATCGCCATCAAACCATCCGTCATAAACAGCCAATCGTTCATCATCCGTCATCGGCGTGCACTCGACTTCGACGCCGTGTTGTTGGATGCGTACAGCTACGTCTGTACAAACCTTAGGCCTATATTCGAGCAAGGCTTCAATCACTTCCTGCAATTTGACTTTCATACTTCCACCTCAATGCTTCCGTCTGGGTTGATTTGATAGACTTCTACGTGGTAGAGGTAGTTGTTTCGGACTGATTGTGTGTTTGGGTGAAATCCGGCGTGGTGAACTTTTCCATACATTTTTACGGCAAACGGATACAGCTTCACCGTCTTGGGTTCTACGATGCGGTATTCAAAAGTCGGAAGCCATGCGCGGCCATGATCGAAAGGAACCCAAGAGCCGCGCACTTTGTTATACCACTCCACCCGCTTCCCCGCCGCAAACGCTTCCTTGTATTCGCGCAAGGGGTTAACGGGTCGCCATTGGATTTCTTTGGCGCGTTCTGGAAAAGGAGCTAGCATGAATTCTGGTGCTACTGTCCATTTGTTGTTTTCGCTTTGATAGCAATATTCAGTCGGCTTGCCATCCCACAACGCCTCGCAAGCAGCAAGGTAATCGGCTTTGGTATATTCGGTCATTTCTTCACCTCGTACTTTTCGATGATTTCCATCATGTGTTCGGCGTCAATCGGGTAAAACTCGTGCACGCCTGTGTCGTACTCAGCCAACCCCCGCAACTCCGCAATCATCGCCGCCTGCCGTTCAAGCAACTCACGCTCCCGCGCATCGGCTAGGTCGGCGGCTTCATGGGCTACTCGGTGAGCATTATCAAAACTGCCGCTTGGCAAAGCCATAATCTGTTCGCGGATGCTCATGCCGCACCGCCTTTCAGCGCGTCAGCGCGCCGATAGCACATCACGCCTTCGGAGAACTCGTCCGGCATGCAGTATTCAGCGCAGCGGCACGACTGATCCGGGTCGTCGCTGTTGCAAGGCTCGTGAACGACGGTCGGCCTCAGTAGGCCGTGCTTAACCGCATATTCCTGTATGTCGCCGCCGTCCAACGAACCGCCATCCGGCCAGCTATCGAGAATGTCATTGGCGAACGCCAGCAACTGATCTTTTTGTTTGGCTACCGTGTACGTAGCCACCATTTTGTTCTGCATGCCACCAATGGCTGCCAGTAGCTCAAGCGTTTCTGTGCTGAACCCCGCGCACGCATTCACGCAGGCGACGATGCGGCGGGCGTTGGCTTCTGTTTCCTGCTCGCTACGCAATTCGGTCGGCCATAACATCTGACATACCGGCACGGGCAAAGGCGAGCTTCCTTGAAAGGAATCAATTTGGGCGCAAAACGGATTTACGGCCCACGGCGTCGGTGTATGGCCGCTCATGCCGCACCCCCATCCCTGAACGCCATGTATTTCCGCACGGCCTCGAAGTCGGCGGCGTGGGATTGGATGATGGCGTTGATGGAGTCGTCGGAGCCTGTCGTGAACAGGGCATTGCTTTCGGCTACCGGAATCCATCCGTCCTTGAACAGATGCGGAGTGAACCCACCCCGCTCCCCCGCCCGAATCGCACGGTTGATGCGCGTCACGGCGCGTTCCCAGTCGCTGAACAGGATGGCGGCTTCATCGGTGAGGAATATACGGTTTTGATTCCAGAGGTTGATATGGTATTGATTGCCGCTCCATGCTTCTTTGAATATGCCACCATTCGCGCCTGCAAGGAATACCACACGCCCCACCGCCGGCATCCCCGACTGCTCAGCTTCAATTTCGGCTTTCAGGCGCTCGACTTCCGCTTCGGCGGCTTTCAGTTGTTCTTGCTTGGTGGTCATAAATCCTCCTCGGTTGTAGTCCAATCATGCGCCGCCATCGGCAGCCAGTCAATAGCATTTATGGAATACAGTGTTCCATTTATGCAACACTGCGATACCACTGCTTAAGCACGTATTCCGCCGCCGCCGCATTTTCATGCCGCAAAAAACGCGGCTTGCGCACCTCGTAGCCAAGTTGTTCCAGCTTGATTGCGCGGATCGGCACATCCGCTGGCGGAACAACAAAGTCCTCGCCATGAATGCGGATATACATCATTTTCGCACCGTTGATGACGTAATACTCGCCATCATTCCACGGGTCAGTTCGCTTGTCCATGTGTCACCTCAGAAGTCCGGCAAATCGTCATCGAAAGGGTCGCTGTATTTCGCCACGGGCGCAGGCTTATCGGCCTTTTTCTGGACGGCATCTTTCCGCTTAATCTTGCCGCTGAAGAACTTGCCCTTTGCGCCGTCTTTCACCCATCCGTCAAGGTAGTATTCCACGCCCTCGACATTCAGGCTTCCCGTGTAATCGGGCTGGGTGTCCTTTTCCTTGCGGGTGTTTTTGAACAGGCTGAAACGGTTAGTGTTGTCGTATTCGGTCATTGCTTTTTCTCCTTGTTGAAAATCTTGGTAAACGGGTTGTTAATCACTTGGCTCAGTTCCGGCACATATGCCGCCTTTGCTTTGTACCACGAAAGACGGTCAAGCGGTGATGGCTGATAGGTGGAACGGGTTACTGTGTTCATTTGCCCAACCCCTTTTTGATCGCGCCACGCACATTAGACGGCAACAGCGTCCACAATGCCGCTTTGGTATCCGTATCATACGCCTTTGACTGCAAAGATTCAAGCAATCCGGCAGTATCCCCGGCGTCAAAATACTCCTGCAAAATGACGGCGTGTTCCTGCAACTGCTCCTGAACATCCGGCGGTGTGCTTTCCCAGACGCCAGACAGGGGCTGGCCTTGTGGCTTGGTTTCCGGCTCGCCTTTTTTGCTACCTGTAACCGCATCCAGCGCGTCATGCTCAACAATCTCAAGCAAGGCTACCCAAAGGTAACGCCGCTGGTAGGTTTCGACTGCGCCGATGTTCTGAACCTCATGGCAAGCCTTGAGTTTAGCCGAACCGAATGGGCTGGTGATGGTGAACGACTCGCCTGATTCAATGTCAACTACGCGCATTTCAGCCGATTCAATGGTGAACGAGACAACGGCGCAAAGGTGATATTTGTCAAACAGATTTAAGGCGGGAATCAGAAAGTCGCATAATTCAAAGTATGCGTATTCCGAGAATTTATTGTAGCCAGTCTTTTTCAGTTTCAGCGTGTGAAACTCTTTCCGTACTTCGTTCAGCTTTTGGTAAATGCTCATTTCTGCTCCTTATAAAACGAATTGTCAATGCTGTTTCTGACATAGCCAGCATCCCTTAGCAAAGCGCAGGCCACGTCAATAAAAAGTGACGGATCGCAAGCGCCATCAACTTTCCAATCGCCAGAATCAATCGCTGATTCTACGCATTCAACAAGTGAGACTAAAACAGCTAAAGCTTGCCCATGATTGTAGCTCATTTCGGCTCCCAAAATAGATTTTCGTAAAACTTCTCAATATCGGAACGTTCACGCTCGGCAATTTCAGCCAGTTCCGCCTGCATTTCTGCCAGATCGTCCGGCTCAAGTTCCGGCTCGGCATCCCATTCGCCAAAGTGCCTACTCATCGCATTCACCAGTGGCTTTGGCGATTGCAATGTCACGACTAACTCGCGCATTATCCAACTCATCCATATCGCCATTCAACTCGGCCCATTTCCATTGTTTGAGCGCATCCAACAACTCAGGCGCGGCGGCGATTAGGCGTGCATCCTCGACATGCGGGCTACATCCGTTCCATGCCCCCGGCATGATTGCCAGCACTGTGTCCCCGTCCCCGATGATTGCGGGCGCGTTGGGCGACAGCATCCGGCCAACGAACCACGGCCCCGGCGTATGCTTACTCATGGGCCACCGCCTTTGCCAGCGCCGCATCCGCCGCCAGCTTAGACTTCACTTGGTCGGCCATGTAGCGACCGCCAGCAGCAAAGCCAATGGTGAACACGGTAAGGAATTCTTTCTGCAATCCTGAACGCTGGAAGGCCATCAGGATTTCTTCATGGATTTCAGGGTTCATCGAAGTCACCCCATTCGTCAACGCCACGGGCAAGCTGGTCTTCGGCCTTTTCCAACAGGTACGGCATCACGTACTCTTTCGCCGCCTCGAACAGGTTAAACATGGCATTCTGGCGGGTATCGACATTGCAGGAAAGCAGGTGTGCCAGTGCGCTGAAAAGTGGCCTGTCGGTATCTTGTTCGGCCATCGCCCTTTCCAGCAAGGCAAGCATTTGGTGGCGGTCAAGGTGATACCAAAGTGAATCGGCACGGTATTCGATAGCCTCAGACCGTTCGATGGCGTCCAGTTCGCGTTCAATGTCACGTTCTACGGGATCAATCATGGCTTACTCCTGACAAAACATTTCGATGAATTTGGTTTTTTGGGCGTCCCTTGCGGCGTCCCTTGCAGCGTCCCTTGCAGCGCCCCTTGCAGCGCCCCTTGCGGCGTCCCATGCGGCGTCCCATGCGACGGCCATTGCGGCATCCGATGCGGCGGTTAATTCATCTTGTGTCGCCTTGCCATTCGCAAAGCGTTCAGCCACATCCAGTGCATCAAGACAGCGTTTATCCGTCATCAAGTGCTGAACCTGACGAGCGCACCAGACCGCAAACAATCGTGCGTCACGGTCAATGTCAGCAACGGCGCGTAAAGCCCAGAGCGCATCATCAAGCCCGTTCGATTCGAGAATGAATTTCAGGCTGACAGGCTTGTCATCGGCTTTCGTTTTGCCAAGCGCGGTAAGCAGTTTTTGCCAGCCATCGCGGCAGGGTTCGTGCTTTTTGATTTCATTCAGCGTGGTGTATTTCATGGCCTATCTCCTCGGTTGGTATGCCCATATTCTACCCAATCCGGCCAGCCGTCAAGCATTTTCGCATTAATTTTGCTTATACTTGCCACGGCAACTATTAACACTGCCTGATTGCCATTTCCCGCCTGTGTGCTAATATGGCCTATCGCAACGGATAGGCACGGACTGATCCCCGAGCCGACAAGGTGAATCCTCGGCACTTTCCGTTTGCGTCTTATCGGGGTTAACCTAGGATGCAACTATGCATTATTACCAGTTCAACATAGGCGACTATATCAAGCACACGGCGCACCTGACGCTAATTGAGGATATAACCTATCGCCGTCTGCTAGACCTGTATTACGACACCGAACAGCCAATAACCCAAAATAACCCAGTGGTTTCCAGAAAGCTACGAGTGCCACAAGATGCCCTCGAAACAGTGCTGGCTGAGTTCTTCGTTTTGACCGAAAAGGGGTACATCAACCCCCGCGCAGACGCTGAAATAGCCGAATACCACCTGTTTTGCGCTCGGCAAAAAGCCAATGGAATCAAGGGCGGACGGCCCAAAAAAACCCACGGGTTACCCACCGCTAACCCAAGCCTAACCCAAGTCGAACCCAAAAAAACCCTAACCACTAACCATAAACCACTAAACAGTAGTGACGCGCTTCCTGCGGAATCGCCTGCGGCCAAGCCGAAAAAAGGCACAAGGCTATCGCCAGACTGGCAACCTGCTGACCCGCAATGGGCTAAGACGAAACGGCCTGATTTGACGTTATCGGAAACGCTAGACCGATTCCGTGACTACTGGGTATCGCAACCCGGCGCGAAAGGTGTTAAGCTGGATTGGGAGGCGACATGGCGGAACTGGGTGCGAAACGAAAAGGCGCAAGCGTACAAGCCCAATCCTGTACGCGTAGCCAACCCTGTTCCGCTGACCGATGAGGAAAAGGCAAGGCGCAAGGCGGAGGATGCTGAATTGTTTAGGCAACGCATGGCTGATTACGGGGTGGCGGTATGAACCGATTCAGCGCAAAAGACCGCAAGCAGATAGACCGCGAGCGATACCTGAAAAACCGTGAGAAGATTCTGGCCCAATGCGCGGCGTACCGCGCCGCTAACCGTGAATACTATCGGGAAATGTCGAAGTTTTACCGTGACGTAAAGGCAGGCAGGGTATGAACTTCCGCCGCAAACAAGCCCTGCAACAGGCGCGGAATGACTTTCTGGCGTCCAATGGGGGCAGAATGCCGCCTAATCCGTTCCCTAACGCCGCACAAGCGCGTATCTACGAAAAAGCGTATGGGGCTATGGTGCTGGTGAAAAACCGATTACATGGGCGTAAAGGGGCTTAGAATGCGCTACATAATCCGCGACAATTCCCGCCTATCGAAAGTCATCGGTGAACTTCGGCAACTATTCACCGAACACGGCTTCCTTTCGCTCACAGTCAGCACGGACAAGTTGCGCAGCCTGAACCAGAACGCCATCAGCCATGCGTGGTACGAACAGATAGCCGAGGAACTGCGGGAACAGACGGTAACCGCGGTCAAGCGGGAGTGCAAACTGAATTACGGCGTTCCGATTATGCGGGCTGAATCAGACGAGTTCCGCGCCTATTACGATGAACTGATTAAGAACCGCTACACCTATGAGGAAAAACTGCGTATGATGGACTATATGCCGATTACGAGCATTATGAGTACCGACCAACTAAACCAGTACCTTGACGCGATGCAAAATGCGTATGCCGGACGGGTGCTATTGGAGTTTCCGCGATGAAGCACAGCACGAAAAAGCCGAACAAGGCCGAAGCCGCCAGAATGGACAAAATGAAAGAGATGGGCGTATGCCTTGCCTGTCGCAAGGTAGGCGTGTCTAATCCGTTCATAGGCTACGACATGGATTCAGGGCGCGGCGGTAGCTTAATCGAGATTCACCACTTGCTATCGGGCAACAAGCGGCGCGGCCATATGTTCACGATAAGCCTTTGTCCGTGGCATCATAGGGGCAAAATGCCGCCTTTGAGCGTGCCGGAAACGCTGGCATGGCTGACAGCCGCCAGTGTACCGCTATCGCACGGCTCAAAGCCGTTCCATGCCATGTTTGGCTCGGATGATGACCTTTTGGCCGAACAGAATGAGTTGCTAAATAGTGCTTGACAATACCCAAAATGTGTACGATGATACCCAAAAGGAGGGCTTATGAGTAACGAACTGCTGAAAGCCATGATTGCGGAGCTACGTAAAATCAAAAAGTTCTACATTGATCCACGTAATTCGCATTCTTTTCAGGCGACGCCCGATAAAAATGGCGAATGGGCGGATTTTTCCAACGTTGAAGCCATCATCAACAAATACGAGGACCAAATGAACAACACCATCGAAACACTGCCGAACGGCGATTCCCAAGTCAAGCCGGAAACGCCGAACCCATACCACTTCGACAATAACCAGATTCTGCAAGATTCCTGCACGCCGGAGGCCGCTGGCTACTATGAAAAGCAATGACGAAATCCTGCGAGAGCGCAATCTATGGCGCGGTGTAGCGGTAGCCCTTGCGCTGATTCTGGTGGCGCAATGGGTGAATGTGAACCTGTTCGGAGTGGCGTTGCGATGAACTGGCAACCGATTGGAAGCGCACCGAGAGATGGAAGCCCGGTATGGGTAAAAGATGAAACGTCAAAATGTGGGTGGGCATATTTTGATGCTCCGAATTGGGTATGGGCTGGCGATAAGGGTAAAGTTGCATGGTTTATTGAGGAATGGATGCCATTGCCGGAGCCGCCGAAATGACGCTAGAAGAAAGCATAGCCCACCTTATCGCTATAAAGCAAGGCAATAAACAACTAGCTATTTTCTACTACGATTTTAATGACGGTTCGCCGGAGTGGTTCGCTGAAATCGGAAACCCGTGGGGATTGGTTTCTTTAGGCGAAGCTTCTGGCGAATTTTCAGCCAGCGGCGAAACCGCTTTGATTGCGGTGAATAATCTTATAGACTTACTAAAATCGGAGACGCCCAGTGCGTAACCACTTAGAGGATGACGAACAGTCAGCCCTTTTCGGATGGGCGGCACTTTACCCGCAATGCCGCCTATTGTACGCCGTGCCTAATGGTGGCTACAGGAAGCCACGGGAAGCCGCCAGAATGAAGCGGCAGGGTACAAGGGCAGGTGTGCCGGATATATGCCTCCCCGTAGCGCGTGGGGGCTTCCACGGTCTGTATATAGAGATGAAGCGGCCTATTGTAAAAGGCGAGGCAAAACCCGTTGTCAGTAAAGAGCAGGCGCAATGGCTGAAAGACTTACGCGCCGAGGGCTACTGTGCCGAGGTGTGCTACGGCTTCAACGATGCGCGGGATTTGATCGAAAACTATTTGCTTGACAAAGTAAAACGGTATGCTAATGTAGGTTAACGGAGGGTCGAATGTCGCAAACAAAATTAGGTAGCTTTGTCGAATCATGGGCAAATATCTTTATCGGGTTCACGATAAACTACTTTGCAAACTTGGCGATACTGCCACTATTCGGATTTAATGTAACGGCCTCAGATGCTTTCGGTATCGGGGTCTTTTTTACAATTATCAGCCTGATTCGTTCGTATGTAATACGCAGGTGGTTTAACGGCCTTAAATTCGGGAATAAGGAGACGGTAAAATGAGTGGTTCGCTTCCAACAGATGCAGAAACGAGAAAGGCATCGCCCATAGCAGATGGGGTATTGTGGTATTTCCCTAACGCGCTAGCAGAGGTTGCTGCGGTAAGCAAGGCTGGCAATGACCAGCACAATCCGGGCATGCCGCTTCATCATGCTCGCGGAAAAAGTGGCGACCATGCCAACTGCATTTTACGCCACTTGATTGACGCTGGGCGGTTAGATTCGGATGGGCAACGCCATAGTGCAAAGGTCGCATGGCGGGCGCTTGCTATGTTGCAGGAAGAGCTTGAGCGTGAATATGGCTTGCCTTTGCCGAAGAACGCTAAACTGCCAGACCCTACTTTCACTTTAACGCCTAGCGCCGAGGCACTTCTGGCTAAGGCATCGGAAGAAGAATGACCGACTGGGATATCCGCAAAAAGGACTTGCGCCAGCGTTACGCTGGGTTCGCCCGTATCCCTGTTAGCTTGGACGCTCAAAGTGTTCTGCAGTATGCCACGGTGTACTGCAAGGAACTTTACGGGGACGGTTTCATCGGTGACAAGGTTTGGCTGAAGTATGTTGCGGATGCCAGCATTTACGATAGAGAGATTGGGCAATGGTGCTATGGCCTTGCGGATACCATCGGGAAATTGCATAGCAGTACAGGTAAGGCCTGGATCAAGCGATACAAAGCCGATTGGGGTCATGTTGCCGCCGATGATGGCCTATCCCTGTTTCAGGCCAAGCCTGTACCTAGCATTCGGTCACGGGCGGATGCGCTAGATTGCAACCGTGAATCGTTTTCGTTTGTACGCCATTTTGTGTTAGGCGCGTTAACACAGCAAGCACACCAGTTCGAGTCTGAGCTGGAGTTTAGTTATAGAACACATAAACTGTGAGGTGAAACATGAGTAAGACCCAAAAGATTTACCAAGCGATTACCCGCAACAAAAAAGGCTTGACCACTGCACAGATTCGCCAGCGTTTCGGCGTTACCAATGTATCGGCGTTCATCAACGACTTGCGCCGGACTGGTCACACGGTGCTGTCAATCAATCAGCGTTGGGTGGCGTAACATGACTGCCGCCCTAGCAATCTAGGGCGGCATTAGGAGAGGTTATGAATATTGAAGAATTGAAATTAATTCTAAACGCTATTTCTAGTCTTGGCGAACAAGGAAAGGAGGCGTTTTTGTGGTACATGGCGGCAAATACAATCCCAAGTTTTTTGTTGTGGGCTGGTTTTATTGGATTGCTTTTTTTTGTTGCAAAACAGGTGTTTAAAATGGTTGCTGTTTTTTCTGAGGTTGATAGTATTGATGGGCAGTTTAGAAAATGGCGCGATGAGCTTAGTGTTGGATTTTGTGGGGGAGTCTTAACAAAAGAGGAAAAGGCTCTTGTTATTGTGCGCATTTCTGAACTGATTGCGAGTAGCAAAAAATGACTGCCGGACAGGCTGGCTTGTTGCTTGTGTTGGCCTTCCTGTCCGGCTATTGTTTTGGCGTGGTGATTGAGAAGCTATGGGAGTGGTACAAATGATTAGCCTATTCTGGTTTGTGTTCGGTGTAGCAGTAGGCTGGATTAGCCTGATTGCATGGGTGTCGTGGAACATGGGCGGTTTGCCGGAGGGCGAATGAGGCATTTCATAATCCCCGACCGCCAAGCCAAGCCCGGCGTTCCGCTGGTTCACAATGTCTGGCTAGGCAAGGCGATTGCAAAGTATAAGCCTGATGTACTGATTGACTTGGGCGACAATGCGGATTTCCCGAGCATATCGACCCATAGCGTTGCCGGTTCGCTGGATAAAGAGGGGCAACGCCTGATTGCCGATATAAAGGCTGCTAAGATGGCCGATGACCTGATGTTCAAGGCGATGGGCAAGTTTCGGCCTAAGCGCATGGTTCGGCTGCGGGGTAATCATGAGAATCGCCTAGAGCGATATTTGCAGGTTAACCCCGTGCTTGAGGGGCTTATCGGCTTGGATATGCTTGAGGATTCGCAATGGGAGATTGTGCCGTTTTTCAACGGTGCGCCTGGCGTTATCGTGATTGACGGCATCCATTACGCGCATTACTTCGCAAGCCCTAACACGGGCAAGCCTATCGGCGGTTCGGCAACCTATAAGCTGGCACAGATAGGCGCACCATTCGTGCAGGGCCATGTTCAGGGATATGACATCGGAACAAGGCAATATGCGACTGGCAGAGTGATTAGGGGCATTGTGGCAGGATCGTTCTACCTCCACGACGAGCCGTACAAAGGACAGGCCAACAATCATGACCGATGCTGTGTTGTTTTGAATGAGGTTAAGGACGGACGGTTTAGCGAAATGCCATTAAGCATAAATTATTTATGTGAAACCTATGAGGGCGTAAACCTGAAGCGGTTTCTGCAAAAGCGTTACCGTGATGCAAAGACACGATTTACACTGGCTAATTGAGGACATTATGAGCATTTGCGATTGGTTCAAACGAAAAGAAACCCCGACATGGACATACACGGTTACGGTTAGCCCAGCGTTGTCGCCTGAACCACCACCTCCCACCATCGAATCCCTTATCGACAAGCTGACAGAATTGACAGGCAAAAAGCCTGAAGTGGCGATTACTGGTAAGAAAATGGGCGATGGAAGCAATATATGGGAAGCAACTATTGACGGCGAGATTGTCAAGTTGCGGATGGGGTCACCACCTTTCGTTTTTTATGAAGATTCTTTTAAAACTATTTCAGGCGCAGAAAATGCGGTGATTTTTTGGCTTAAACGCAAAATTAGCTCAACTCCTGTAGAAACAACCACAATCACCTATTAACAAGCCAGAGACGAAAATGACTGATACTATCAAAACATGGGGTGCTAGGAGCGTAAGCCGCATTCCGTATTGGGCGGCCACGGCCCTGCTGTCGCTAAACGTGGCACTAGTTTACGCCGCAGACGCTACGCCATTGGCGTATAGCTCGGCAAACGGCACAAAGGCTACCTTGTTCGAGGAAAAGGGCGATTGTGTCGCAGGGCAGATAGCCGTTGTCGATATGGGCAAGGGCATGGTGCAAGGCTGTTGGATTGAGCGTGATGGGTATGTCGTGATTGACCTGAATACCCATGTTATCGCTATCTACAAGATATTCTTTACCGTAATTACAAAAAAGGTCTTTTCGTGAGCGATGAACCAGAGCTGTTGGAGATAACGGAAGCCCCGAATGACCTGCTGATTCCATGCGGTGAGGGTGCTGTCTGGATCGAAAACCCTATCGCCTTTTGTGAACGGTATGAATTTGAAGCCCTGAAAACAGACGGCTATGCCTTGTATGGCTTGAGGGCTGGTAACTGGATTGAAGTCGGTAAGAAAAAGTTGACCGTCCAGTGAAAATCCCGTCCAGCTTCAAACTCGGTGCGCATACGGTCAAGGTCAAGCTAGGTGCTAGGCTGAAAGACTGTTATGGTCAATGGCACGAGGATAAGAAGCTGATTGAACTGGTGAAGCCTAAGCCCGATTGGGGCGAACACTTTGCGGCTATGGTGTTTCATCATGAGCTGGTTCACGCCATGCTTGAACATATGGGGCGCGGCGATTTGTCCGAGCAGGAGCATTTTGTTGACGGCTTGGCTGAGTGCCTGACGCAATTCTATGAAACCAAAGAAGATTAACACGATACGCCCAGAGCCATTTCGCCGGACGGATAAGTCATGTATTGAGATGGCTGAATATATAGCCAAAGAGTTTTGCAAGATTGAAACGCCTGTCGAATATGTGGATTTCCCTGATGAAATTCACACGGCGGTTATCCATTTTGCGGATGGCAAAGAAATCAAGTCAATCGGCAAAATGGCCGTTGACTTGAAAATGATTAACACGCCATCTGCGCTAATCCATGCGAGAATAACCTGATGAAAGCCTATATCGTAACCCATCGCCATGAAACCGTTGGCGTATTCCGCGACATTGCCAAAGCTGGCGAACTTGCCGAACAGTTGGTAAAGGGTGCTGACCCCGATCCAGACGGCATTTGGGGCAAGGATGCGCAGATTGTGGTGAAAGAGATTCAGACCGACCTACTCTGATACCAAAGTGTTGCGTGTTGCGCAACATAAAACAACCAAAACACGGAAGTAACACGCACAAGGAAGTGCATCTATGAAAGACCCTAACGCCGAAATCAACGCCATCATCGCACGGCGCAATGCGCAGATTAACGCATTGAACGCGCAACGTGGCTACCCGCAACAGCCGCCGATGCGGGGTGGCGGTCAAATGTACGCAGGCGGTAGTTCGAACTTCAACGAGCGCACAGGGCAATATGCGCCACAGGAACAAGGCTGGCTGGCACGGCTTATTTCGCCGAAGTACGCAAATGCGGCACAGGGCGCATGGGGCAACGCTACCGATTGGGTTAAGAACTTCATGCCGGACAGAAACGCTGAGTGGAACGAATGGCGCAAGCGCAAGCTTGAGGAAGAGATGCGCAAGGGTGGCGGTTGATGAACGTAACAGACGGCGAAACGGTTCTAGTATCGCGCCAATGGGCGCAGGTGACTGAGAAATACAACACGACCATATCGGCAAGCACTTGGGATTACGACACGACTGCGACGCTTACAGGCGAAACCTTAGCCACTCCTTTGGTGACGGTCAAGTTCACGCCGACCTGTGACGGCACGTTGACCAACACGGTAACGCTTGCTGATGGGCAGGTGTTGAAGTATCAATGGGACGTTAGCATTGTCTGATACGGTACAAAACGGCAAGGGTTCACGTCCTAGACCCTTTTCGGATAAGCAACAGTATGAAAGCAACTGGGACGCTATTTTCGGCACTAAGCCGCGCAAGGATGCACCATGCCAGCAGGCAGACCAACAGACTACCGAGCAGAATATTGCGAACGGGTAATTGAACTAGGCAAGCAAGGCTATTCGCACGCTATGATCGCGTCTGAATTGGGCTGTTCACGGCAGACCTTGCACAACTGGGCTAGTGCTAACCCTGAATTTTTAGACGCAATTACACACGCGAGGGATGAAGCGCAGGCATGGTTTGAGCGCAAGGGCATGATGGGCCTTGAGGTTCAAGGGTTTAACGCATCGCTGTGGGCCAAGCAAGTCAGTTGCCGATTCCCTGATGACTACACGGATAAGAGTAAGCAGGAAATCACCGCAAAAGTAACACATGAGCAGTGGATTGACAGCCTCAAGTAATCCGCGTCAACGGCTAAAGGATGACTTCGAGTTTTATGCTCGAAACTGTCTGTTTATCCGAACCAAGACTGGCGCGGTTCAGCAATTCAGGCTGAATAAGGCGCAACAGTACATTCACGATAAGCTACAGGAACAAAAGGCTGATACTGGCAAAGTACGCGCCTTGATTCTGAAAGGCCGTCAACAAGGATGTTCAACATATGTTGGCGGCAGGTTCTATCATTTGACAACGTGGAATAAAGGGCTAAGGACGTTCATCCTGACCCATGAAGATCCAGCAACGCAGAACCTTTTCGACATGGTTAACCGATACCATGAACATTGCCCTGAGTACGTCAAGCCATCAACAGGCGCGGCGAACGCTAAGGAACTGTTTTTCGACAAGCTGGACAGCGGCTATAAGGTTGGCACGGCAGGCACTAAGGGCGTAGGGCGCTCTAGCACGGTGCAACTGTTTCACGGTTCCGAGGTAGCATTTTGGCCGCACGCCGAAACGCATGCCGCAGGTGTTTTGCAGGCCGTTCCTGACATGGCTGGAACCGAGGTTATCCTTGAGTCAACAGCTAACGGTGTCGGCAACTTCTTTCACCAGAAGTGGCAGGATGCTGAGCGTGGCGAAGGCGACTTCATCGCCATATTTGTGCCGTGGTATTGGCAAGAGGAATACGTCAAGGCTGTTCCTGATGGCTTCTCGCTGTCAGATGAGGATTTGGCCTATAAAGACGCTTATGGGCTGAGCGATGAACAGATGGCTTGGCGCAGGAACAAGATTGCAGAACTGAAAGACCCTATCCTGTTCAAGCAGGAATATCCGGCAACAGCTGCTGAAGCGTTCCAGATGTCGGGCCATGATAGCTATATCAAGCCAGAATTGATTGTGCGGGCGCGTAAGGACACGAAAGAGCCATCGGGCAACTTGGTTATCGGTGTTGATCCGGCGCGGTTTGGTGATGATTCAACCGCCATAGCTCGCAGGCAGGGCCGTAAGCTACTGTCTGTTGAAAAGCATGACAAGCTGGACACGATGCAGGTTGCTGGCCTTGTGAAGTCCATCATTGACGCTGAGAAGCCTATTAGGGTGTTTGTTGACGTTGGCGGCCTAGGCGCTGGCGTGTATGACCGCCTGAATGAAATGGGCTATGGCGAAATCGTTAGGGCCGTGAACTTCGGTTCAGCGCCGTTTGAACCGCCTAAGCGCGATGAAAAAGGGCAGATTCAAGGCGGACAGCCTAAGAATCGCCGCGCTGAAATGTGGATGAAGTCGCGTGACTGGCTTGATGACATTATTGGCGTTGATATACCGGATTTAGACTGGCTACAGGCCGATGCTTGTGGCCCCGGATACAAGTACGACAGCAATCAGCTTGTACAGATTGAAAGCAAGGACGATATGCGCAAGCGTGGCGTGAAAAGCCCTGACGGATGGGATGCCGTGGTATTGACTTTTGCCGAGCCTGTTGCGGCAACGCCTAAGATAACCTTTGACACTAACAGTTTTGAGAGCGAGTGGGCATGAAAAAAGACGTGATGAAAGATATGCGCGACCAGTATGACCGCGCCGTAGATGCCGACCAAGACAATCGCACGTTAGCCCGTAGCGATATTAAGTTCGTCACGGTTCAGGGCAATCAATGGGATGAAACGCAACGCAAGGCGCGCAAAGGCCGTCCGTGCTATGAGTTCCCGATACTGCGTTCCCACTGGCGGCAGGTCTGCAACGACCAGAAACAGGCGCGTCCTAGCATCAAGATAAGCGGTGTTGAGGATGGCGATAAAGAGGCCGCAGATTTACGGCAGGGCATGATACGCAACATTGAGCGCATGAGTAATGCGTCTAAGGCGTATGACATTGCGTTTGAGGAGATGACGGCAGGCGGTTTCGGCGCATGGCGCATTGTCACCAAGTATGTCGATGATGACAGCTTCGAGCAGGACATTGCCATTGAACCGATTCATGACGCTATCAACCGCGTCTGGGTCGATCCTGATGCGATATGTGATGATGGCGAGGATGCCATGTTCGCATTCGTTGAGGAAACCATCAGCCGTGATGAGTTCAAGCGCCGCTGGCCGAAAGCCGATTGCACCAGTTTCGAATCAAGCGCCGCCTTTGATGGCTGGTTTACGCAGGACGAGGTGCGCATTGTTGAATACTGGCGCAAGGAGCCTGTCGATAAGGTTATCTATCTGCTGTCTGATGGCAAGGTGGTTAGCCAAGAGGAATTTGACAAGATTGGCGATGACCTGCAAGGCGCTACGGTAGTCAATCAGCGCAAGTTCAAGGGCTATAAAGTCGTATCGTCTATCTGTTCGGGCGCTGAGGAACTTGAAGGGCCGACTGAGAGCGCGTTCTACCGCATCCCGATTGTCACCATTTACGGCAATCGCGGCATGGTGGATGGCGTTTGGCAATATGCGGGCATGGTGCGCTGGTCGCGTGACCCGCAGAAACTGCTGAACTACAATCTGACTACTGCACAAGAGATTATCAGCAAGCAGCCTAAATCGCCGCACATGTTGACCGTAAAGATGCTTGAGGGCGATGGCGTCAAGGCGATGTGGGATAAGGCTAACGCGATTGATGCGCCTTATCTGGTGTACACGCCAGACCCAATGGCTCCGGGCGGGCCGAATAAACTACCGCCGCCGGATATGCCTGCCGCCTTGACCGCAATGGCGCAGTTGTCGGTTGATATGCTGAAAGCGTCTGACGGCATCTTTGATGCGTCTGTCGGTGCGCGTAGCAACGAAACGTCCGGCAAGGCGATTATTGCCCGTCAACGTGAGGGCGACACGGCGACCTTTGACTATCAGGACAGCTTGAACAACGGCATCCGTGCGACTGGCTTGGTGATTGTCAAGGCACTGCCAAAGATTTACGACACCCAGCGTTCTGTGCGTATTCTGGGCCGTGATGGTGGCGAGAAGTATGTTCAACTATACCAGCCTGTCCGCGATGAGGAAACGGGCGAAATGGTGGTGCAAAATGACCTGAGCGCTGGTAAATACGATGTCAGCGTCACGTCTGGTTCGTCTTACAGCACCCAACGTGCTGAGTTTGTCGATATGATTATGAGCATTAGCCAGTCCAATCCTGCGGTGTTGCAGGTGGCTGGCGATCTGGTCATGTCCGCGATGGACTTCCCGAAATCCGATGAGGTTGCCGAGCGCCTTAAGTTCCTGTTGCCGCCGCAGATTCAGCAGACTTTGGGCAATGATAAGAAATCGCCTGAGCTTATGCAGATGCAGGCGCAGTTTGACGAAATGCAACAAGAGGCGCAAATGGCGATGCAGGGTATTCAACAGCAGTTGCAGGAATGCGCGGCTGAGAATGAGAAGCTTAAGATTCAACTTGCCAACAAGCAGGCTGAAATCGCTGTCAAGGCGCAGGATGGGCAGGTTAACGCACAGTTGCAGGCCGAGGAGCTTGAGATTAAGCGCCGCGAACTGGAGTTGAAAGAGCGCGAACAAGCGCTTAAGGAACAACAGGCCGCATTCGAGGCCCAGATTGCGCTGGCCGAGGCTGAAAACCGTTCCGCTGAAGTCGGCTCAAGCGGTAAGATTGCCGAGTATCAGGCGCAGACGGAACGTGCGGCTAAACTGGGCATTGAGGCGATACCGGGCGTTATCGAAGCCGCCGCGACTGCCAAGATTGCCGAATCGTTTACCGTGCTTGCCGCGCAAATGCAGACACCTAAGACCAAAGTGGGCCGCATGGTTCGCTTGCCTGATGGTTCGTACCAAATGGAACAGGTGGAAACCTTTGATGAGGTGGTCGAGCCTACCGAGCCTAAGAGCATTGTCGAGTCTGCAACCGAATTGGTTGCACAAATGCAAGCGCCTAAGATGAAGAAAGGCAAGATGACCAAGCTGGCAGACGGCTCGTATCAGATGGAGCAGCGTGAAGTCTGATGGCTGACTTTGACCCGTCAAGTCTATTCGGTGGTAGCGATCAGGGCGTCGTATTTGACAACACCGATACCGCCAATCTGTTCCAGCTTTCGACAGGCTCAACGGCTGTAGCCGCTGGCGACCCGATAGGCTGGACGACCGACCTGTCTGGCAAGGGCAATAACGCTGTGCAGGCAACCGCAGGCAGTCGCCCGATATGGCGCGGTGTTCCGAGAACGCTTGACGCGGATATTGTCAGCAACGGCGAATTTGACACTGATACGGTTTGGTCGAAAGGCACGGGCTGGACTATTTCAGGCGGCGTTGCCACTAAGACGGCTGGCACAGCGTCCGACCTGACGCAATCGCTGACGCTGACCGCTGGAACGACCTACATGGCGTTCTACAAGATTACCCGCACGGCTGGCACGGTGCGATTGAACTTCACAGGCGGCACGACACAAACAGGCGTAGCGGCGAACTACGGCGGTAGCCATTACGAAGTCTTTACGGCGACAGCAGGAAACAATACGGTTGCGATGGTAGCTGACTCGGCCTTTGCCGGAACGGTTAGCCGCGTAGCGATATTCCCTGTTACGTCGTTCACTAACATGGGCGCGTGTTTTGATGGTGTTGATGACAGGCTGAGAACGTCTAACATCAACTTTACCGCATCGGACAAGATGACGGTTATCGCGTCGATGCGGATTGATAAGGCGGCGGCAAGCCGAACCGCTGTCGAGTTCGGCAACTATCTTGCTGGCACTAATGGGTCGGGAAGCATTGGCATATTTCCTGACGTTCAAGCGAGAATTAAAGGCGATACTGCGTTAGCGCAAATTTCTACGCCATCGGGCGGCGTGGCTAATAATTACAAGCACTATGTTATGTCTGCCGAGTTCGACTTGGCGGGCGCGACAATTCCAACCGAATTAAATATCCGTTCGGCTGGCATTCTCGGAACGCAAACGCCTAGCGGCAGCACGGCAGGCGGCGGCTCTCTGGTCAATGGCGCGGTGACAGTTGGTAGCCCGTTCAACAGCGCGACATGGTGGAAAGAGTTAATCCATCGCGTGATTGTGATTAACCGCATACTGACTTCCACAGAAAAAGCAAATGCTGAGGCATGGGTCAAGGACGGCATGGTTTACTGTGCAGTCATGGGCGACAGCACGGTTTCGAGGCTTGATTCATCTAGCGGCTTCAACGTCACGGCGGCATATACGTCATCGCTTGTTGGCGGTATGGTTACAGGTATCGCGGATGTATCCGATCCCGGCGACCGCATAGCCGACCAGAAAACGCTATGGACAGCCATTGCGGATAAGTCGGCGTTGCAGGCCGTATTCATTCAGATTGGCCTGAATGACGTTAAGGGGCGCGTTGGCGAAAACCTTGCGACCACGGCGCAAGTCATCGCCGATTTGCAGGACTTGGTGGATACGGTCAACGCCGACAAGCCTGCAGGGTGCAAAACGTATATCTGCGGGCTGACTCCGTGCAAAACATGGCTAAACCTAGCAACGAATCCGACAGCCGCATATCAGGCGTGGCTGGATGTAAACGAGGCTATTGCAGGCGGTGGTAGCACACCGATAACAGGCGTTGACGGACGCATCACCAGCTATGTCGCCGCGCTGAATGACGGTAGCGGGAACCTGTTGCCAGCCTATGACACGGACGGCGTACACGAAACCACGGAAGCCCGTTTCATCATCGCCCAAGCATGGCGTGACCAGATGGAGGCGGATTATCTGTTCGGCGGTGAGCCGCCTGTGCCTGAAACAGAAACGCCGCCTACCGCTGGCGACTGGACGCACGATCCGTCGCCCATGTCATACGAGCGCTGGAAAGAACTGGCGCAGAAACAGATTGAGGCCGTAGCAGAAACCGAGCCTGTCATAGTCGAAGCCGTTGACGAGCCTGAGCTAACGGAAATCATCTATCAGCCTGTCGAAAACTATGCTGACCTGCTACGGGATTTGCGTGCGCTGAAGCTAGATTACGAGCGTCAATTATACGATGCCATGATGATGCGCAATGCCGAACTGATGGCGCGTCTGGCGTATGAGGCGGCGCTTGAGGTTCAGCGCGAGAAAGAGGCGCTAATCGCTTTCATGTGGTTCATGGATTAACAAACCACTGCGGTAAAATGGTGTTAAGATTAAAGTATGAAATTCGCCCATAAGGGCAATACCGACTCACGGCGGTTCCGTGTGTATTTCCGTCAAGGATGACGCAATGAGTGATATAGATACCGCCGAAACAGGCGCACCAGTCGAACCTGAAACCAAAGTTACCGAGCAGGCAGAAGCCGAAAAGACGGAACAGGTAGGGGGTGAACAGTCGGAATCGACAACCGATGATGTTGAATCGCAGAAGCCCCGTAAAAAAGACGGTGCGCAGAAGCGAATCAATGAGCTAACCGCTGAAAAGTGGGCAGAAAGGCGCGAAAAAGAGCAGTTGCTACGCGAGCTAGAGGAAATCCGACAGCAAGTGTACAGGCCGCAACAAGCGCCGCAAGCCCCAACGCTGGAGCAGTTCGGATACGACACTGAGGCCTATCAACAGGCCGTTTTTCAGTACGCGCAGGCTAAGACACAAGAGCAGGCGCGTGAGTATTTTGAGCAACAACGCCAGCAAGAGGCGCAATACCGTGAGAAACAGCGATTCGAGTCGCTAATGCAGGAACATACGGCGCGTGAAGCCCGTTTTGTCAAAGCCGTGCCGGATTACAACGAAGCCGTTGAGTATCTGGTAAGCAATATCCAGTTTAACAAGGATCTTGTTGAGGTGATTGGCGAATCGGACAAAAGCCCCGAAATCCTGTATTACCTCGCCACAAACTTCGATGAGGCGGCAACGATTGCCGATATGCCCCCGCATCGCGCTGCCGCACACATTGCCCGACTTGAAGCCAAGTTAGCCGCAAAACAATCCAAGCCTGTAACAAAAGCCCCGCCGCCAGCGCAAACTGTAGGTGGCATGGCTAACGTCAAAAGGGAGCTTACCGATCCGGGTCTTAGTGACGAGGAATGGTACGCCCTGCGGAAATCTAAATTACAATCCAAAGGATAATACACAATGGCTAACACCACGCTAACCCATCAAATCGTAGCACGGGAGGCGGCGGCTATTCTTGCAGAAGAAGCCCCGTTCATTTCTAACATCAACATGGGCCGTAAAGAAGAGTTCGGCAACGAACTTAACGGCTACAAAGTGGGCGATACTGTCCGCGTCAAGATTCCGTCTGTTGGTTCCGTTTATAGCGGTTCGCAATTCGCAGGCGGTGGCGCTGGTCAAGACAACACCGAGCAGTCCATCAACCTTTCCCTGAACACGCAAAAGCACGTTGCTTTGCAGTTCGGCGCAAAGGAAAAACTGCTTGACCTGACCGACTTCAAAGAGCGCATCCTGCGTCCGCAGATTCGTGTTCTTTCGTCTGTCGTTGAGGCTGACCTGCTTTCGCAAGCGATTCAATCCACGCCGTCGCTGGTTGGTACTGCCGGCACTGTGCCGACCACGATGAAAACCTATGCCCAAGCACGCGCACGCATGGAGGGCTTTCTTGCCCCGCCGAGCGACCGTACCTGCTTGTATAGCTCGGATGCCAACGTGGAACTGGTGGATGCTTCTAAGGCGCTGTTCAATGCCAAGTCGCAAATCGAGCGTGGATTCTTGCGCGGTTCTATCGGTGAAGCGCAAAACGCCATGTTCTATGAACATCAATCTGTCGCTTCCATCACCAACGGCAATAAGGTGGCTTCGGTTACGGTTTCCGGCGCAAGCCAGACCGGATCGAACCTGCTTGTCGGGGGCGTGGCCGCTTCGGATACCTTCAAAAAGGGTCAAGTGTTCACCATCGCTGGCGTGTTCGCCATCCACCCTCTGACTGGTACGCCTTACAGCTACCTGCAACAGTTTGTGGTGACTGCGGACGTTACCTCGGCCGGCACTACCGTTTCGATTCCGATTTATCCGGCTCTGAACGTGACCGCGCCGAATCGCACCGTAAGTGCGCTTCCGGCCAACGCCGCCGCTTTGACCTTCGTGGGTTCAGCTTCTACCGCCTACCGTCAAAACCTGATGTTCCAAAAGGACGCCTTCACCACCGCTTTCGCTCCGTTGCCGGTTCTGGCTTCGTGCGAAGGCTACACCGCCACTCTGCCTAACGGCCTGAGTGTTCGCGTGATGACTTTCGGTGACGGTAATAACGATTACGAGCGCACCCGTATTGACGTTCTGTACGGTTTCGCCGCAATCCGTCCGCTTCACGCTTGTCGCATTACTGAGTAAAGCATACAGGGGGCTACAATTGGGTAGCCCCCTTTTTATCGGGGAATTAAAGTGGCTAAAGCATCAACCGTTATCAACCGCGCATTGCGGTTAATCGGCGTTGCCCAAACTGGCGAGGCGTTAGATGCCGAGATAGCTGAGGATGCTTTGTCCGTTTTCAATTCACTTCTGGCCGAATGGTACGGCAGCATTGCCATTCCAGACTACAACGCTTCTACCATTCACACGGACTTGACCGTTGACGATGGCGACATTGAGGCATTGGCTTACCAGTTGGCTATCCGATTGGCCCCTGAGTTCGACCAACAACTTTCCCCCGCGATCATGGAAATTGCCAACGAATCCATGACGCGCTTGCGCAACCGTTATTTCGTGCAGGGTAGCGTTGACTTCAGCGAACTGCCAATCCCAGACGGCTACGGGTTCAATATCCAAAATGCTTAGACCTGTCCCGATTGTCGGCGGTTGCTATGCGGACGATACCAAACCGTACAGTTCGCAGGATTGCGTTAACTGGATTCCTGAGCCTGCCGAGGTGTCTGGTGGGCGTTCGGACGGCATTCTACGGCAAGCCCCGGGCCTTTCCCTGTTCTCTAGCGGCACAGGGGCTGTCAGAGGCCTCAGAAACGTCGAGGGCGCGTTATTTGCCGTTATTGATACGACCCTATACAAAGTAGCCACGGACGGCTCTAAGAGCGTTCTAGGCACGATTGCTGGGTCTGGTCGCTGTAGCATGACGCATAACCAGATTACGGGCGGCAATGAGGTCGTCATCGTAAACGGTTCGCAGGGCTATGTGTTCAACACCGCCTCGAACGTGCTAACGCAGATTACCGACACCAGTTTCGAGGGTTCGATAATCACGGCGTACCTTAACCAGTTTGTGTTGCATATCGAACCGCAGAAACGGTACTGGTTTCATTCCGACCTTGCGGATGCCCTGCAATACATTTCTACCGATAGGTATGAGGGCGAGTCTAATCCCGACCGCATGGTGTCATTGCTTGTTGACCATCAAGAGGTTTGGCTATTCAATGAACGCTCGATTGACATTTTTGTTAATACGGGCAACGAATCAGCGACCTTTGAGCGTGCAACGGGCACAAGCATCGAACTCGGCTGTGCGTCAACCTTTAGCCCTGCCAAGATGGATAACAGCGTTTTCTGGCTTGGCAATGACGGCATTTTCTACCGTGCGAACGGCTATAGCCCGCAACGTATCAGCACGCACGCGATTGAACAGGCGATAACCGACCTTGACTGGTCGCAATGCTTCTCGATGGTGTATGAGGATCGTGGCCACAAGATTGTGTACTGGACGTTCCCTGACGGCCAAACATGGGGCTACGATGTTTCCAGCCAGACATGGCATCGCCGCAAGTCTTATGGTTATAGCAACTGGCGCGTGAACCACTTGGTTTATTGGGATAGCCGCTGGATTGCTGGCGATAGCGTGTCCGGCAACCTGTATGAAATGGATTGGGACGAATACACTGAGAACGGCGCGGAATTGGAGCGCGTTCGGGTGACTGGCGTTACCCATGCCGACCAGAATCGGTTCCGTGTTTCGGCGGTTGAGGTGTATGTGTCGGTAGGCATTGGCGCGGTATCGAACACCGACTACACGCTTGACCTTTCCTATAGCGATGACGGCGGTTATACATGGTCTAACACGTCTGCACGTTCGCTAGGCGCACAGGGCGGCTACAACACGCGCCTGCTGTGGCGGCGATTGGGCGTTGCGCGGAACCGTGTATGGAAGATGGCGGTATCAAGCCCTGTCAAGTGCGATGTGATTGCGGCAAGTGCGAGCATGATGTGATTGTTCGGGAAACCGACGAACAGTTTATCCGCGCTGTAGCAGCGCATAAAGATGTATGGCGGTATGTTTCAGGCATTGAGGATTACCGCCCGTATGACCTGCCGGAAGGCGTGTATTACACGTTGCTACATGATGGTGTGAAAGCTGGATTCATTGTGTTTCGGCCTGATGGCGATGCGTTTCAAGCGCATATTGCGGTATTGCCTGAACATCGCGGAAAGTGGGTTGAGCAAGCGTTGCGTGACGCGATACACGACCACGGCGGCAAGGTTAAGGCAAAGGTTCGGCACCAAAGGGTTTACGCTCTGGCGTTCCGCGCAGGGTTTCGTACAGTCGGCATGGACGCCGATGGGCATATTGACATGGAGTTTGCATAATGGGTTTTTTAGTCGATGCGTGGTCTGCAAACAAGAGCGCTAGCGCACAAGAAAAAGCGTCTAAGCAATCACTGGCCGAACAGAAACGCCAATTTGACCTAAGCCGTGCTGACCAAATGCCGTGGCTGGATACCGGCAAATGGGCGCTTGGGCAGCAGAAGAATGCGCTGATGGGCGACTGGTCTGGCTTCTACAACGCGCCTGATTATCAGTATGCACTTGAGCAAGGGCTAAAAACCCAAGACCGTTCAGCCGCATCAAAAGGCCGCTTGTATTCAGGTGGTTATGGCGAGGACTTGACCAAGTTCGGACAAGGCTTGGCTACGCAGAATTACGGCAACTACATGAACCGTCTGGCTGGCCTGTCTAACACTGGGCAAACCACGGCATCCAATCTTGGCGTGCTAGGCCAGAATTACGCCAATCAATACGCAGATAGCAAATACAACGCCGCAAATGCGCGTTCCAGCGCGTATAACCGCTATGGCAATGCGGCTAAAACCGGCCTTGAGCAAGTGGGAAGCTACTTCGGCGGATGGTGGTAACATGGCATATAACCGCTTTCTAGGCGCGTTTTTCTCAGGCGATGACGGCAACGCCGGATACAATCAGGCCTATAAGAAATCAACGCTGGCTAAACTTTACCAGACAGAAGACCCAGAGGCGCGTAAACCGTACCTTGCCGATCTTGCGCGGCTTGACCCTGATACTGCCGCAGACATTTATGCCACAGACCAAAAGGCCGTACAAGCCAAGCTGGAACAGCAGGCGCGTATGCTGGCATCGTTGCCTACCCCGCAACACCGGCAACAAATGTACGCATCCATGTTGCCGGAAATCCGCAAGTCATGGGCCGAAGCGCCTGAACAATACACGCCTGAACTTGATTCGGCGCTGAGTGCGTGGGCGGGTGGTGGCGTTCAGGAAAAATACACCGGCGCGCCATTTGTCGTGATGAAAGACGGAAAGCCTGAGTATTATCGCTATGGCCCGAATGGTGTTGAGGCCACTGGGTTGACCGCGCCTGACCAGTTTCAAATGATTCAAGGCCCAGATGGTTACTACCGAGTTCCGACCAAGCGCGAAGGCGATGCTAGTCAGGTCAATGTTACCACAAATAATCCGCCTGTCGGTTCAGCGCCGCCCCTGCCGCAGGGCGATATAACTGGCGTATTTAAAGGGCTTGCCGCTAAGTATGGCGGTCAAATTACTAGTCTTGGGCGCTCTCCAGAGCACAATAGAAAAGTTGGCGGCGTTGCCAATAGCTTTCACCTTACTGGGCAAGCGGCTGATGTTGTTGTGCCACCTAATGCAAAGCAAGCGTTTATTGTTGAGGCTAAAGCTAACGGGTTTGATGCGATTGATGAGGGCGACCATATCCATTTAGAGCCTGCAAGTCGTGGCGGCGCAACGCAACTGCAAGGGCCGCCTAAAGAGCCTAAGACCGCAATCGCTTATGACGCTAACGGAAATGCGTTTGTTGCCGATGTGTCAACTCCGGGGCCTATTGCCGGCGCAGTTCGTCCCGGCTCTCAGCTTTCTGCAAAAGATAAGCAGAAAATTGAGGCCATGAAGCGCAAAGAATATAATCTGGTTAACAGCAATGCGGCAAAGATTAACGAAACAGTCCGCATTATTGACAATCTAATTAATTCAAATGCGCTTGGCGGGGTTACTGGCGTTGGTGCTTTTGCGTCTAACATACCGGGGACAAAGTGGGCTGATGCGGCGGCGCAACTAGAAACGCTACGCGCAAAATCTGCCTTTGGTGCGCTTAGTGAGATGCGAGCAAACAGCCCGACTGGCGGCGCTCTTGGTAGTGTTACAGAGCGAGAATTGTCGCTGTTGCAAAATGCTGAAACACAACTTAGCCAAGCGCAATCTCCAGAAGCGTTTAAGCAGGCGCTTGTTGAATACAAGCGAATATTGCTAGAAAGCCAGAAGAGAATGGTTGATGGCGTACAAGAGTTTTATGAAAGCTCCCCTACCCCGCAATCTTCTTCTGCCGGCAAATACAAGATTGGTCAAGTCATTCAGTCAGGCGGCAAACGTTACCGCGTTACTGGCGGCGACATGAATGACCCTGATGTAGAGGAAATTCCCTGATGAAGCTATCTGAAGTAGAGGGCGGCAAAAAGCTAAAGCTGTCTGACATTCAGAAGCCTAAACCCGTTCGCGCATCTGTGCGCGGCGGCAAGCCTATGGCGGAAAATCAGTCTAGCCGTGTGCAACAGCCGAAGCCTAACCCTGCGGTGCAATACCTTGCCGGGCAGGTTAAAGACCGCGCTGATGCCTTGCGTGCGGTAGGACACCATGCGCTAAATATGCCTCTTGGCATATTGGATACAGCAATAGATGTAGGTGCAGGGTTAAGTCGGAAATTTGGCGGCAACAAAGGCATACAAGACCTGCAAAGCGGGTACGATAAATGGTTAGCAGAACGTGAGGCTAAATATCAAAGCGAAGTTCCGGACAGCATTGCATCCTACGGTGGCGCGACTGTTGGCTCTGTTTTGCCGTGGACTGTTGGCGCTCCGGCAAAAGCACTTCAATATGCAGGGCGTGCTGGCGAAATAATTCCTACTGCAAAAGGCGCCCTTGGTTATGCGTCAAGGTTCGGTCAACGCGCAGTAGGTGGGGGCGCTCAAGGCTTGCTTGCGTCTATGGCTATGCCTGCTCAGGATCGGGAGTCTGCAACAGCCATTGGCGCTACGCTAGGCGCTGCTTTGCCTGTTGCTAGCGCGACCGTTTCGCCTGCGGCTAAATTCACATGGGATTATCTGTTCAATCCAAGCATTGAGGCTGGCCGCAGGCTTGCCGGTAAATTCGGTGTTACCTCTGCCGAACTTCCATACTTACAAGGTGCGGATGGCTATTATCCGGGCCATGTCCGCACTACAGCGGAAGCGTTGGCCGATACGCCGCTTTCTGCACGGGCGGCGGCGGCACAGAAAGAGCTTGGCAATCGTCCGCAATTTGCGACTGCCGAAGAAGAAATGCGCGTGGCTAACGATGTAGCGGCGGCTAATGTTATTCGGCAGATTGCGGGAACGCCTGAACAACAGGCAGCGGCTCTGGATGCCCGTAAAGCGGCGACCGACCCGTTCTACCAGCAACGCATAAATAACCCGACAAGAAACCAGCGTTACGGCAATGCTTGGGAGGCTATTGAGTCCGTAAAAGGCAAGCGGATGAGTGCCGCCGAATTTGAAAATATGGAAAATGCGCAACGCATCATTAGCCGTGTCCAGCGCGGCACTATGGATGAGGCAACGGCGGCGGCAGAATTGAAAGCGATACAGACTAAATCGCAAACAGGTAAAAAAGCCATTGCGCAAGCAGAGTCAAGTATCAGCGAAAACATGGCAAAAGGCACTGGCCTGATTAAGTTTGTAACTGATGGTACGAAAGCAATTCCTGACACAATCAAGGCATTTGCATCGCTTGTGTTGAAAGACTTGGAAAACAATGTCGATGATGCTGGCCGCATTTCCACTAAAAAACTTCATCAAATAAAAGAAAGTCTGAACAAAAAGATTTTCGACATGAAGAAAGGCGGCACGACTTTCGGCGCTGATGAATATGCTTGGATTACCCAATTGCAAACCCGCATTGCTAACGCGCTGGAAAAAACAGTTCCGGGATACAAGGCAAATAACGCGACCTATGCACAGCTTTCTGGGCCGATTAACACGCAACGGGCGGCGCAACAGATAATCGACACGGCGATTGATTCGCCTAACGCTTATTTGAACTCTGGGCATCAAGCGCGGATTACCCCGCAACTGATTAACCGATTCCTGTCGAAAGACGACCGCGCCCGGTATGGGATGGCTGAGGATGCTAGGACAGCACTTGAGGGCATTCAACGCGCTGGCCGTGAAACCGCCGGCACGGCATCCGCGCTTAGGCGTGCTGGCTCTGATACTGATTTGAATGCCATGACGTCACTAATGGCTAAATACGGCAGGGGCGCGGCAACGGCAGGCGGCGGCGCGACTATCGGCGCGACTTATGGCGGAGTTCCGGGCGCTGTAGTCGGGGCATTGCTTGGTGGCGGATTGGGAGCTTTGGAATCACGGGTTGCTGGCTTGATGGCTAAAGGCACATACGACAGCAAAGAGGCCGCGAAAATGATTGAGGCTTATTTGAGGCGTTATCCGCCAGCAGACCGCGCCAAGATTCTAGCCAAGTATCCGGCGATTCGCGCAGTCATGGCGCAACAATCCAATCAGGAGCAGTAAATGGCATTCCGCTTTCTAAACCAATTCCCCGTCTATCTGGACAACTCAAACGAACCATGCTCAGGCGGTTCGCTGACATTCACCAACACCGGAACTAGTACGCCGAAAACTGTTTACTCCGACAAAGCCCTGTCCGTATCGCTCGGCAATGTGGTTACGCTTGACTCCGCTGGCCGCGCACCGTCCGACATTTGGGGTTCAGGCTCGTACCGTATCGTGCTGAAAAACAGCGCAGGCACTACGATTAAGACGCTGGACGATGTTGATGAAATCCTGACCGGATCGGGCATCCCATCGCAAAGCGGCAACTCCGGCAAATACCTGACCACGGACGGGTCCACTGCATCGTGGGGCGCTATCAGTCAGGTTCCGTCACAGACTGGCAACGCTGGCAAGTATCTGCGTACCGATGGCACTACGGCGTCTTGGGCAAGCCCTACGCTGGTTCCGATTGTATCCACGACTGCATCCACGTCAACACTTAACCCTGACGCTGGATATGACGCCTACCATGTGACCGCTTTGGCCGCGAACATCACCATCGCCAACCCGACAGGAACATGGGCGGACGGGCAGGGCTGTGTGGTTCGTATTAAGGATAACGGCACGCCGCGAACGATTGCTTTCGGTTCAAACTATGTCGCCTTTGATGCGGCGCTTCCGACTACTACGATTGCATCGAAAGAAATCTATATCCCCTTTATCTACAATAGCACCACGGCAAAGTGGAACGTGATTCGTCCTAGCCGCCAAGTATGAAGTCAATTACGGCATTCCTCTACCGTGGCAACGATGCGACGGGCGCTATCACTACGGTTAATCTGTCGGCTACCACGACCATTTTGACCGCTGTAACGGATACCGTTACACAGGCCACGGCGTCCATTTCCGTCAACCCAGACGGCACTTGTACGGCGTATTACTACGGTGACGCCCCTGCATGGCATAACGCCCCTGCAGCTGGGCTAGGCGCGTCTTTCTGGGCGCTGGTGGCACTAACCACAGGGTCGGTGACAAGCGGCACTGTAGGCTCGCGGGTGCAGTTGACGAATGGGCATACATGGACGGCGGTTACAACCGGTTCGGGTGCAATCCGCACCAAAACGGTTGCGGGTACGTTTGAAATCTGGGATGCGGCATCGGGCGGCAACATGGTATCCAGCGGTACGTTCGCGCTGAATGCGTCTGTCGAGGCGTCGCAGTCGAACGATGCTGGCGGTGGTGTTGACTTTGTGGAACCGGGGCTTGATACCAGTCGGGAAGAAAAATGACCGTTAACGTAGCCAGCTTGCCACGGCAAAACTCGGCGGTTACGGACTCCAGCGGGGTAATGACGCGGGAATGGTTTAACTACTTCCGCCGACTTGAGGACAAGATTGGGCAGGCTAGTGTTACGACTGTCGTAAACGGTTCGTCCGTAGTTACGACAATTCCGTATGTCGAAAACACCATTTTCGATTCGACCACGGCGCGGACGCTTTCAAGCGGTGACGCAAACAGCCTGATTGAGTTCACCAATGCGGCGGCGATTACCGTAACCGTTCCGGCAGGGTGCGCACCGACCGACACAGTGATTTATTTCAAGCAATCGAACACGGGGCAGGTTACGCTGGTAGCAGGATCGGGCGTAACCATCGAAACATCCGACAGCCTGAAAACCCGCACACAGGAAAGTGTCATCGGTATCAAACAGACCGCTGTAAACCAGTGGTCACTGTTCGGCGACATCGAACCAGTTGCGCCTGCATTGTCGGTACTGGTTCGGGCGGCTAATTCCACGGGCGCACCGGAATGGCTTGAATCAAGCGCGGATGCCGAGGTGCTTACCAGAGTAGGCACTACATTGGCTTGGGCCATCCCTAGCGGTGAAACCCCGCTGGATACTACGCTGACCTACAACATGGACGGAACGCTTGACGTTGTTACGACATCCGCCGGCACTAAAACGATGGGCTACACGGGCGATAAATTGACATCGATTACCGGCACAGGCATCTATCCGTCCAAAACCTTTAGCTATACCGGCGACCAACTCACGAGCATTGACGTACTCTAATGGCGGCTTACACTCACAACACTGGCGGCACGATTAACTATGATTCGCTGACTGGCGGCTCGAACAATGCCACTCTGGACACGCACGCCATTAGCGCCGGCACGATTTTGGTCTGCCGTACCGATTCGTATTCATGCCCGAACCATTCCACGGCTGTCGGCTCTCTGGATACCGTAACCTATTCCGGTATCGGCGGGGAGCTACGCTTCGACCCCACCTACACGCGCCATGTTGCATTTACCGCTGGCGGCGGTGTTGTTCCTGCCTTCGGCACGGCAATCTCTCAGGGCGGCGTTTCAGGCCTGTTCTTGGGCGTATGGGCCAACTGGCAGTCCGAGCCTGTTGCGCCGGGCGGCGCGATGCCTGCGGCTGGCTACATCAAGTTGGGCGGCATCACTGGCGGCGCGTTTGCCGCTGGCGCTCTGACTGGCATCACGGCGACCTGTTCGGGCGCGGATGTTCAGTCATGGATTGAGGTGCGCGGCCCTGATACGGCGACCATCACGGTTCCCCGAATCGGCAAGGTGACTTCGGTTGAAGCATGGTGTGACTTGGGAACCACAAGCGGCGCGGCGAACCAGATTATCCCATGCCCGACCACGGCATCCTTTGCCGGTACGTTCCCCGGCGTCTGGATTGAAACGTCTGCCGGTTCCGGCGTGTATGAACGCTTTGCTGGCGCTGGCTCTCAAGTTGCCCTGTCCACGACCCCGACAGATGAACGCGCTAAAATTGTCTGGTCAACCACTTCCGGCATTCGCATTGGGCATAACGGTACGAATGCAGTTGGCTTCCTACCGCCTGCTGGCTGTAAAGTCCGAATCCCTGCGGTCATCCTTACAAACGTAACGCGCTCCGCTGGCGGCTCTGGTGCGCGGGTGTTGCCGAACGCCACGATTGCCACGCGCCAAGAGTTTGTCACCACGGGCGCGGGTTACTTCGACCTGCGTGGCGTAGTGTCGCAGTGGTACATGAACTTCAGCCAGCCGTTCTATGTGAAATACAAGTCATGCGCCATCAATGACAGCATGATTATTTCCGAATGCGCTTCACCTTTGGATGTTGATGACTGCATCGTTTCTCCGACCCAAGCGCAACTGAACCTTGCGCTGAACCTGTCATCGAACTTTGCTGGCGGCACGGTAGCCAATTCACGATTCACCCGATTCAGCCTTGCGGCATCTGGTGCTTACGCTTCGCAAGTTAACTACTGCACGGGCGTTACCTTTGACAACTGCTGGTTTGACACGCTGACGCTTCGGGCGAACGCCACGACTGGCATGATGACTTCGACTCAGCCATCAAACTGCACGTTCACCAACTGCACGGGTGTCGGTGGGCGATTCCTTTTCGTGGGCGCACAGAATTGCACGTTCAACGGCCTGAAGTATTCTGACTCCCATATCGCTACGACCGCGACCAACCCGTTCTACGCTTTGGAGTTCACGACTGGCTCCAATAACAACACGGTCATCGGCGGTCAAACGCTCGGCTCCATCACCAACACGCACCCCTATAACGGATGGGTGTCGTATGCCAACTCCTACAACTTGCGGGTTCAGGAAGTCGGAACCTACGCCAGTCCGTTCAACTGCGGCTCGGCTAACGCGATGGGTGTCGGCGTCAACTTGGGCGGCAACTGTGACGGCGTTGAATTGAAGCGGTGCTACTTCTCGAACACCCGTACCGGATTGTGGGCATCGACCAACTCAGACACCAATGTCACCATTGAGAACTTCTACGGCGACTATGCGGACACCACTGTCAACGCATCGCTGAATACGGTCATCAAAGGATGCGGCCTGACTTCCGCCACGACTGGACAGGTATCGGTGTACGGTACGCACTGGCGCGACCGATTTAGTTCGACCACGGCAGGCGCGATTGAAATACTGTGCAACGAGCCTACCGTGGCAAGCGCATCGCAGTGTTCGATTATCAGCGGTACGCCGCAGTTCAATTCGTCTGGCTCCGCGCTCCTGACCGTTGTGGGGCAGGAAATCGAATGGGTAATGCCGTTCTTCGCGCTAGGCCATACGGCTCTGGCGAACACCGCCCCGACCCTGACAGGCACGAACACGGGCAACCTGACCTATACGTTCCAGTACGACATTGGCGCTGGCTGGAACGGAAGCTGGCTGACCTTGAATGCTACGAACCTAAATGGCGTGGGCGCAATCAATCCCGCCATCGGCGTGAAGCTGAAAATCCGTGCCGTCTGTGCAACTGCCTCGGCCACGAACGCCATCACCAATATTCGCGTGACTACGGTTACGACCAGTTCCGACCAGTCAACGAACCTGTACCCGCTTGACCCTGTTGACGTGACTTTCTCGTTCTCTGGCCTTGAAATCGGAACCGAAGTTGTCCTGTTCAATTCCTCTAACGTGGAACTGAAACGCGAGGTGATTGCCGGAACCACGTTCGAGTACGATTACATCTGGACAGGAACCGACCTGACTGGATGCTACGCGCTTATCTGGAAGGATGACAAGGTAGCCATCAAGTTCACCGGCATCACGCTGGATGAGGTGACAAGGGATGTTCCGATTGCGCAGTCCGATGACCTTGTTTACAACGGAACCTACACCGCCAGCGCAACCATCAACTTCGGTAGCAAGTTGCAAATCCTCGGCGGCGGCGCGTCCTTCAGCATCCCGCAACTGTACTCGGAATGGAAAGACGAAATCCTGATTGGCTCGAATGCACAGTATGACTTCGCCTATGAACCTGTCGGTGGTCAAAATGTCGGTGGCGTAAAACAGATTCCGAAGTACGTGTTCCAAGCGAACGGTTGGAAGATTCGCCCTGCTGAAGCCAATGCGCAGATTGCATTGGGTGACGGCATTATCGTTCCTGAAAGCGGTAGCCCGTTCGTGAACACGGTTGGCTCGTACATTGTCAACATCGAATATGACGCGCCGGTTCAGGCCATTGCGGTAAGCACAAGCGGAACTGTTGCGCCGACACAACAACAGATTCGTGACGCGCTGACGCTTGCGGCTACGGCATCGCCTGTCGCTGGCTCGATTGATACCAAGCTGGTTCCTGTTGGCCTGATTCCTGCCCTGCTATGATGAAACTATCACCAATCCGCTACGGCGGGGCGGTAGTGGTTCCGCCAGACCCTACCGGCAACGTCTGGCTGATGACGGACGGTCTTGGCTTCGGTTCGGACGTGGGCGAATACAACGGCACGAACTGGACGGAACTGGTGAATGACCGTCCGGGCGGTATCCGAGGCACGATGACGCGCATCGGTTCGTATTACTACAACGGATTCAGTTCCAGCCTTGTCTATTATTCGACTGACCTTGAGTCATGGACTTTGCTTGGCGGCACGGTGAACGATGCGAATATCCAGCTGCACCGATTGGCGAATGACGGAACCTATGCTTACGTTCCGAGAGGCTATAATGTGCTGGCACGTTTCACCTTGCCGACTGGAAGCATGACAACGCCAAGCGCATCGTCTGAAAGCTATGCCAATGCGGTCGCGGTATGGGATGGCAATTTGTATGTCTTGTCGGTGATTGATAACCGCGTGTACGAATCATCGGACGCGGGTGTCAACTACACGGCCAAGACGGAGTTTCGGACGCTTGGCACTGCGGTTTCGACACTGTATGCCACGTCAAACGCCGATGGGATTATGGTTGCGTTTGCAGACAATCCTTCCGGCCCAATCAAGGCCTCGTGGTCAACGGACGGCGCGGACAGTTGGACAACCTCTACGCCGCCGATTACGGCTGACACAAACCCGAACGTTATAGACCTGTTCAATCACGGCAACCTGATTGTGCTGGCGACATTAGAAGGCCGCACCGCAACATGGGATGGCACGTCATGGACGGCTGGCGCAAGCGTCACTGGCGGCATTGCGTCAATAGAACCGGGCTATAACAAAATCATCGCCATCAACGCCGCTGGCGATGCGTACCAAAGCACGGACAACTGTGCATCGTGGCAAGCGTTCACGGGCGCAACGGCAAGTGACAATGCAAGTGTTTATTGGATTGGAGACCCGTTATGAGTATCAAACTTCTTCAAGAGAAAATCGGCGTTGCCGCCGATGGTAACTTCGGGCCTCAAACACTGAGCGCCGCCGCCAAGTATTTCAACCTGACCGATGCCAAAGCGGCGCACTTCTTCGGCCAGTGCCATCACGAGAGCGGCGGCTTCAAACGGTTTGTGGAAAATCTGAACTACAGTTCAGCATCGCGCATCCGTGCCGTATGGCCGTCTCGATTCCCGACAGATGAATCAGCCGCGCCATATGTCCGCAACCCCGAGGCCTTGGCGAACAAGGTGTACGGCGGACGCATGGGTAATACGGAACCGGGCGATGGCTGGAATTTTCGCGGGCATGGCCCCATACAACTGACTGGCCGTGGTATGTTCGAAGCGTTCAGCGAGTCCGACCCGAAGTATCACTTGGCCCTGTCCATGCCTGAACTTGTGGCCACTGACTACGCCTTCGATTCGGCGTATTGGTATTTCGACATGAAGAAACTCTGGCCGATTGCTAAGAACGTGAACGAAGGCACGATGATGACCATCACCAGAGCCATCAATGGCGGGTTACACGGTTTCGCTGACCGCAAGGCGCAGACGATGAAGTTTTATGGGTGGCTGAAATGAGTACCTTCACAGACAGGGACTTTGGACGATTGGAAGCGGAAGTAGTGGCACTCAAAGCGCAGAATGCTAGACTTGAGGCGAACCAAGAGCGCATGAATGAAAAGCTGGACGTGCTGGTAACTGCCGTGACCGAGGCTAAAGGCGGTTGGCAAATGTTGCTTGCCATCGGTTCGGCTGCGGCGGCAACGGGCGCGATTGTGACAAAGCTGATTATCTGGATGAAAGGGGGCTGATATGAGTATGCGTGAATACTGGGCCGGCGTATGGGGCGCGATCAAAAAAAGCTGGACGATGCACAGCGCGACCATTTTTGTTGTTTTGGGCGTGCTTGAACTGCAACTAAGTGTACTAAAGCCGTACATTGGCGAAAAGGGCTATGCCTATACCGCGATTGCCGTGGCCTGTATCATGGCCGTGGCGCGGTTCAAGGGCATTAGCAAAGACGTAAAGGCGGGGAAATGATTCCCGCCCTGTTGTTCCTGAAACCCGCTGGCGACTTCCTGAAGTCCCTGCCCCGTGAAGTCTGGTACGGTCTGGCCGTGTTAGTAATTCTGCTAATACTTCGGAGCCATTGGATAGGGGTGGGCGTAGAACGCTGTGAGACGCGCCACAATGCCGCATACGAGAAAGCGGTAGCTGAGGCCCAGAAACAGGAGAAACGCGCTCCTGCGAACGCTCAGGCGTCACAAGAGGCGGTTAAGCCAAAGATTCAGGAAAGGATAAAGGTGATTCGTGAAAAAGTGCCTGCTGATTGCGGCCATGCTTATGATGATGGGGTGCAAGCCGTCATACGTGAAGCCGCCGCCGCCGCTGATTGAGTGCGATTCGGCCCCAGTGCCGATTCTGGCCGAGCTAACCCGCCAGAATGCCCCTGAGTTGATCGTGTTGCTTTACGGGCATATTGAGGCCATCAATGTGTGCCTAGACAAGCATAGGGAACAGGGCGATATTCGATAGCCCCCATTCTGCCATCCGCCACCATCCGGGGACAAAGGGCAGAGTAACCATGCAGGGGTGGCATGGGCGCGTGAAGTGCCGCAGACTAAGGCCCATTTCTGGGCCGGATGGTTCCTACTGAACGGACTAGCCGTTTGTCAGAACCTACTACCTGACGCGCTGCGTCCGCATTGGTAGCATAAGAGTGTCGTTAGCGAAGCAACAGGGTTCGCATCCTGTCCAACACTCTCTAATTGTGGTGGCCTGTGCTGATATCAGGCTTGTTAGCATTGCTAAGTCAGGTACGGGTCATCAACCTAGCTAACAGAAGACTCTTTGACACCGCTTTCGCGCATCAGCCTACGCATTCACCACACGGCTGACGGCTGTACTGGGCCAGTCTGTTCACGGGCGGCCTCCCAATTGGGAGTTATTGCCACCCGACAACCGTCATGCGTCTGATGAATCTAACAAAGTGATGAACCGCAGCATGCTTACCAAAGTCACCTGCAATCTGCAAGGGAATCGAACACCCAACCTCTGCGCATTCACCACAAAACCATTATACCACACTATTTCACCAGTGTCTTGATAATCTCAATCGCTTCCCGCAACTTCTCAGGCGCGGACTTGATGTTAAGCGGATTGTAGCAACTGGCTAGGAACGCTTTCGCCAGCTCTTTCGCTTCGGACTTTTTCACTTCAACCTCCTCTTAATTTGCCATTGCGCCCGCAGATACTCCCGCAACCGCTGCTGGCAACTTCTCGGCTCACCACAGTCCGCATAGGCGCATGAATCCGGCAGTTTGTTGATAAGCCCTGCCCATTTTGATTCAGGCTGTTTCATGATTCGCTTGGCGTGGTGCATGCAGTGGCTAATGCTCATACCATTTTGCCGGTGTCGGGAATATGGTCTGGCGGCTCTGGCAATGGCATCCAGTGGGATACTTTGAATGTCCCGCCAAACCCGTTTGCGCTGATTATTTGACCGCCTTCGCCGTCATCAAATACATATCCAGTGGTAAGTCCAAACCCAACAACCCATAAAAACACTTGATGCCTATCCCCATGGCGTAGCTTTGTGTCGCTTATCGGCGCGGTTTCAATCGGTTGCCAGTTCATGATTCATCCTTTTGTTGGTCGCTGGTCAGGTAGGCGCGGAGGTCGCGGAGTAGTTTTGTTTCGTCCGTGTTATGAAAGCCAAGCTCTTCCTCTCGCTCGATGGCTTCATCCACGCGATTAGCCAACGCATCACGCTCGGCGGTGTCTTTCGGTGGGTGTCGCTCAGCGTGCCGCGCAGATTCATAATCCGGCAACACAAGCAGTTCGCGCCCATCACTTAACGAAATTATTCCGCTTTGCTTATTGTG
>JACCDR012094901.1_pt1 | contig 37370 bp, 47 predicted proteins | sample 7446431 | NCBI WGS metagenome assembly JACCDR01 (sample SAMN15323443, study PRJNA562643) | freshwater metagenome | isolation source: river surface water | place: USA:Blue River Watershed | collected 2017-08-17 | reverse complement strand
TGATCAAAGTAACTCACAGATTTACGGTTCTGCTTGTACTCAGTTTGTCGCTGAGAAATACAGGCATTGTAGAGATAGCAATGCAAGCGACGTGCATCAAACAAAGCCTTTTCTTGGGCTTTGTTAGGATACAGTCGAAATGTTTGCCGTCTAGTCACCATAATTGCTCTGCGTGTTTTATTGACTCACTCGATTCGCTTGACTACAATAAGCATATCAAATTTTCCAGAAAGTGACAAGAAGTTTTTATGACTCAACTTAGAAGCGGATCTCACGTAGTTTTCAGGATTCACCTGCATATTGTGCTTGTCACCAAGTATCGGCGCAAAGTCCTTACTAGGCAGATGCTTGAATCAATGAAGTCGGTTTTTGAAAGGGTGCTTGAATCGAATCAGAGCATATTGACCGAGTTCAACGGTGAGTCAGATCATGTTCATTTGTTGATAGACCTTCATCCAGATAACAATATTTCGGATCTGGTAGCTTCACTCAAATCAGCATCAAGTCGGATTCTTAGGCAAGAATTCAAAGAAGAAATGGAAAAAGTCTACTGGGGTAAAGCTAAATTGTGGCATGATTCAAAGTGCATTATTTCTTGTGGTGGCGCGCCTTTGGATTTGGTCAGGCAATATATTCAAGACCAAAGTGGGGGGAGAGAGCCTAGCTCCACTTCGTTGCGTTAGGCGCAGCTATTCATCCCCACCCTGTAGAGGGATGGGGAATTCCGCTGGATTTGTTAAGAAACTGCTGCAAGAGATACCTCCGCTAGGCTCCAACCCCGCAGACCATTGGCGGCCCAGCGGGAAATACTGGCGATTGAATGTCCTGCATGGATCGATGCGTCAGTCATACTGTCATATCGATTTCCATCCGGCCCAACGACCGGAGCATAATTACGATCGTCCTGCAAGTGAGAACAATTTACCCACTCATCAGTAGTGCCATCGATCGTGGTCTGCAATTTAATTTGATTTGGCTTGTATTTTTTCTTGCAAACTATCTTGAGCGCCGATCGTGCATCTTTAGCCTCAAAGTATTGCCAGTCAGAGCCTAAAGCTGAATATCTGTAAGGGTACATGCTCATAAAAAACTCCTCGGTAAGTTTGGAAACCCAGAGCGCAGCGAGGCTTTAGCCCTGGGAGGAAAAACGACTCGCGGGCTTTTAAGCCCCGACGGTTCGCCATGAATTGAATGCAAGAAACTTGCAATCAGATGGTTTGGCACCCTGAGTTAACCGCTTTCCGGAGCTAAGGCAATGCAAACTGATGCGCGACTTTTTAAGGTCTTCACCGCCTACATAGCACTTGCCGTATTTGGGATGCTTGACAATCCCGCCACGCTTCAAACCTTGAGACATGGAACCGCCATAAGGCCGACGATATCCACCTTCACCAGGATTAAAAACGTGCAACTGTCGGCGGTGTAACCGAATTGGTTTGCACTCCATCACAACCGTGTTGTCTGGCACTGAATCACCACCGACCAATAAATAAGCCAACACCCAAGAATCAACGCAATGAGCGCTAAACCCGTTGGACAGCTTAGCTTTGGACTTTTTAAGTCCTAATTCTTGGCGGGTTAAATAGGTGTCTTCGTAGCCATCAAATGCAGTAAAGTCTGCAATTTTACGCAATTCTGAATAACACCATTGCTTACCTACTTCGAGTGGGCTGAATGATGAATTCCAGGTCTTGCAACCTTTGCGTGTTTCTGCCTTGATGTCCTCAATTCCGATATGGGAAATTGGGAAAATTGCAGCGTAGACTTTTACCACTCGGATTTTGAATTGCCAACGCGCCTTAGTGCTGGGAGGAATCCCGCCACGTTTGCGATTTAAGCGATTCTTGCGGTATGGTGTTTTGCGATATCGTCTAGCTCGTCTGGCATTGGTGCTGGCTTCCTCAGCATCCTTGACCCAATCAACAGCATGGAATTGTTGATTGAGAAAAGTATGAGCTTGGGACTTGACCGTATACCCTTCACGCTTAGAACCGGGGTCGATTCCGACTGCTACAGGTTGCAAATTACGGGCTGACGGTTCAACGTTTAAGCGTACACAGAAAATTCCTTTATGAAAAAACGGTGTAGCTTTGCCAGACTTAATCCATCTATCCGCACGGGCGGAAGTAGTAGGCATTAATGGCCGTTGATTTGAATCGACTACAGGAACATATTGCATGGTTTGAATTTGGCGATAAGCCGAATGTGTAAATCCCTTCGACCTTAGTTGAGCAGAGAGGATGCAGATTAGGGAGGTGTCCGCAACGTCTTTCAGGGTGCCATCCCTTAGCCAACCAAGCCACCTTCTCAGGCGCTGTCTAGTCCTATTAGCCTTGCGGCCTATCTTGTTTTTGTCCTATGGCTTGGACTAATACAAGCCCCGTCTCTTTAGAGCGGGGTTAGTGACCTCCTTGAGCTAGAGTTACTATAATAGATGCAACGAAAAACTACAACAAAACCAATGGAAACGGATCGCAAAATAGCTGAGTGCCGACAGACTGTACAAAAATGGCTAAGCAATAATTCATACAGTGCGCTAGCCGAACAGACTGGCGTTCCCCGACAAGATGTAAGTAAATGGTTTGCCGGGAAAGCTCGACCGTCGATAAAGTCGATCGTGGCCATGTCCCAAGTGTTGAATGTTCACCCGATCGAGCTTGGCGCAATGCTAATGGTCAAGTGGATTGAACGGCAGTTAAATTTGAATTAAGTTCAATCCCGATCGATGACCTCCCTAGCAGTGCAGCCGCTTGAGCCGTTGTCCCAGACCCAGCAAACGGATCTAGTACAACTCCACCCGGAGGACACCCGATCGTGATGCACCTTGTCGGCAATTCCAGACTAAACCCGGCATTATGCCCAGCCCGCCCCGTTGAAGGGAATTTCCAAATCGCATCTTGACTGTAGGGTGCCTCCCGATCGTAGTAGTACGGCTCACGGTTCTTGGCTTTTACAGCAAGGATTATTGATTCAGTAGTAGATGCAGGACGATCGGTCTTTGGGCGCTTGCCACCCTTATCCCATGGAATCTCTTTCCGAATCGTCCATCCAAGGTTTGACATGCAGATTTGCATCTGAGCCGGAACAAGTTGTGAGGCTTTCTTGTAGTAGCTATCGGCTACATTCAGCCATAGCGTTCCCGTTGGTTTAAGAATTCGATGCAGCTCCCGCAGGTATAGCTTAGCGTTGGCCACATATTGCACAGCCGATCGCTCCCAGCCGTGCTGTCCCCTCCATGCACCGCAATGAATACAGAAGGTGTCGTTTCGCCAGCGAGATTCCCGTCGGAGCTTGGCGTTCTCCTCGCCACCCCGAATAAATCTATTCTTGGCATGAACCCCACCACCTTCATGGTAGTAGCGAACCGATCGCCATTCATGGCCACACTCCGCAGAACCACCCCACACTATATCGGGGATATCGTAATGCCGCATCCAAAGATATGGCGGCGACGTTACGACGCAATCCACCGAATTGCTGGGGATTTCAGGCAGTCGATCGAGGATGTGACCTTGCAACAGCACTGCTACTACACCCCGCAAATTCTTAATTCAGGTTTCAGTCCGGTTAATTCAAGCTGCCCTTTTTCCTCAAGAGTAGCGATCGCGGTAAGGAATTGCTTTTGTGTCAATTCCTTTTCATTTTTCCCCTTCAATGTCGTTTCGGCTGGAGCCGTCCATCGGGTCAGGAAAGACCCTAAATCAAATTTTCGGCTCACCTCATGGCCATCCATCTTGAGAGCTAAATACACATAAGGCGTAGCTCCGATCGTACCCGCCCCCCACATCCCCAGCAATTCTTGCCGAGTTATGCCGTACTCTTTGCTATAGTCCGACTCTTGCGGAACGGCTGGCTCCAAATGCGTTACTTCTTCCATACTGCAATCCTAAAAACGTGTCGTCAGTTTAGCTCAATCTACCGTCGATCGCAACTAAAAAGTTGACACTGGTGGCCATCTCTTGATAATCCGATCGATGGTTTCAGCGTAGGACGATCGATGAGCCTCCAAAGCTCGATCGTCCATGTCCCAAGTTGGATCGTATTTGGACTTGCGGCCCTGTTTGCGGACGGTTGCTGAGTCCTCTAAGTCGTCACTGTGACTTCCCGTGAGGTCGCTCACAGAGTATTCTGATAGGTCAATTATGGAGAGCTGCTTAGAAGTCATCGTAGTTCCCCGCTACTGCAAGTTCCCGATCGTCCTCGGTTGGCATGGCTGACCCAATATCTTCTGCAATCTCAGACCAGACGACCTCAACCGAAATCGCGTCATCCCCGACGCTTTCTTTCAATGCGGCCATTTCAGCTCGCCAATCTCGACCATGGTGAGCATTGATCGCCTGGCAGCAAGCAATCACAGACGGATCTTTCTCGATCGCCGACAGCATTGGCCCAGTCAACGAACTGACCCGCTTACCCGTATCGGCAAAATGCTCGGCCATTAGCCGATTTGCCACGACCCTACGAGCATTCCGCAATCGATCGTACAGATCCTCGCCTGTCTGTACATCCAATTGCATCCATTGACGCACATAGGCAGGGCATGAGGCCACGTCCGGTTCCGCAAATGGCAGAGCTTTTCGTCGTTCCTGGCTGTCGCCGTGGGCAAGCTCGATCGCCTTGGCTATAAACCAGGCAGGCTTGGGTAAATAATGCGCTTCCCACTCTCGCAAAATTGCATTGCAAACCTGAGTGAATCGCGCTTCCTGCATGTCGCCCAAAGCCTCAGCGTAAAGGCTAACCGTTGCGGCAATGTTTTCAATCTTGAATACCACCGACAACTTCTCAAATTCCTGCAAAATCAATGCCTTAGAAATTGACATAAGCCACCTCCTCTTCAATGCCTAGTATTCGCCGAGCTTCTTGCCATTCGTTCTGCTTAGCTGATTGCGCCGCCGCAGCTCTCACTGCGACAGGATTGGCTAAATCAAATCCTGAAGATTGCTGACGCTCCAACCGATCGAGCGCTTCCTGCCATTTCTCCGATCGAAGATATCGCTCACCATGAGCCACACCAAAAACCTGCCCCCTAGTTGCGAATTGTTGAATAACGAATCCCAAATAGGCTTGATTGGCTCGCTGAAAATGCTCCGACTCGTAGACTTCGGGCGATTTTTGCCACTCCTTGAAAGCCGATGCCTTACTCCCTGCCTCCGGGCCACAGCTAAGACACATTTCACGGTAGGACTTCCACCATGCCTCGAACGTCTCCGTATATCCACTTTTCCGCGCCGCCAACGCGCCGCCGGAACTTTTTGACCCTGACCTACGTTTCCCGCTTTTAACAGGGGTTGTTGGCTTGATTTCAACGGAGTCTTGATTGGTGGAGTTTGACTCCCCTTGAACTAAAAATTTTGAATCATCCTGAACTGAAAAATTTTCTAATCCATCACGCACGATCGAGTTTGTTTCTGGATTTTCTTTTGATTCTGTTTTTAGATCTGGATCTGTTTTTAGATCTGGATCTGTGTACCTTCCTCCCGCCGTCCAGTCATGTCCGCCCGGACAATCCATTTGTCCGCCCGGACTATTATTTAAGTTTTTTATCCGTACTGCGAGGGAATCGGCTTCCCGCTTACTTTTCTTCCGTTCTGCGTCTCGTTTTCTCTCTTCAAGTCTTGCTTTGTACCGATTGAATAACCCGTGCGAAAAAATGGATCGTTCAGACTCCCACAATTGCCGATCGAACAACTGGATATCGATGCAAGTTTCTATGATTTTCAGTAAATGCTGATAGTCTCGAAGGTTGCACCGATCTACGGCATGTTCAACGTCTAAGGGATTTTTTAAGTTGAGAATCATCCCGTTTTCTTGGCACACCATTTCAAGCAAAATGAAATAAGTGGCGTATCCATCATTGCCGTGCTTTCTGCACAATGAGGCAATTTTGCGGTCTTCTCTTGCTCCGCAATCATGCATGAAAAAATCCAGCGTCAATTTCCGTTGCCTACTCATCTCTAATTCTCCTGGGGGTAATACCGTGGACCACGATCGCGCTGCATCCTGAAAACTTTCAAATCATCGGCATATATCGAATCCCAATCCTCGATCGCGGCTTCGATCGACTCAAATCGATCGCTCAGTTTTGCCCGACGGATTGTGTATCTGGCTGGAGGGAGTTCGACAAGAAAACCGGAATTTAGTAGCCACTGGTAGAAATCTTCGGCAGATTTGGCCAGTGTATTGCCATTGGATTGGCGATGGCAGAGTGTAGCGATCGAATCCACCTTGAGTATGGGTTGGATTTTGAGACGGCACAGCACCGCCCGCCCGTAACCTGCCATCTCGTATCGAGATAGCGTTGCCCCACGCTTGCTAGACGCGGTGCGTTGATCTGCTAATTGCATGTAGGAACTCCTTATGAAGCGCAGTAGTCAGCATTTGCGTTGAATTCGTCCAAGGCGAACTTGAACAAATCCAGTACGATCGGTTGCCCAAATTTATTGAGCAAGTTCATTACTTGCCAATACTCTTGAGAAATCGACTCAACACCCTGAAATTCTTGCCATGTGGTGAATTTGTATTCACCATCCCAATTGATGACACACCCCTTATCGGTAATGTCATCGGTCACGCGCCCGATCGACTGCCCCCGACGCACGATCGAGAGTGGCGTTACCCACAATGGTCGATCGCCGAGAATCTTCTTAGCCTCAGCCCTAGCGAGAATTTCGGCTTGGATTGGCTCATCAACTACTTCAACTTCAACAGGGACAAACGGGACAGTATCTTCTGGGTAATGGATAGACTCTAGCGGCATTACTTCGGTGATGCCTGCTCTGTAAACCCAGCCTTCGCCCTCGCAGCATCGAATCTTTATCTGCCAGAGTTTTAGGTCTATCACCTCTACCCAATCTTCGCGGGAACACAAAGGCAGGTCGTTATCTCCAGTGGGCAAATCCTCCCGCCGCACCCGCACCATATCGCCAATATTGACCTGCTTGTGGGCATAGTCGGGTTTGCGTTCCCAACTCATACGCCACGCTTGCCAAGCATCGGCAGGCGTTGGGAAACTGTGCAGTCCTTCGTCATTTTCGACTAGCAGACTGTCATCCATAGACGCACGAATACACCCTTTGAGGGCAAATAGACTCTCCAGTTCTGCTTTAGTTGGTGGTGGGGCATACGCCGGAAGGCTTTTATGAATCTCTTGTATCCGGCGCGGAGCAACTACTTGCCCCTTCGCCATATCCATCTGAACTCGCCCGTACTCAATCAACTGACTGGCTTCTTTGACGGTAATTTTATGGTCCTTCGCCCCGACCACGATCGCCTCAAACACAGCATCCGGGACAGATTGCGCTGAGATAGCAAACAATACTGACGATGGGCAGTTATACCCGATCGCTTCTAAGTCATGTAGTCTTCCCTCAAATCGGGAAGCAACCGCCAAATAGTTGTAAATGCTGGATTGTTCTAGCCGTGTTCTGGCTTTTGCGTCTAGAATGAATTCGTGCGCAGAGTCAAACTCGGCTCGATACCTTTTCAAGGCTTGGCCTAGTCGGTAAACCCCGATCGCGGTGTCCTTAAAAACGCCTTCAATTTCGGCCAGTATGCCAGCGATTCGGGAATCTCTACCCTTAGAGAGATCTATATTCCGAGCGGACAATGTACTATCTGCCATATAAGTTTCATTCCGGTAAGGTGAACAGACCGTAGGCTAACGTCTACGGTTTTTTATTGAGGATTTCCCAGACCTCCTGCTTGATGTGGGACGGGACTGTCAGCTTTCCTACTTTTTTCGCACTTCGCTCTAACTGCGCTCGCCAGTAAAGCGAACGTTCCTGAATAATTCGGTCGATCGCGTCGCTGATAGCACCACTACTAGCACGCTTAGGTACATATACCTTAGAGTCCGATCTATCTTGCAATAGCGTCACTTTTTTATCCCATTCACGACATTGTATAAATTGTATATCGTCATATCTGACCTGTCAACGGACAATTAAAACCAGTGAGGCGCAATGGTTTGCACAAAAATCCCCCGATCGATCGAGCCTTTGAGCGGTACAATCAAGCTGGGCAGTCATGAGAATAGATGTATGGGCCAGAAATCAACAGCGACCTTGCCGCAAAAAAAGCGCATGGCAAAGCTGCTGCGAGAATACATGGATGAGCGCGGATGGGGAGCAACGAAAACTTCCCAAGAGATGGGGGTGTCCAGGACTACGTTTAATAGTTGGACTGACCTAACTAGCTTACCAGAGGGTGAGAACGAGAGAAAAGTTGCAGCGGCTCTGAACCTCACGATCGATGAGTTGAGAATCTTGTTAGATGGAAAAAAGATTGAGGCGGATGATTCTCCGCTTAACCTGTTGATTGAACGGATCCGACGAAGAACTCCCCAAGAGCGATTAATACTCTTGGGGATTCTCACTGATCTACTACGAGAAGATTTTATGGACGAGTAGCGATCGCGACCAAGGTATCGATCGCGGCATAAATCGGGGCCAGATCATTGTCCGGCAATCCCAATTTAGCAAGATGCGCCGCCGCAGATTCTGCCGCTGCGTTTGCATCTAAATAGTAGATCGCTGCCTTCAATGTGTCGGCAGCAGAAAACCCAGGATGGGCGATTGTCACGATCGCATTGTCCTGGGTTTTTACGTTTGCTTGATATCCGTTAGAGGATTCAATGATCTCGATCGAATGAGATTGATGGGCAAGATTGAGCATAACTGTCGGGGGGAACTACGTGGTTCAAAGATTCTATTATTTTCTTTGCAGAAATACTAGAACGATTCTAGAGCTTAATAGAAAAAATATTTGCCCCTCTAAGCTTTATTGCTGTAGGCGGTTTTTGGGTTGGAAAAGTAGGCTTCAAGCATTTTGATTCGTTGTTCAGTCCAAGCAATTCGAGTTTTACCCTTCATCCCCTGACGAGCTTTTCTGAGGGTGAATATTGAGGCTTCAGATCTAGCGTGCCTAAACTCTTGGCTCAACACGCAAGCCTTGCGTAAAATTTTTACTTGTTCTAGATTTGGAGCATCTATGGAGCTGTCCACGATCGCGCTAAAATTCTCCCCTAACTTCTTAGATGCAGCCTTCAAGCACCCGCAGGACTTGTTCCCGCCGCGCCGAAGATTTGACGCATAGCATTCTTTAGTATTACCACAGTCGCACTTGCACTCAAACATTAGTGCGGCTTTGTTTGGAGATTCTATTTGGCGAGTCACTGTAAGTTTTCCAAATCGCTTGCCAACCAAATCTTGTCTATTGGCTTTTCCTCTTGCTGAACTTACTTCACGATGCAAACAACCACAAGATTTAACAAACCCTCGACGTAAATCATTAGAGGTTGCAGATTTTTCGCCCCCGCACTCACAAAAACAATCCCAAAATGTATGACCTTTTGTATCACGTCTCACGGAGACCTGTTGAACTGTCAACCGTCCAAACAGGTCTCCCGGTTGAATTGTTCGCCTTGTTATCGCGATTTCAATCACGGGCTGCTACCTCCATAGCCTTGATCCGATCGTCATGGGTGATTGCTTGTGCCTCCACCTTGACCCTAATCTTGACAATCCCTTTCTTCCCTAAGTTGGCGATCGCCGCTATTACATCGGTTTCGGTCAGACCCCACCGTTGACAAAATTCAAACATTTTTAACGGCTTGATTTGATTGGTCAGACCATCTATCCGCAAAGCACAGTAGATATATCCCCGAAGAGGGATTAACCCTTCAGCCTTAAGGCCCATCAATTCGTTGCGGTCTAACACAATATGAGGCTGCTGATTCTTGGCTTGTTTTTGATTTTGTGGCAAAGCAGCCAAGTGCTCTGGGCATAACCACCCACCCGGCATGTATGGATGAGGTTGAAGTTCGTCGCCACGATCGCACAAATTGCATTTACTCATCAAATTTCACTCCCAGATCAACGCCCAAAGACTCTTCTATAAGCAAAAGTGTTTCTTCTGGTAGTTTTTGACGTTCTTGCTCAATCCGGTACCAGTTTTGCACCGACATCCCAGCATCCGCAGCAATTTTAGTGAGGCTTTTTCCTTGCTTTTGGGCAGAGATTCGAGCCTCTTTAATCCGCTCTCCAAGATTGGGTACGTCAAGAATAATCTCTCGAACAACCTGCACAGTTTTGGCCACGAAACAACCTCCTTAGATTGCCTGAATAAGGTTCACCTTTCAATACTAACTTAAAACATTATTTATAGCAAGTTTCATTTTCAACTTGACAGGTTTAACGTGGCACGTTAAAGTAGATTCATGGAACGAACGACGCTCCGGAAAGACGGGGGCGGGACTGGCGGCTACCAGCGGAAGAGTGAGACTACACCCTGAGAACAAAAATCTCTAATGCGGCCAACGCCAGTCCCAAGCCTGGGCAAACGCAGAGGGGAGAAAAGCAAAACCCGCCCACGGAAAACCGCAGACGGGACATCAAAAATACTTACTTGAAGTTTACACCATGCTTAACGTATTGCTTAGCCACAAGCGCACCCAGCAAGAAAAGTTGATTCAAATCCCCGCAGACTTGGACTTTACAGCATTCCTAGCTGCCGTCCGCAGTCATGAACCCAATCGCCTTTGGGAAATTGCGGAATCTTGGGAGGTTCCCGCATGACTCGGAGGTTGCAAGGTCGATCGGATGCTCTGGTTCTCCCGCACCCAGAGCATCCACAAGACCCGGAATATATGCGGGGTTGGGACGAAATGATGCAGGAGTTAATCAATGATTCAAGTTATTCAGGATGGCGATGAGTACCAAGCGATCGCGGTTTATGACGGCAACCGATACGATGTGGCAGCAAAGACGGCAGTACAAGCGTGTCAGGCGATGGCTACGAGGCTAGAGGCAGTATCGATCGCGCAAAGCATTGAGTCGGTGTTGGGAAGGGTGCAAATGAGTGAGGCGGAAAGCGATCGGGTGTTTGGGTTAATTAGCAAATTGGTTTCAATGACGGGTGCAGCTTGATTTCATAGCCCCAACTGGCGAAGCCGTTCGATTCGGTAATGGGGCATCGGCCAATACAGGCCATCAATCAAAATCTGGAGAAAATTATGAACCTCAATCCAACCATCCAAGACCTTAAGACCGTTGTGTTAGAGCATGTCTCAGCCGATTGGGTTAGAAGCAACTTTGGCAAACTCACGCTCAAATCTACATGGCAAGCGGCCTACGATCGACTATCCGAGTCCATTGCCAACAAAGTAGACCAAGCCACCGAAGCTGCTGCGGGCTACGCTTGGGGGAAAGTCGCTGAGGTTGTAGAGCGGGTTGATAAAGCCGCTCAATATGTCCAGGACTTTAACCGGGATGATGCCGTCCATCTTGCCTTGACTGGCACCGCAATAATTACCCGATTGGCTAAACAGTCGATCGAACTACTGGTTATGACTGCTGTGTTCTGCTGGTTCTTCTACCAAGAGTTGCGGGCATCTGGAGTCATTGAAAAGACCCTCGATCGGATGGCTGAGCTTGAGACCAAGAAAGAACTGGAAAGCTGCACGATCGAGCCATTGATTCTCCCATTCAAAAGTCCACTACTTGCATCCACAGTCAGGATAGCTAGTTAGATACGATCGCCTCACGCCGCTAGGGGCAAGGTTAGCGGACTATCCACTTTCACCAGAACATCATCATGGACGATTTTTACACTCCCCCAGAGCCTGAAGAAATTTCTGACGAAATCCTGTATGACCTCATGCAGGACTACGCCGAGAATCAAGGCGACGACGAAGACGATATCCAAGATTGTCACTAACCCCGGACTAAAGACACGGGGCTTGAGTTAGTCAGGACTCAAGGGTAACTAGAGACTAGGGCTACTTGAGCCAACGTTTTGCACAGACTTCCGAATACTTCCCTAGTTCGGATTCACTCTAAGCCCTCTGATTTAGGGCGTTGGGAAAGCCAAGACATCTTATCGTTGGTGCCCGAAGGGACTTAAACCTAGAAATAGTGAGGCTTATCGCCATATGCTACGAATCCCAGTTGTTGGATTAGACAACAAACCATTAATGCCAACGACAACCGCCAAGGCGCGTAAATTAATCGCGTCAGGCAAGGCTGTAAAGCGTTGGTCGGATTGTGGTCAGTTCTATATCCAGCTAACTTACGAGTCAGGTACGAAAGTTCAGGACATCGTGATTGGTGTAGACCCTGGCAAACGATACTCCGGTATCGGTGTGCAATCCGCTAAAGTCACCCTCTATACAGCACATCTAGTCCTGCCATTTAAAACGGTGCGGGAAAGGATGGACAATCGCCGCATGATGCGTCGAGGTCGTAGAGGTCGCAGAATCAACCGCAAAGTTGCATTCTCAAAACGTGCTCATCGGCAAAAACGATTTTCTAATCGTCGCCAAGAGAAGTTAGCCCCATCTATCCGGGCAAACCGTCAGCTAGAGTTACGCATTGCCACAGAATTAGCCAAGATTTACCCAGTCAAAGCAATTCGATGGGAATACGTCAAGGCTGATGTTGACCTAACTTCTGGTCGCAAAAAAGCCAAATCAGGAAAAGGATTCTCGCCTGTGATGGTTGGTCAAAAGTGGATGCTAGAACAATTGGAGCAAATTGCCCCAACGACTACCATTCAAGGTTTCCAGACTGCCAATACTCGTAAGCACCTTGGACTAGAAAAGCATAAAGCGGACAAGTCTAAGCAATGTTTTGAGACTCATGCTGTTGATGGTGTAGCTATTGCAGCTAGTCGATTTATCGAGTATCGGCAATATCACCGCAAAGGGGAAGACGGTGCCGAGTGGGTGGGTAAAGTAATGACTACAAAGGCTCCATTCTTTGTGATTCAACGCCCTCCTTATTCTCGTCGTCAACTTCACTTAATGGTTCCGGCTAAAGGTGGTGTTAGACGCAAATATGGCGGTTCTACGGTTTGCGGTGATTTCAGAAAAGGTGACCTAATAAAAACTGAAAAGCATGGCATTGCCTATGTTTGCGGTGACACGAAAGGTCAAATCGCTGTCGCAAATAATAGCTGGAAACGGCTAGGGTATGTGTCAGCCAAAAAAGTAGAACTAATTTGCCGTTCTACCGGATTACTTTGCGTAGGCGGTTAAGACCTTACCGAGTGAATTTTTAAGCCGATCGCTGAATTTCCACACCCCTCGATCGGCTCATCCCCAAAAGACAATTAGGAGACTATTTTCATGTTAAGACAATTAGCGATCGGATCTCTCATCTCAATCATGTTTACTAGCCCCGCAATGGCAAATAAATTTGCCGCCGATGTCACAGGCGCGAAGACTGCCCCACACTTGGCAGTACGGAAGGCTTGCCCAAAGCTAGAGAATGCCCGTGGGAAAAGCTATCGGGCAGTTATGGCGAAGTGTCTCAAAGCGCGTAAGCCGGAGGTTCAACTGTTTGTGCCTGATCGCTCGATCGGGGCACCACGGGTAACACAGGGTAGTGCTACTCGGTAATATTTCAGGCTTGGCGGATGCCTTTAAATCCGCCTTTGTAAAATTCCAAAATTTTGGAAACAACTATGAACAAAACTGACGAACTCTTACAGGCTATTCTCGATGAACTCCGATCGAGCAAGCAACAGATTGGATTCGGGCATCCACCAAAACCCCGCTATATTTACGCAAACCGAAGCTACCCGCCGAATTTGTGGTACTTCTGGAATGGAGCCAAAAACGAGCATGAACCGATCGACTACCACGCCCTGACAGGCACGATCGAGAAACTGGAAATTGAATCTAAAGAATTCCGAGGCAAGCCTGACCCCAAGGTTAATTTGCATATCAAAGCAGATCGACTCTATGTGATTCAGGCAGGTTTTGATACTCTGTTCGCTAAAGGGTTATTGTTCACCCTGTCCAAATTGCCTGCTGTTGCTTTCAAATCGCCGATCACGATCGCAGTTGAGCCAGGGGAAACAGAGCAAGTACTGTTCTGCCGAATTTATAATCCAGCGACAGGGCAAGCGGTTTATGCGCCATATCCTGAAGATGTGGATTGGGCAGCAGTCGCCCAGAAAGCGATCGGCAAAATCAATCCTTCCCCAGCCCCAGAGCCAGACGGACAAGGGCGACTCATTGAAACAGACGATCGAGGAATTATCGACCAGTTAACTTCTCAAATCAAGACCACTCCCCCAGAAGTGATGGCGCGGAAGGTTGAGGCAATGGCACCCACGATCGGGCAAACTCAAGCTGATGTTCTGATGAATCGAATTGATCTGTCTGATACGATCTCGCAGATTAGTACGGAAATGACGCGAGTGGGTTGGAGCAAGAAACAGGGTGCAGATTTCTTGTTTGATGCATTCGGGAAGCGCACTCGCGCTGAGCTAAACGAGGAGCAACTACAATCCTTCTTGGCACATCTGAAAAATTTGCCATCGGTACAACTGGCAGCAGCTACAGGAGAGTGGTGATGGACAGACAAGTTTTTATGCAAAAACTGGCACCTGAGCTTGTTGAAGCGATCGAAGAGGCGATCTCAGTCATCAAGGATGGTGAAATTGACGGTTTTAGATTGGACCCGGTATTTGGGGTATCTCCAGAACAGTTCTTGGCGCAGGCGATTTGGAGCGAGATTATCAACCCAATGGCAACAGCCAACAGTTCTTCTGCAATCAATAAAGAAGTTTGCAAAGAATGGCTGAATGATTTAGCTAGCTCGGCGGGAATCCCCACACCATAATCTTTGATTTGGTGTGGGATGAAAGCCAGGTTGATTGAGGTGGGATGATTGACCATCTTGTGCAGCAATCGGGAAATTATCACCGCCAAAATCAACACACTCTCAGAAGCGATAGACAGAGAATGATTGTATTACCCTGAAATATCATGTATAATAACGATGTGGTCGCTGACCAGCCAAGCTGTGAGGAAACGAGTTGAGGTCACTCCAGAACTTGGGAAGCCAGTCTGTCACTGGAAGCCATGAGCAAGCCATACAGAACGGACATAAAGTAATTTAAACTCCTTGGGGCGCAGGGAGTCTGCCCGGAGACAGGTAAAACTGTCTGCCAGTAAGGGACACGTGAGTGTCCAAACCTGCGGAGGCTGTGTAAGACCAGTGTTTTCTTTGCGAAGATGAAGGCGACGGCCAATGAAACGGGAAGCCCACTCTGTAATCTTTGATTCAGAGTCGGGTACGTCACTTGAAGGCAATTTACCGGAATAATGAACTTTCCAAAACTTTGGAATCACAATAGGGGCGATCGTGGAATACGATCGCCCCTATTTTTGTTTTATGCAGAAATAACGCTTTTCAGTAGAGAGATTGCCGCTTCATTCCCTGGACGTTTTTCTAAATCCGCTATCGCCTGCAATATATCAGATGACCTGCGTTCTAACTTGGCCTTGACCAACCCTTTTATCTCATATTCCACCCTTACTTGATCATCTTGCAAAAGATGGGGCAGGCCACGCCCGATCGCCTGACGAATTATTTCAGGGCGATCTACTCCACCAACAGATGCAAGCTGGTCGATCGTTTCTAGCATTGTGGAAGGTAGCCGAACATCGACACGCTCCATCGGCTGAGATTTCTTCTGGGGGGACATATCACCGGACATTAAGGATTCCTCGATCGTACTTGTTTTTGGATTTTAGCTCAATCACCGACAAACAACCGCTAAAAGTTGCCCTTTTGTCGGTGATTGTGTATAGTATCGGTACACCATTGGTATACCGATTATGGATAAAGGAACTTTAGTTGTTGGCGGGTTGGCCGTCGTTGTTGTGTTAAGTCAGGCTCCTAGCTTGATGGCTCAGTTTGAAATGGACAAGATTTCAAAAGCTGCGGGGATGGCATCTCGCCAGGAATCGCAAAACCTGCAAGTACAGCAGGAGGCGATCGATGGGCAGGCTGAGATTGCCGAGACTCGCTACCAAGAAGGATGTGAAATCGTCTTTGCGACTGGCACCAAAAAGGCAGCTAGTTTGCAAGAGGGAGAGCCTGTCATTGCGGGTGCTTATGCTCATTTGTATAAAGCTGGAGTGAATACAAAATCGGTGAATCCATCGCACTTTATCCCCAAGGGAATCACGCTCTGCGGCCCCTATGGGGACACAGGGATTACTGAATTTGACCCCGAGCGTGGTTATGCTGTGGTTCGACAAATGGCGACTACGCCTAACAAAGAAGTTGTGAAAGCAGCTATGTCCCGTTATGCGGGGGCAGAACGGCCCTCGATCGTGAGGAAGTAATGACCTATCACAATCACCAAAACCAACCAACCAACCATTGGCGCAATGCTGGCCGTGCTGTTCGTCGAATGCGCCATCAATCCCCTGGATTGCTAGCTGTAGCTTTCCTGATTTTTTCCTTACTGGCTTTCTGTCTGTTATGGGCTTTGTCTAAGGGTGCAGCGCCATTTGCCAGAACATTCGGAGGAGCCGGACTGATTGTTTATATCCTTTGTCAGTGTGGGCAACTGCTGTGGATTTTGATTGGACTGGATCGATATGCCAATCAAGCCGCACTTAACCAAGTTGAGGATATTCAGTCTCAGCAGCACGGCAACCACCCAGACGAGTTTGTTTCGATTATGCGGGAAAAGGTTTCTAAAATCCCATTCGCATTTGTCGCCCTATCTGGATGGATTGCATTGGGCTGTTATGTTTGCGAGTCGATCGTGAATTGGTCGGCATTCCCTATCATCAAGGATTGGGCAAGGTTTCGGGCTGGGCTACTGCTTTATAAAGTAGTAGGTCTTGATTGGATAGCGATCGGTCGGTATGTGTTTTCTCTGTTGTCGGTTGAGGCTTTAGTGGTCGCATTAATCTGTGTCTGGTTTTGGATTCAGGCACATCGGCAAGGCAAGAAGGAGGCAAACCCATAATGTTGTTTAGAGACCCCGCCAAAACCAGCACTTTACAGCGGTTAGAAGACAAAACCGTGTTCGGGGGTGAGTCAGTCGCACTACCACTAGCTTCAACCGTCCTGCTTGGCGGTGGGGCACTCGTCATCACAGCCAATCCAGTTGTTGCAGCAGGGTTCGCCCTGTTGCCAATCTGGTTGTGCGTCAAAAATATTAACGAAGGGATGCAGCGTAAAATTTTCCACCGTCGATCTGGTGGGTGTTTTGCTCACTTATTGCATGAACAAGATTTAGTGGCATTAGTGCGTGAGATCGGCAAGGATGCCGTAGCCGCTCAACTCTATGAGGCGATCGCGCACGGCCAAAAACTCACGCCCGCTGCTGAAGAATTAGCCGATGTAATAATTGAAAAACGCCCAGCTACCACTATCAAGGAGATGTTGGCGGAGTTGGATGCAACCCCATCGATCGCCTTTGCTGATGATGAGGTGATTGAAGCTGATGCAGTGACAGTTGAGGCTTCAACGCCTGCTATATCGCATCAACCAGCACAAACCCCAACCGTTTACAAACCGGGGGAACATTTTGACCCAGATACGGGCAAAGGCTCGATCGTCCTTGATCTACTCATCCAATCACCTGGCATTAGTCGTTTATACATTGGTGGTCAACGCACCGGAAAAAGTTATCTTGCCGCAGCAGCTTCACGCGAACTAGTCAAAAAAGGCTGGAAAGTCTTTCATGTCAATTTGGCTAGCTATGGGGTAGAAGATGATTACTACTGGAAGCATGTTTATAAATCAGTCAAGGGCGATCTAGCAACTATTACAGATGCCGACCAAGCTAACGATTTAATTGCTAACGCGATCGACTTAGTGACAGAGTTTATTGGTAGCCAGAATGCGATTTTATTGGTTGATGAGGTGACCTTCACGGGTTCCAAGTACGGCAAATGGGATGCTAGCCCATTCCTACGATTAGTGGCTGAACAAATCAGCGCCCTTACTAGCACCGGAATGAAACGGGAGAGAGCTGTGTGGGCACTGTGTCCTGAATTAGTAGCGGGTGCAATGAAAGATGAAGCCAAATCCATTAAATCCTTGAATCTCACCTACATCGCGATCGCCCCCGGCATGTCTGTCGATTGGAATAACCAGAAAGTCAAGTTTGATGAGTCGGTTCACCAGCAAGTTACAGCAAACTTCAAAGGGGTGAACATGCCAACAGCCGAGCAAGTCAGCATTTGCCGACGGCAGAACCTGCCTAGAATCGTCTACATGAATGGCGAATGGCTACCGATAGGCGACCTTCCAAAAATAGAACAAGCCACCGCGCCTTTGGTTGACACTGAATTACCACAGTTGTACGAAGCGATCGCACGGATGACAGTTGCGCAAACTTTTGAACAACCTGGAACAATCAATCCTGACGGGACTAAGCAACGTCATTTAAAAAACGGTGAAGACTTTGTCGAGTGGTTCCCCAGCGACGAAGCCATGCTGTCATTCATCGACTGGCTAGCCACTCGAAAGGAATCAGGCGATCTGGTTACCGCCGAGCAAGTTCGCGGCAGCTATTGGGCAAAAAAGCACGGACGAGACAAGTCAACACTAGATCGTATTTTTCACCAATCAGTTGAGTATGGTTTTCTAATACAAAAAAGCGAAAATGCTTACACGATCGGAGACTGGTAAGGGACACTTCAAGATAACGCCTAGGGATATCCCGGGATGTCCCTAAGGGACATCCCGGGATATCCCGGGATGTCCCTAAAAAGGGATATCCCGGGACATCCCTAACGCATGTCCCTAAAAAATCAAATACTCTTTGGCACCCCCTACAAAGCCCTGCAATTACTGTTAACAAACAACAAAACGGTATACCACTGGTACACTGCCAAGAATCAGGCAAAGCCATCGATCGGTATACCACTGGTACACCACTTTTAAGGAGATAGTCAGATGGGAAAATCTACGTTAACGCCAAGCTCGATCGTTGTTGCTGCTGATAATGGCAACGCGGTACAGAAAATTATTGTCGATCGATTGGATGGGATGCCCCCGAAAAAGATTCGGATGGGTAGCTTGATTACGCCGATTGAGGCGAGCAATCAAGCTCGCACAGCATTCCAAATGATTAAGGGAAATACTAATTGGTCTGGCAAGGGTTGGTTGATGGGTGGAGCGACGATGATTCGGGATTCCGACATTGGCAAGATTCAGTATGGACTGCCCCTGCTGATTGGCGCAATTTGGGATTCGATCGTGGATGGTGACGTGGTGAATCTACTGGTTAGTATCCACAATCCCGCTGCTTTCAAGGACGATTTAATTAATGCATATCAAGGAGTGCATGTTGTCGAGCATGGTGGTGACCGCAAGGCGATTACGATTAAACCGTTAGGCGTTGCGCAAGAAGGATTAGGCGCAATCCTGGTTGCGAAGGCTCAGTCACCCTCGACGATGCTACTTGACCTTGGGGCAGGGACTGGCATTGTTACCCTGTTTGCTGGGGTTGGCTGTCATCCTGGAACAGCCGCTTATCCGATCGATGGGTTTGGCTCAATTTATCTGGAGCGAAAACTGAAAACTCATCCAACTGTATCCAAGGAGGTTGGACGAGTCTTAACGGACGAAGAAGCCCGTTTGATTGTGGCGGATAGCAAGCATGTACTGAGGGTTAAACCTGCACAGTGTCCATGCTCAGATTGCGATCCAATTGATGTTGATTTGAGTGGGGCGATCGAGGAAATCGCCAAGGCTTGGATTGCGGAATTATGCCGTCGTGCTCGTCAGCAGTTCAGCACAGAAATTCTATCAACAACTAAATGGGTAGCTTGCGGGGGGAGTTGCCAGATTCCCGCAGTAGCCAGAGCGTTACAAGCATCAGGGATAACAGTCATTCCATCTCCACAGATGGCAAATGTTGAAGGATTGGTCGCCATTGCTAGAAAGAAGGTATAGCCCATGGGATATGCCCGTTACACCCTAAATCGAAATGATGCCCGTGAGCAATTGTTTCAGGAGATTTGGCAAAAGCGTCCACGGTTGGCAGGCGATTACGCTAAAACCTTGGATCTAGCATTGGAAGAGTTGGCCGATCGATTGTCGGGAATCGCCCCGATCGTTCAGTCTCAGCCCGTACCTGTCGAAGTTGAAACTGAATCCGTTGAAATTGATGATGATTTGTTTGGGCAGATTGAAATTTGATGGAACACGTTTATCTACTTCAAGTTGATTGCAAATTAAAGTCAGGTCAATCGCTCGTAAAGATTGGCCTGACGGCTCGTGATGATGTTAGCCAACGCATTGCCGAGAATCAATCTGTTTGGGCAAAGCGCAACCTCAAACTCATCACGCGCCATACCGTCGCCTGCAAAGATTCCAAAAGTTTGGAAACTGCATTGCATTTGATATTTAAAGGCCGCCGAGTCCCGATCGAGGAAATTGCCAAGAAGTTTGGACAGGGCAAGCAATCCGGCGATGGGGAATTTTTTACATTGGAAGAACGGCATATCAAGAAGGCGATCGCCGAGATGAATGCCTATGCTATGGAAGAAAAGATTCGGCCAAATCAGTCCTTGGCCACCACAGGGGCAATAAGTTGGGAACCATTCATTATCGTGATCGTTGCTGGCTTGATTTTGCTTGGAATAACTCGAAGCGAACCTAAACCCCTTACGAATATTTCTAAGGTTGCCGAAACCAAGACGATCGATGCAACGCCGTATGATGCCGCAAATATTCGTGAGGCTCCAAATGGAAAAATCACCGGAGTACTAACGAATAGCACTCCGGTGATTGTAATTAAGGTAGAGGGTGATTGGGTGAAAACAGATCGTGGATGGGTATGGGCGAAGTTTGTACGCTAGAAAGCTTTAGAATGAGAGCATGACTTTATGGCAAATTAGCGCTCCCCATTTTTGTTGTGGAGTGGTTGTAACTAATGGTTTAGTAACAGAAGCCGCGCCAATATTAAAATGGGCGATCGGTAGAGACTGGATTTGGTTTAGGAGGTATTGCCAGTCAAAAGGTTGGCACGGGAAAAAAGTTAATGCAGAAACTTTAGAACGCCCTAGCCACTCGCAATTGCCCGAATCCTGAAGTAGTAAATCCAAGGCCAGAGGCCAAAATTGGGTTAGCCCCAGGCAAGATTGAATATTGATTAGGCGTGTTTGCCCAGCCTCGATGCCCGTATTCTATTTCACTGCCAGATGTCAGGAAAAATACGTCCGGCTGTTTATTGAATAGATACGGGTCATTTGATTCTCGCCCGTGCAGGCAAACATCGCAGAAGCTGACAGGTACCCCTAGATTGTGATTGAAATTAATTTGAGTGTTTGCTGCGATCGCTGTCACCGGAGAAACATACAAGCCGTTGTAGGCGTAAGGGATTAGCGTATTGATAAGCGAAGCATCCGAAACGACTTCCCCGATATAAACTCGCTGCACTAAATCCCAGGAAGACCCAGACCAATTGCGCATTTGCATTCGGCCAGTATCAAACCATCCATGAGTGCTGCCAGATGGAGTGGGATTGCTGCCCCCATGCTGATAGATTGGCCGAAAAGCCGATTGGCCAACCGTGACAAGGCCAGTTGTAGCACTACGTTCAACAAAAATAAAACGAGTAGAGTTTGAGGCGATCGAGATTGAACTCAAAAATGAAATTGATTCTGTATATTCGATCGCGCCAGCAGACCCAAACCCAGCAGCAAAACTGACCACCAATGGAGTCCCCAAGTTAAAGCTCAGGGTTAATCCAGCAACTGTAAATCCACACGAGGGATTATTGCTGCCATCGCGAGGGCCAGACAATACTGTTTGCCGTCGATCGCCCTTTGGGTCAAATCGTCCGAATCCACTAGAAACGCCCACTAGACCACCATCCGATAGGTAATATATCCGTTCACGTCGTTCGGAGTATTGGCATCAACTTCAATCTGAAATGCCGTGTTTGCTGGCAGTTCCCAAGGCTCAACCAATTCGTCGCTGTAATCCACGATCGTGAACCAACCAGAACGAGCAGTAGTGCCTTCAAGTAATCTGATTCGAGTTGGTGTCGCCGCTTGCAGCAATAGCCCTGATATCCGAATCCTTTGTCCTGCGACCTGAGCAACGATCGACTTATTCCCACTCCCTGTTGTCGTAATCGATCGCATGATGGACGCGGGAGGCGAGGTCTTAAGTTCTGGCTGATCGCTCGAAATTACCGTCCGCAACGTCGATGGACCATAATTCCCGGCACCACGATCGAGGGATAGGATACGATCGCGCACCTCCTGCAAATGGGTTTGCTGGGTTGTGGGCCAAGGATAGGAAGTTGGTGGAGTTGATGGAGTTATCGCGGTCAGCTGATCAGCTGATAACGCTACTCGCAGGGTGGTCGAGCCGACATTCCCGGAACCTCGATCGAGGGATAGGATACGATCGCGCACCTCTTGTAAATGGGTTTGCTGAGTCGTGGGCCAAGGATAGGAAGTTGGTGGAGTTGGTGGAGTTAACGCAGTCAATTGAGCCGCAGTCAGCCGCATCTCTATGCCATTGTCCAAGCCAACAACGACAACAACAGCCGATTTGCTGCCATCGTCATGGATTAATACTTTGTTGCCACTATCGATCGCGTAAGCTGCCATTAGAGGGTCACCGTTGCGTAGGGGGTTACTCGGCGCTCGGTTGTGCCGTTATTCTTCAACAGGAAGCCCTGCGAACTTTTGCCGATAATATCGATATCGCTATAAAAATCCTCGCGGATGCCTGCGAAATAATTAGGCGGGAAAATCTCTAAATCCCAATTGGTTTGAATAATCTGATCGCCCGCAAACATCAGATTCACATTGCTATTCGGCACCGTGCGGAATGTAATCGTATTGCTGCCAGTGTTAATCGCAGTAATCGCAATTTCACACACAAACGCATAGTTGCGAAAAACGTAGGCTTTGCCGAGAACATAGTCGATCGCGTTTGGGACAACGAGTGTATGGGTTCCGACTTGATTCCCCGTCGTGACGACGGTAGACAGTCGCCCACGGACACCGACATGAAAATCTTCGCCTGCGGTGTCAGCAGTGATTGTAAAACTGCTACCCGAAACCCAGTTAGCCGTGACCGGATTTCGTTTTGGAGCCGCATTAATTAATGTGGCCAACCCAGAGGCTTGATCTGCGACCACCCCCGAATTAGTCGTGCGGCTGTACTCAATCCCGTTAATCACCACCACATCGGTTTGTGGATTGGTCACACCATCGACCGTAACCGTAATTACTTGAGCTACTGCCCCAGAACCAGGAGTGACACTGCTAGCGGTTTGTGATGCTGTTTGATAGCCCTGAAACCGCACCGGGACAGATTGACCCGGAGTCAACCGCACAGGCGGCAGATCGAATTCAGAGTAACTATCCGCATAGCGAGCAATCAAATCATCCTGTTCATGCAATTCATACAAATCACCCGCGATTGACCCACCCACATCAATCGAACCATCGGATAAGTCACGATTGAAAAAATAAGCACATCGAATTTTACGGATGGAATCACTACCCACATCCAGCACACCAGCTGATGCAGTGTAGCCAGCGATCGCCTGTTTGACGACCATCACACCATTTACGTACACTTGCACCCGCTGCAAGCCTTGGCTGACCCGCACCGCAATTTTGGCGGAGGCTGGCAGATTGGCTGGGTCATTGGCGATTACTGCACCACAAGTTACTCGCAGTTTGCCGCCGATAATTTCAGCTGTAAAATTGCCGCCAGCTTTTACGATAATGCCGTCGCCAGACCAGCTTGTCAGATTGCAGTAGAAAACAAAACTAGTCAAGCCTTCGACCGGGTTCTTAGGATACTGCAAGAAATCCCGCGCCCTCGATCGGATAAATTCTTCCTGCGGGATAAACGAGGTTGGATAGCTGCCCTGCTCAATCTGTGCTCCAGCCCAATTAATTGATACAGCCGACTCACAGTAAAACTCAAAGTTAACAGTGCTGGATGATTCGGCAACATTTTCAGTTGTTGCTGTTGTAGCGGAACCCGAAGTATTAAATGTGAAATTGGTGCGGACGTAGCGCGCTAAATTGTCGTTGTAGATTGGGCCAAGGGGCACCGAAACTGGAGCAACCAGCCCAGCACCCGTCACCCGCAACACATCATTTCCGCCAAATCGTCCCGCCGCCAATGCCAAATACGCCGAGGCTGTCATTTGCCGACCAGCCCCGATCGTTAAACTCTTCCGCAAAATCTGAGCATTAGCATTGCCAGTAAAGGCAGAAACAGAGACACGATCGGCCAAATAATTTGAATCCATCCCCTGAATTGCATCAGGAATAATCGTGATGCTACTGCCCTTGACCCAAGACGAATCATTGAGGCGGAGTGGGAAAGTCAGTAGATTAGATGCAGCTTTTTCTAGGGTGAGCGTGCCATCAGCCGCAAATCGTGGTCTGTGTTCCCCAGCCGTCACCAGCCGCAAAGAACCCGATTCAGAGTATTCCTGAGATGCGGTTGTCGCCCGCCGAAAAATCGGCAGCACGCCCTTACTCGTTGTTAATGAATTGTTTAAATCCCAAGCCAGATAATCAGCGATCGCCATTGTCTTCCCCCACTAAAGCCGCAGCATCGATCGCGCCCAGCAACGGATTGATTGCGCTCAATCGATTGATATTGTCTGTGTATCGCGCCAAACTCTCTGGCGGCAATTCCATCAGTTCCAGAAACACTGTTGGAGGAATGCCAACCTGTGCGGAATAAATCGAAGCGATGATATTTCGCAACTTCCGATCGTGCAAATCCCCGCTCATTTGGGATTGATATTCCTCGATCGGGAGTTTATCGAAGTCGCATCCTGCTTGCTGATTAATCGCAATCATTTCGCGGATAGCTGCGGCTTTTTCCCGTTCTGTGTCCTCAATGAGCTGCGCTGATTGCGCCAGACTGAGCCGAATTTTACGAATATCTAATTCAATTTGCTGTGCCTCAATTTCACCAACCGGACTACCAGCATTCCGCTTGATTTGAGCGAACAATTCCAGTTTCTGAATTTCAAGCAACGACTTTTCATGGTCGATCGACCATTGGTCCAAGGCATATTGTCGATCGTTGATGATCAGCCGCGCTTTTCGATATTGGCCAGCCAGAGACGGAGCCGATCGAATTTCTAGGCGAATGGCTTCGTCACAATTTGTACTAAATTGCATATGCGTGTAAATATTCCAAAATTTTGGAAACTCTAAGGACGACCGACCGGGACAGCGTACCGACCACCACGGCTCAAGATGGAACCGATCGCGGTAACTTGTTCCGTGGCATAGTTCAGTACCTGAGTAGATGCGGGAATATCAGAATTAAATTGATAGCCGTTCCGCAGACTAGATGCCCCCGTGACATCCGCATCACCTCGCGCCATGGTTGCGCTCAAAGTGGCGATCGCGTCAGTCGCAAAGGTCAACGCATCGATCGTGGTTGGCGTACTGGTCAGCACGTCCGTATTGGCTCCTGTGCAGTAATAACCCCGACGTTGCGAGGCGTTGCCGGAACCCGCCAATCGTTTGTAGCTAAGCACAGCGGCCAGAGTAGAAACCGTCTCAGAACTATAGGTAAGTTTGGAAACAGTCGTCACCCCGGCCCAACCACCCGCCAAATAACCAGCAGTATCGCTGGAAACTTCCATGCATCCGCCGGATACATTCCCCAAGTTTGCAGCCAGCGTGGCGAACGTTTCGGAGGAAAATGTCATCGCTCGAATCACCCCAGGCACGATCGCCATAGTTGGTGTATTCGTATGCAGGAATGAGCCGCAAACGTAACCCTTGCTAGAAGAGGAAACGCCCCGTGCGTAGGCTTGTGTAGCTGGCAACACAACCGCTACGGCACGACGCTTTTCAGTCACAAAGTCGATCGATTCAACGCTTGTTATCTTCGTAAACGCCAAATCATTTTCACCACCGCACCAGTAACCATTACTGAACGAACTGATTCCAGCATGGCGGATTCGGGCAGTAGTTAAAGCAAAGTCGATCGGGGATACAGAGTCGGAAACATGGGTCAGCTTATCAATTTGACCGTTAACTGTTCCCGTACTCCAATCCGTTCCACCCGCAATGAAATGCTTGCCCACGGTCGTCGCTGGGAAAACCTCACGGGTCACTTGCAATGTTTGATTCTGCAATTCAGCCGACGATCGACCAGACTTGCGAGTTTCAATTTGCAACTGTGCCTTGAGTGTCAATAGTCGCGACTCCAATAGAGCCACACGATCGACCTCTTGTGTCTGCGTTGTCGGGCAGAGATCCGAATAGGCGATCGGATAAAGTGCTGGATTTGTTGGCATTAAAAATGCCGCCCATACCCCGGAGCGGCAAAAAATATATGTGCTCTATACTGCCATCAATGTAGCACAGGTGCGAAAAACTGGAGCAGGCGATCGGGAAGCATCAAAACTCCGAAAACCTATTGACTTGGTTTTACTTTGGGGGTACATTGGGGGTACGGTTAAATTAGAACACAGAAACGGAGAGCGGCTATGAGTATCAAGATTCTTTGGCAATACGAAAACACTTATGTTGACTTTTCGATCGATGGTGTTAGCGGAATTTTTCGGGTCGCCAACAGTGACGGGGTGGATTTAGAAGCATCAGTTGCGCACATCATGGAGAATGTAAATTTCTTTCAATATGCGGCTGAAGTTGGCATTGCAAAAGTTTTTGAAGAGTCTAAAACCGTTGAAAATTGGGGTAACGGCTGGACGTGGCAGGAAACAAAACACCCCAAGCAAGCGAAAGGGTTCAGATTGGATTCTGCGACATCATGGTATTCTCGCCCCTTCGGGCAAGCTCTGTCTGCCGTGAAAACAATGCAAACATTGCACAATATCGAAGATAGCGGAATTAAACTGCTGAGATCCTGGAATCCTAACCGTCAGCCAGGGATGGTTTGCTATTTTTTCGCATCCAAAGAAGCTGTCGTGTGTGCGGCGTAACTCTCAGGCATAACAATCGATCGGGCTACTGCTCAGCCCATGCTGAACAAAGGCCCGATCGAAGAAAACGAAAAAAATCAAAGTACAGATAAACAGGAGTAACGCAATGCTTTCAAATTTCAAATGGTATCGCAGGTTGATTGGTGGTTCGTGGTTTCTGATTCACGTTCCCGCAGTGGGAGAGCCAACTTTTTGGACTCAAAGACCAACCCAGGCAAATCGCGTAATCGAAAAGGAGGGATACCAATGAGACTAGTGCTAGATGTAGAAAGTAACGGCTTACACGGGCAAGCATTTGCGGTGGGCTGGGTTTTGACTCAAAACGGAAGAGAGTTAAGCCACGGATATCTTAGATGCCCGATCGAGGGTGAAGTAAACCCATGGGTAGCAGAAAACGTGATTCCATTTCTTCCCCCGGAAAATTGCGACACTGCGGGAGAAATGATATTTCACTTTTGGGAGGTTTGGCTGGAAGTGAAATCTAAAGGCGGAACGGTGTGGGCTGATTGCGGCTTCCCCGTGGAAACCGGATTTTTATCAGCCTGTGTTGCTGATGACATATATGAAAGACAATGGAATGCACCTTTTCCATTACACGAGATAGCCACTGTGTTCGCAATGGCTGGACTAGATGCCACAGCTAAGCACGATCGCTTGCCAGATGAAACGGCTCACCATCCAACGGGTGACGCTAGACAGTCAGCAAGGCTGCTGCAAAAGTATTTCCCTGAGTAGGCCAAAAGCAGGAGACTTACGATGGTCTGGCATAATCCGAAAGCACCATTAGCCGAAGCAATCGCTGGCATTGTTGGGAAAATTCCACCATTTCCCCTAGATGGAATATGGCAGAGCAAAGATATCCCAGACCCGATCTCTACCCAGATTCAGGACTGGTGTTGCGAAGAGATCGACAAAACCAAGCACCTGTACTGGGCGACCGGAGGCAGTGTTATTGAAGCAGCAGAATTGTTGCTCGATCGAGCGATTGAAAACGCTAATCTTAAGCCACCCACAAATTAATACAACCTAAAAGTATCGATCGCCCCATAGTACGTCGCATCTGTGTCGTATCCTTGGGGCACTGGCTTAGTAGTATCACCCCCATTGTTGGCACAAACAACAAGGCGATATTCACCAGCTTTTTCGACCAGGAATGCGCTAACCAATTGATAGATTTGATTGCACACGATCGGGAGTTTGCGAATTCCCAATGTCCGCCCACCTGAATCCAGTAGACGAGCCGCAATGCCTTTGGATTGCGATAGTATTGCTGCTGGAGCCGTGATTCTGATTCCTGGTAGTGGTGCAGTTAATCCGGTCGCCCCGTGCAAGTCAAGCATCCGAATCGAGGTATAGCCGAGGTCAGGTTCTCCCTGAAATTGCATTTTATAGTTTGCCCGATATGCCGGAACTGCCGACCCATTGGTATTGGCAGGCAACCTAAACGCGATCGGCTCATACTGCAAGCCACCCTCAGCCAAAAATTCTGAATTTCCCCCACCTTGGGTATGGCCCAGGAAAATCGGCTCAGATGCGATCGTACTACCATCAATAAATGTCCGTTCCCCACTACCTGCATATCGGGGAACATTCCAGCGAAACTGCCAAGTCTCGGAAGCCTTAAATGGGCGATAGCAAAGGATTTGATAGGCAGTTGACGCATTCAATCCAGTAATCACAGGTCGATCGATGCGACCAGTTGGGGCATTAGTCCCCGAAATAAATGCAATCACCCCATTAGTATTTGCCGGAATCCGTACCACCCCCGACCCATCGGAAGTGACCGAGAACCGCTCATAAACATAATGAACGGCACCCCGATCGCGCCCAACAATTACAAAATAGCTATCCCCCGCAGCTGGTGCAGCATAGGCTGCCAAGTCGTCAGCCCCATCACGCACATTAGCTGCGTTGATGGTTGCACCATTCACATAGACCGCATCGATCGTGCCGCTATTTGGGAAACCAGAACCAGCAGGATAGAAGATGCCCGGAACAATATAGATTGTGTCGCCCGGAGCTACCACTTGAGCATTGTTGGCAGTCCAAATTAGTGCTCCATTGCCACCAAGTCCAGTCAATCGCCCGCTTGCTGTAACGTCCGTCCCGTTGGCTGTATAAACCTTGTGGTCAGATTCATCTTGACTGAATATTGAACCCGTCGGAGAGTTAACCTGAAACGGCACCGAACCCTGGGCAAACCCACCAGAGTTGACCGTCACCACCGCAGCACAGTAAGTTTTTTGGGTGATTGCCTGATTGGTAATCGAAACCCGTTGGTCATTGGCGATCGCGGTCGAGCCATTTGGTGAAGCAGTCGCAATCCCTGGATTGTCGAGGTTAGCACCGTACTGCCCATTGATTAGGTTATAGACGGCATAATCGCGCCCAGGTGATTCAGGCAACGATGCGCCGGACAGGATGCGTTGCAATGTTTCTTGGCACCGTTCCGTCAGGTTTTCCCAACCCGGCCCAACATAGCGATAGGATGGCTGGACATGGAATTCGGTCGTGATATTTGTTTCGCCATTTCTACCCCAGACATAGCCTGTCTGGTTGAAATTCTGCGATCGCCATACTCGACATAAATCGACAAGCTCGATCGAGTCTGTCATTACGGTGTGAACTGCACCGGACGCTAACGCCGAATCTAATGGGTAGATGCGATATGAGCCGAGAGCGGAACCCGTAACAGCCTTAGAGACTGTGAACTGCTTATTAGTTGGCAGTGCATTGGCTAAATCTGTCGCAGTGATTGTCGTAGTGGCATGGACGAACATCCACACCGATCGAACCCGTCGAGTATTTTCCTTTGTAAATGTCTGAGTGGACTGACCTTGAGTCCATTGGAATGTTTGATTGATGTTGGAATCATGAGTAGCGTTAAACTCTACCCCCATCACGGCCAAGTAAATACGATCGTACCTAGAAACTGTACTAACTGTATCTGCCAAATTGGGCAGAGTAATAGTATTCGCTGAAGTTAGTTCCCTCACGGCTGGATGCCCAGGCGCATGAACTAGAGTGTTAGCAGGGATTGTGACGGTCTTAGCTGTGCCTGTAAAATTTGGGCGATTGCGTAACCCAGCCGGACGTTCAAGACGATGGGATGCAGCTAGATTTGATTGATGTAGGTTTGAAGATGCCCGCAATTCTTCGGCAGACGGCACCCGTTGATCGGTTGCTGTCTGCGGCTCAATCCAGCGTACCTGCTGATCACGGGCAACGATATTAGCTTCTGCCATGGTTTATTCCCAATAAAAACGCCGCTCCAGAGGTAGCGGCGACGAATACACTTATTCAGATTCACTCACAGTGTAGCATTCATGCGAAATTCGGGATTATTCCCGATAGTTCATTACTTCGATGTAGTTGACTGAGACGATATGCTTGATAGCGTCTACAGGTTTACACCCTTCCTTGGCCATCATGCGAGCAGCGCCTGACTGTACAACGCCAATACTCCTGAGGGCATTTGCACCAAAGCTATTTCTATTCAACCCGTCAGGAGTTTCTATCGACAATTCTTCCCTGATGGTTTTAGACTTCTTCCCAAAAAGTTGAAGATTCAGACAATCAAAAGCGTTGGAATAATATGTGAATTCCGGCGCAGTGCATTCACGACATTGAATCCACACTTTAATCTGCCCAGTCAACTCCCAAAATAGACTTTTCGCTTCAAGTCGAAGTTGCAACCACTTTGCTCGATCCTCTGCGTCAAGTTGAATCCCAAAAGCATCACAAAACAATTGATGCAGTCCAAGAGCAGACATGTCTCTTAAAACTTCCTGAGCTAAAACGTTGCCCTTGAATGCAATCTCAGCAAGTACTCGATGGAATTGGTCTAGTGAAACAATATTTACTGCCTTTGGATTCAGAGGAGTCGTCGCCTTGTCGAACTGAAAACCACCTCCCAGCAGCACTTTGATGTCTCTCGATGCTTGGTTTTTGTCGAACTGGAAGTACTCCGCAATTTGCGGGACTGCGACATAAAACTTGCCATCAGACCCAAGCAATCCCTCAATTTGGATATGCCCTAGATTTACGATCGCGATCTGCGCTTTAATACTTGAAGCCATATTTCTTTACCTTTACCTAAAGGATATTGGTTAGCGATCGAGTCTTCCTAGTACAAAGATTCGATCGCGCCGATCCTAGCATGGCATCGTCAAATTTGTTCAATATATCGTCAGATCGTCTGACCTTTAACCTTGAATAAGACTCCCAGATTGACGTGTTCTGGAATCACTACAGAGAACCGTCGATATTCCACCCGAACGCCATTCAGTCTGAGTTCAATTTCCCTGATAGTTTGGCTTGTGCCGCTTGGTAGTAGAAATTCAGCGGCCATGTAAACTGCTTGGTCGTCTGCATCCCAGATTGGTGCAGTATCGACAATATCTCCGTCGCTATCAGTCCACCAAATAGATGAAGGATTGAGTGTAGCGATCGGGGTTCCGGTTAAAGTTGTACCGATCGGGGGGACTGAACCCCATGCCGGATCGCCCGGAGTGAGTACAAGCGTCCAAGGCCCAGTTTGCATCAAACTCAATTGCGGGGAAGCTGGGACCGTGGGGGGAGTTTCGGTAATCGATTCGATCGTCCATCGAGTAAAGTCGCGCCCTTCATAGACTAGTGCTTCTTGTCCACTCCCACCACCGACGATCGATACCATCAGCTGAGGTAGAGCAACCGATAACACGGGTAATGTTGTTAGCACAGGGACGGAACCCGTAAACGCTGGAGCTTGTAGATTTGCACCAGCGATCGGGAGATATCCCGGCAATTGGTCACTGAAGCGGAAGCCATCAACAATAAAGTCAATCTGAGGGACAGCGTTTTCCGCGTCCCCAGGAGTCAACGCGATCGAATAATTGGCATTGAGATATGGGCATTCTCCCTCATCACTGAGGTACAGGAAAAATGCGCCCGGAGAATCTAATCGCCCATTCTGGAAAATCCCTTCCAGTCGATCGCGACTTGTTGCCCATTCCGCCGCAGACATTTGAGCAATTAGATTGCGGCTATTAAATAGGCTGAACTCACTGATGAAATTGCGTCGTTGCCAGATTGGCCCAAATAAATTAAATGGCGGAAACCCATCACTGAATCGCCAATGCCCTAAATCCTGATAGAGCAGACATTGCAACTCCGATCGAATGCTGGGAACAATGCCATTCGATACAAAGTTCCGCAGGAATTCCCCCAAGAACCCGATATCTACTTCATCCCATGGGATTGTCTTGGCATCGATTACTACTCGGAATTCCCCAAATCTATCCAAACCCCGATCGTTCTCTAGTCGGATTTGTGGCGATTCCAATCCGGTCAGGGTCTCGATCGCTCGTTGCAATCCCGACCTAGTATTTTTGGTTTGGGCAAATTCTTGAGCATAGCGTAGCCGTGCATTGGGGTCAGTTTCCCCCGATCGTCGTTGTAGCCCGATCGACTGCAAATGTAGCGATAACCATGCACCCTCGGAAGTGTTGGGAATGCTTGCGTCGAGCGCTTGTTCTTGGCTGTAGCGATAATGCGCTAATGCCAGCGCCACACCGCGCAGCAATGGGTAAATCTGTGATTCGGGAGTGCAAACAGACTGAAACCATTGCCCCGGCAAATTTTGGCGCAATACCTCAAATGCTTGTTGCTCGTAGCCTGCGGGAAGAGTGGGTAGAGGCATCTATGACAACCTCCGAGCGACCAGAACAGAACCCGCCAGACGAAATATTGCATCCCCAGCAACCACTATATTAGCCGTTGGCTCAGTAATCAGTACGCCTCTCGCGCCCGCAACACTCGCCAATGCCGGGAATACTCCTTCTAATTCAAAGTCCTGCCCGATCGACATGCCTGCAATGTAATTCACGATCGCCGATCGCAATGCCGCTTCCACATCGACAGCGTTATATCCAACCTCTAATTCATAAGTGAGTCTGACCCCAGACTTTGTGACAAACGGGACAATGATATCGATGCCAACACCATTGGCGACCCAATTATTTTCTAAATCTTGCAGCGCTCGCCACAGCACCCCGGCATAAATAGTACAGGGGATAGTAGTCAAATCTGTTCCATCGGTTGAGGCGTAGAGCCGTCGCAAAGTCCGATCGTAATGGAATCGCCATGGTCCTGCTGCACAATCCCCGATCGAGGCTGACTCCAGCCATTCCTCGCGCCCATCTTCGGCGCGACTGTACTCGCCAAATCGACGGCAAGGCCAGCCTGAAGCAATCAGCCCATTCACTGTATCTAAGGTGCAAGAGGCTGTATAAAGGTTTGTTGTAGAACTCAGAGACCATTCAGGACGGAAGGAATCCCCACCGCTCGCATCTGCCATAATCCCCCGAATATATCCCGGAGTGCCTGCATTGCGATAGGTTACAAAACTTCTAACTTCGGGATAGCTTTCCTGATTAATCGCCCCCTCGATCGCGGGAATAGTTGCACGATGCAACATTGCTAAATGCAATCCGATTCGATTCCGCAGACTATCATCCGATTCCGAATCAAGCCCATTCTGGGTAGCGATCGCATTAAAAACTCGGTCAACGCCAACCACCTGTGAAATCATAATATTGATGCCGTCAACCCCAATATTGCCGGATGTCCCCGCATTCAAGGCAACGATCGGGACGGTTGTTTGGGTTTCAGCCGCACCAATCACACCGGCTTGTGTTGTTTCAAATCGGATTCCCGCCGAGGACTGAATTCGAGTGCCGATCGGGACTGTGACTTCTTCCCCGACTCGATAGCGCTCAAACGTCGCCACCCCTGTCGCCCGCACTCCAGAATAGGGAACCATCCCGATTGATCGTGCCCAAGCCTGAAGGAAACGCCCTTCCGAAGTGATGGGGATTGCCAGCCGCAGCAGTTGAGCAGACAGTGCATACAATCCCTCGATCGCGTAGGAGACGGCAACAATCAGCCGCTTCAAAACCTTGCCAGTAAAGTTCGCCTGCCAACTGGGAGGAAGGTAGGAGATCATCTGATCGACAATTTCATCAGCACTGAGGAAATACGGATTAGCGGCCATCGAGTAAATACCTCAACGCATAGGGGCCAAACGAAAATATCGGGAATCCTTCAAAGCCGAAACACTCGATCGTGCCTGTAACCCTCAAAGCATTTGGCTCGGTCGGCTGCCATGAAACTTCGAGGGATTTCACCTGCATTCGAGTAGAAAAACTGGGATGTTCTAGCGCTCGCTGGATTTCTACCCGCGCCAAAGTCACAGCAACGTCAGGATTAGGGCTAGTCCCAATCCAGTCAATGTTCACCCCATAGTCAGGGTCGTCAATGAAGCTACCCTGCGGAGTCAGGCTGAACAATCGCTCTAATTCCTCTTGCAGGCATTCCACCGATCGAGCATAGGCAAAATCCAGCCCATCAACCTCAACATCACGGCACTTTTGAGTGTCGAAAGCGAGGTCGATGCCGTAGCGAATTTCGAGCGATCGTTGTAGGGAATCAAGCATCAAATTCGTTTCTTACCATTCGGGAGATCGGTGCATATTCTTGGTAGCTTTCAAGCGCTTCAACCTGCTTCAATTGATGCGCCATTTCAAGTCCCCGCATCTCGTCAAACGCTCTCTGCCTACGCCGTCGAGATAGCAGATTTCCCGCACTATCTCTCCACTCTTTGCGAAACGCCTTGCCATCTAAATAATCAAATTTATACATCTGGAATCTCCAATATTTGCCCAGGATAGACAAGATAAGGATACTCAATTTTATTCATGTCCGCGATCGTGCGCCAATAGTCCGGGGTCCCAAATATCCGTTGACTGATAATCTGCAAATTATCCCCTTGCGCTACAGTATGCCGTTGGCTCACTGTCGTTTCGAGCGATCGTACTACCCCTAACCCTTCCTTCAATGCCAACAATTGCAGACGGATACTCCCTGCATGATGGCGCTGCAATGGCAAATCTGCCCGCAATGCAGCGATCGTGATTTCGTTAGGAGCCAATAACATATTCCAATTCCCGAATATCGATCGACTGTACTGGTTCTGTCGTCGTCGCCGACCAACCTGTCGTCAGTACCGGAGTCCCGATCGGAGCTTCAATTTCCAAAACTTTGGAAAGATAGGTGTCGATCTCTCTTATGAATGTTTCAGTTTGGGCAAACGTTCCAAACTGTCCCGCCGACACATTTTGAAATACCGAATCACCACGGGATTTCTTCAGAAGCAGTACTTCCAGCCCAGGGATTCCCGCATCAGATTCGATTCGGGCGAGGAGGTTATCGATCGTGCCTGGATTCCCAAATTGGTTGAGCGAATGCCGTAGCATTGCGATATATCCGGCAAGGTCAATCAGGTTAGGCATTTATTGCGTTCCAGAAGGTTTTTGACCAGTTCTCCGCGATCACCCTTGCACCTGCATCGTTCGGATGCAAGTTATCGGCTAACAGTCCGTCAGCCCCGCCATTGGCCATGGCAGCATAAGTGTCTACAAAATTCACACCTTGCGCTGAAGAGATCGATCTGATCGCTCGGTTATACGCCTCAATTTTCCCTCGACTACCGCTTGTGTAAACCGCATACCATGCGTCGGAGGCCCATGGAATAGAACTTAAGAAAATATTTTTTCGATAAATCCCAGTATTGATTAAATCAGTCAACATTGCTGTCAGGTTGGCACTATATGCACCAACGTTATATTCAGGGCCGATAAAAATATCGTTAGTGCCAATCATCAACCCTACAAAAGCCGGAGCTTGATTAGTAATTTGACTTGTGTAGCGACCAATCCAAGGCGCAACCGTGCCATCCCTAGATCCAGATTGCAGCGCGGAACCCGAAACGCCTTGATTGTTTTCCGCAACCCCGATCGATGCCACGACCTGAGTTGAAAACCGATTGCCTGATTCTGAAACCCCTACCCCTTGAGTGATCGAATCCCCTGCAAAAACCATATCCAGCGCTTGCCTACGATCTATTCTGTAATGGAATCGATCGAGAATCCCCGACAAGATGCCCGTTTGTTGCTGAGTTAGCGCTACGGCTTCAATCACCGCGCCTAGTGTGCCGTTTGACGCAAAGTTAGTGCCAGCGTTCCAATGGTTTAAGATCAAGCCCTCTCCGGTTGGCTCTGTGCCCGCCGTGACAGGATTTGCAACAGATTGCACAGTCAAATGTCGATTGCGACTAACAACATTTGCAAAATCTGCATTCACAGACTGCAAACCCAATTCGGTATTGGCGTAGGAAACGGTCGCCCCTGACATTGACGATATAAAAGTTGGACTGGCATGAAACCCAATAAAACCCCCAGTGTAGGATTGACCAACGCCTACTCCTCCACCATATAGAACGCCAGCCGTAGCGGCAGCCAGCGAGTATACAGCAATAAAGCGATTGCGGCGATTCAGCCCGTTATTCGACGGGATAAAGCCAGTCCGTAGCGCATTTGTCGCATTGCCCGCTACCTGAATTCCGCCTCTGCGGCTATACGTAATCGTAGGAGTGCCGTTTACAGTCATTCGAGTGCGGAAAATTGTCGGAATTTGAAAAGCGATCGTGGAATCGCCGACAAATAAAGCCAAGTATCGTAATTTGGTCAGTAAATTTTCTTCGTCCAGCTCAGTTAGTAATAACTCGATCGCACGATTTTCTAGATCGGTCAAGCTCCCGCCAGAGCCTACGACTTCGGAAAAATAATGATCTAAGATGTCGGATGCAATGCTCATAATTTTAGAGATTTAATGAAAGATTTCCCATTTTGCCGTTGAGTTCGTACAGGGCAAATTCCCCATGAGTACCCTGCCCAATCCACTTTGCTTTTGCCCCAGGCTTTTCAGTATCTAATCGTTGCTGAATTTGCTTGAGTTCGTTCGGGTCATGTTCGGAAAAGTTAAATTCCCCGGTCTCCTGGTCGCTCATTGCCATCACATACTGATTCTCAGCAGTTAGGGCAGTGGCGCAAAACTTGGAGCCAAACAGATGATAGAAAGTGAAATTAGCGACTTGAATGCCTTCCGCTTCCAACGCCTGCTTAATTCCGTCTGTAATTTGATTGACAACTTGTACTAAATTATCCATGCTTCAATGCCAAGGGTTTACGTTTTGGTTGTAGTTTATTCGCGATCGTCTGGCGGATTGCCCCCGCAGCTTTAGGAGCCGCGCCGACAGCCGCACCAGTACCCGCAACTGTTCCAGCAAGGCCACCACCGACAGCCGCACCAGTACCCGCAGCCATGGCAGGCCCGATCGCATCGCTAATCATCTTTTCCTGGGTTTCCTGACTCATCAGGTCACTTAGGATGCCCTTGCCCATTTTAATTGCACCTTGCAGTGATTTCAGAGTATTTGGGTCAGCCTTCAGTTCTTCGCGAATCCGTCGCCCTGCCCTAGTTCCAGCTCTAGTCGCAACCCCGATCGCGCCTTGCATCAATGCTGCTGTTGCTAAATCTGCTTGCGGCATCAATACGAACTGCCCAGCCATAGCGATCGCTGCCACCGCAATATCCTCGATCGCCCCCGGATTTTTAATCGCCGCTTCTTGCACCTTTTCCAAAATGCCAGGATTTTTCTTAATCTGCTGGATAGCTGATGCAATTTTGGGGGATTGCGCCGCTGCCTCTTGGATCTCAGGACTGGTTTCAATATGCTCGATCGGGGTTTGAGCCTTGGGTCGTAG
>JACCDR010085198.1_pt1 | contig 37385 bp, 34 predicted proteins | sample 7446431 | NCBI WGS metagenome assembly JACCDR01 (sample SAMN15323443, study PRJNA562643) | freshwater metagenome | isolation source: river surface water | place: USA:Blue River Watershed | collected 2017-08-17 | reverse complement strand
GAGGCTATTTGGTCGGTGTATAAACATACCAAAGGCTAGTATTTATCTATGCTAACCTTGTTGTGCATAGAGTGCACATGAGTCTGTCAATATAAAAAAGCCATGCCATTCATATGCATGGCTTTTTTGTTGCTCAATTCAAGCGCATAGTAAGCCCAGTTGACCGCAGCGGGTAGTTGCGTGTTGACCGTTCAACCGGCTTAAATGGACGTCCTACCTTGATGTTTAGGTGTCAACCGTCACGTTGTAACATCGCAGTTGTCGATAGGGTTGACTTTACGCATATTGATTTAGCGCGTGCTTGACAGGCAAAATCGTGATTTGATGACTTGCATGTCATAAACATTTGGCGGGTTTGGGTAAACCTGCCAATTTGGTCGCTTGTTTCGCCGGCCCATCAGGGAACAGCAGAAACAAATATTTACTATTACCTTTGTCGGGTCCCAGTCGTTCGGCCATGGCTTTGACCAACAGCCGAATGGCGGGCGAGGTTTGAAACTCCTGATAAAAAGCCTGGACGAATTCGATGACTTCCCAATGTCCTGCCGTCAATGAAATTCCTTCGATGCTGGCCATGGCTTCGGCAAACGCGGGTGTCCACAAGGTGATGTCTTGCAAGTAGCCATGTTTATCCAGCAGGAAGCATGCATCATGCATCTGTAGATATTGCTGACCGTCTGTGTTGGTGATTATGCTGGCCATGAGATCACACCTTGACTATGTGCACACAGGTTGACCCAGTCGACATCATCCAACCAATGGATATGTGGATGGCTGACGGACACGCCGCGACATTTCGCGTCTTCGGCTAAGGCGAACAGGGGTAAGGCTGCAGGTAATTGAGCCCAAAATTGCGGCTGTTGTAGTAAAAATAACGCATCTTCGCGCAGTAATAGGCCGTAACATGGTTTGTTAGCGGCTAAACTCGGATCGCAAGGCCATTGCCGTGGTAATTGCGCAAAACGATAGTGATAAATTAACATAGTTAGTAACTCAAGATAATGTCACTGGTGCTCATCAATTGGTGAGCCTCCGCATCTGATAGCCACTCAAGATCGATTGCACATGCCTGTGCGCTGATGCCATAGGCAGCAGCAGCACTGGCAAGGATGGCAGCGTTGATATCGTACAAACTAAATAAGCGTTGAGAAGCGAGCACATTTTTACAGCCCAAGACCTCCGGTGCGGCCGTAGCAGGGCTTGTCAGCGCTGTGACTGCCGCGGCTTGATAGAGGACAGTAACTTGATGTTCGACCGCCGCCATCGCCATGGCCATTTCCAGCCCTTCACGAAAACTTGAATTGGCAAAAGGGCTTTGGTTAAGCAGTATTACAACTTTTTTCATTAAAACTGCACCACTTTATCCACATTGTTACACCGCATGGCAAACTCGGCGAGGCCAGCTTTAATGGCACTCGACACAATGACAGCAGCGTCAGGGTTATGTTGGTCTTGGCCTAAACCGCGCTGCTCAGCCGCGGTGGCACAATACAAAATCGGAAACTGGTGCGTTTCTGCCAGTGTGATCAGCTGCTGCAAGGGTCTCACTTCATCCGTTGCTAAGTCGGTATGATCCAGCAAACTATAGATCGCATCTTGATAAAAAAATACCTGTTCGATCCGATGCTGCTGCGACACTGCGGCGTTGATAAACCGATTAACGCTGGCCAAGGTACTATTTAAATAGCCGGAGTGTTGTACCAATAGCGCAAAGGTGTTTGGCGCTGTAGGTGGCTGCAATAACGTGCTGTGGTGCTGTAGTGCCGGTGTTGACACGCGATTACCTCATCCTTAATAAAACTAAGCGCGAAAATGGAATTCTATGCCATCAGTGCGACTTGCCTGTTACATAAAAAGTGATCGACGCGATAAAAAAATACCCCGCAAAGGCGGGGTATTTTAACGAACTCTTGGCGAAAAACCTATGGGCTTAGCCTTTCACTTGGCATTAATCATCGCTGTTCAAGAAGCCGAACAGTTGCAGTAACGCCGTGAACAGATTGAAAATGTTCAGGTATAAGCTCACGGTCGCGCGAATGTAGTTGGTTTCACCACCATTGATAATAGAGCTGGTGTCGTACAGGATGTAACCGGCCATCAGTAAGACGATGACCGAACTAATCACCAACTGCAGTACCGGCATCGCAAGGAAAATATTGGCGATAGCAGCGAGTAACACTACGATGAGACCGACAAACAGGAAGCCACCCATAAATGAAAAGTCTTTTTTGGTGGTTACTGCGTATGCTGATAGCGACATAAAAATAATCGCTGTGGCTGCCATGGCTTGCATAATCACGCTAGCGCCGTTTGGCATATTTGCAAAATGATTTAGCATTGGGCCAAGTGACAATCCCATGACGCCGGTAAAGGCAAATACCCAGAATAACCCTGCGGCTTTATGGGCGGTTTTGATGACTACAAACACCAACACCAGACCGAGGATACTAAAACCTAAGCCGGCGAGGCGACTGAATTCCATGTACATGGCAATAGCGGACGTGACAGCACTAAAGCCTAACGTCATAGATAACAACGCATAAGTGTTGCGTAATACCTTATTGGTACTGTATTCACCTAAGGTTGAAATGGATTGATGTTGGTACGTCATAAGCACTCCTTTTATTAAGCGAACTCAATATACCGAGGTTTTTGGCAACCGTCAGTAACTTTGACGTTAAAATTTAGGTTTTGTTCCGTATTTGTGCAAATGTTCTGCACTGACGGCACCGCCAAACAACCTGTTGATTTATTATTCGTTATTTCAGCCGTATTGGATCAAGTGCCGCCACATCCATGTTGCTTGCGGATAGATTTGTATGCTGAGACTTAAGGCTGGACTTATAACTCAATGTGCTGTCTAACGTTTTGGTGTAAAACGGTTCGGGGGCAAATAGCGGTTCAGAATTGAGTTATTTTTAACCGAATTGCATAAAAAATATAAAAACGAACATTTTCAGCGGGTTATTTTGCAAAAAAAGCTTTTCTTTTTTTTGGAGTCTACGTAATATTGCGCTCACCGGAGGGATGGCAGAGCGGTTTAATGCACCGGTCTTGAAAACCGGCGAAGGTTAATAGCCTTCCGAGAGTTCGAATCTCTCTCCCTCCGCCATATTCAAAACAAAAAAGCCCAACATTGTTGGGCTTTTTTGTTTGCATGAACATATCAATGCCTGCTACATGCCTAACTCGTAAATATTTCTATCGCTGAGCCCAAAGCACCGACTTTATGTATACCGCCCCAGCATGGGTTCGTCACAGACCAATATTACGCATCCGATGTATTGCCTTTGGTCAAGGTGCTACTTAAGCTTGGTCATTGAGCTTCAGTCTCTGCTAACGTTTGAGATCTTCTGCCAAGTGTAACCATCTTTTTGAATAGGGATCCTGTATGCTAGTTTCTCCAACCACCAGTTTATTGTGCATCATCGACATGCAAAATCGTTTGGCGCCGGCGATTACGGATTTTGAAAGCTTAACTCGCTCCTGTCGCTGGTTGATCGAGGTCGCACACGAACTGCATATTCCGGTCATGGCTACTGAGCAATACCCCGCAGGGCTTGGTGCGACAGTGCAGCCATTGTTAGGTTTATTGGCTGGCGATCAGATCCATGAAAAAATTCATTTTAATGCCGCGGCGGAGGCGCATATTCGCGATGCTATCGCGGATGCGGCCGTCAGACAGATTGTTTTGGCGGGGTGCGAGACGCATGTGTGTGTGTTGCAATCCGCGCTTGGGTTTAAAGCGCTAGGGTACCAGGTGTTTGTGGTGGTAGATGCGGTTAGCTCGCGCCATGCGCAAGACCATGCTGCAGCCTTATCGCGTTTACAGCAGGCAGGCGTGGTGTTACTCAGCCGAGAAATGTTAGCGTTTGAGTGGTTAGAACTCGCAGGTACACCGGCCTTTCGGCGTGTGAGCCAGCAATTTATTAAATAACTATTTTCTAAATAGCCGTGTGTTTATTGATGCATGAGTATCAATCAACAAGTATGAAAAAAGGGCCTGGCGGCCCTTTTTTGCTTGGCAAAGATTGTCTTATTTTGCGGTGATGTCACAGGCAAAACAATACGAATAAATACCGTTTGGATCGTTAAACGTCGACATCACGCCCATGTCTTGTTTCACTTGTCGCACGATGTTGCTCAGCATTTTGCTCTCCGCGCTTTGGCTGGTGGCTGGAATTAAGCCATAGGTCTGGGCGGTACCGAAAATTTTCTGTAACAGCAATTCTTCTTCGGTGAGTTCGTGTTCAATCACTTGCACATCAAACTGCGTCAAGCTGGCTTTGGCGGCCGCTGCAGCAATCGCATCATCCAGTGTGCCCAGCTTATCAACGAGGCCAAACTCCAGGGCTTTTTGACCGGTCCAAACCCGACCTTGACCGATCTTATCCACCGCTTCTTTCGTCAGCTTACGATTTTCCGCCACATGGCTGATAAATTGGTCATAACCTTTATCGATCATGCGTTGGATCAAGGCGCCGGCCTGACTTTCTAAGCCTTTCACCATAGGTAAACCAGAGCTAAAACCGGCCAGCTCAGTAGTTCCTACACCGTCGACATTTACACCCACCGTTGATGCAATGTTTTCAAAGGTATGGAACAGGGCAAAAATACCAATCGAACCTGTAATCGTGGTGGGGGCCGCATAAATTTCGTTGGCCGGAGCTGCAATCCAGTAACCACCTGAGGCGGCTACAGCACCCATAGAGGCGATCACAGGTTTACCCGCCGCTTTTAACAAACGGATTTCTTCGGCAATGAGCTCGGAGGCGAAAGCGCTACCGCCACCACTATCAATGCGCAGCACGACCGCTTTTACTTTGTCATCCAAGCGGGCGGTGCGTAGCAGTTTAGCCGTGCTATCACCACCGATGGTGCCCGCTTTGGTCGAGCCGTCGACAATGGTACCGCGCGCTATAACTAACGCCACTTTTTCGCTCATGGGATTCACCATAGGCATTGGTGGTAATACCGTTGATTGGTAATCGGCAACACTGACTTGATTGAAGGTTTTCTTGTCGTTTTCACCAACCAAGGCAATAACGTCCTTACGGAACTCTTCGCGTGTTTTGATGGTATCGACCAATTTGTTTTGCAGTGAATACTGCGCGGTATCGCCATCAGCGGCATTTATTTTTTGCAATAAACTAGCAAAGGTTTCGTCGATATTGTTGACATCAAAACCGCGGCGCTGAGCAATATCGGCTTTATAAGTTGCCCATAGCTCATCCAACCATGCTTTGTTCGCTTCTTTCGCTTCAGGTGACATATCGTCACGAGTGTAAGGTTCAACCGCAGACTTGTAAGTACCCACTTTAAATACGTGGGTGGTCACTTTGAGTTTTTCCAAGGCCGATTTGTAATACATTGGAAAACTGCCATAGCCTTCGAGAATCACTGAGCCCATCGGCGTTAAGTTGATGCTATCGGCATATGTTGCAAGATAGTATTGATTTTGCGAATAAAAACTTCCGGTCGCTAACACTTTTTTGCCTGCTTTTTTGAAAGCTTCAAGTGCAGTGCCCACCGTTTTTAACTTGTCGAGTGAGCCTGAACCCATATCGGATAAATCCAGTACTATGGCTTTGATCCGCTCATCTTTGGTGGCATGTTCGATGGTTTTTACCAAATCGCGTACTAAAATTTCTGGAGCATCACCGCCGCCAGAACTCTCGTTGATGGCCGCTTCCACCGGATCGACCCAACGTTTTTCTTCCACTAAGTCACCTTTTAAGTTCAGGACTAAAGCGGCAGAAGGGGGGATCTCTGGTTTATCACCGCCGGACAGGACGGCGCTTAAAAAGCCGATAAATAACACCACAAACAGCAAATTTAATACGATGCGGCGACTGGTATTTATAATTGCCCAAATTCCACCCAACATGCGTCGGATCAGGCCTGGTTTTTGTGTAGACATAACAATTCCTTGCGGTGATTGGTTAACGTGCTAAAGATACCGAAAATTAACAATGGGCGTAGGCGAGATTTGTAAGAAAATGTTTTAGACTTGCTTGCAGATAACAAAATCGTTAGAGTCTGCGCACAACAGGTATGACCAGAGGATGACAGGGTGAACTATCCACATTTATTTACGCCATTTGATCTTGGCTACACCCGCTTGAAAAACCGCGTAATCATGGGGTCCATGCATACGGGGTTAGAAGAGGAAAAAGATGGTTTTCGCAAGCTCGCGGCGTTTTACGAAGCGCGCGCCGCCGGCGGTGTTGGCCTCATCATTACGGGGGGCATCAGTCCTAATTTTCGTGGCAATCTGGTACCCTTTGGTGCCTCACTAAGTTGGTTTTGGCAAGTCGGACGGCATAAGCAAGTCACGAGTGCAGTGCACAAACATGGCGCCAAAATTTGTATGCAGTTATTGCATGCGGGTCGTTATGGTCATCATCCATTTGTGGTCGCACCAAGTGCATTGCAAGCGCCTATTGCTCGTTTTAAACCCAAAGCGATGACCGATCGGCAAATTCGCGGCACTATTGACGATTTTGCCAATGCAGCGCGGCTGGCGAAAAATGCCGGTTATGATGGTGTCGAAATCATGGGCTCGGAGGGCTATTTACTTAATCAGTTTTTATGCCCTGAAACCAACCTGCGCACCGATCAGTGGGGGGGCAGTTTTGATAATCGCAGTCGATTAGCCCTAGAAACGGTGCGAGCGGTCCGTCAGCGCTGTGGTACTGATTTTATTATCATTTTCCGTCTATCTATGCTGGACTTAGTGCAACAGGGTAATACACTGGACGAAGTCGTGGCGTTAGCCAAAGCACTGCAAAATGCCGGTGTGACTATGCTAAACACTGGTATTGGCTGGCATGAAGCACGGATCCCGACCATCGGCACTATGGTGCCGCGTGCAGCATTCCGTTGGGTGACCGCCGCCATCAAAGCGCAGGTGTCCATTCCGGTGATTGCAACCAATCGGATCAATACGCCTGAGATCGCCGAAGATATTCTTGCCAGCGGTGACGCTGATTTTGTCTGTTTAGCGCGACCCTTTTTGGCCGATGCCGAATTTGTCAACAAAGCCCACGCCGGTCACGCCGATCGTATCAATACGTGCATCGCGTGTAACCAAGCCTGCCTTGATCACATTTTCCAGCAAAAACGAGCCAGTTGCTTGGTCAATCCACAGGCGTGTTATGAGACTGAACTGCAGTTTAGTGCAACGCAAAAGCCACAAAAATTGGCCGTGGTCGGGGCGGGCCCTGCCGGTTTAGCCTTTGCCATTTACGCCAGTCAGCGCGGGCACAAGGTCACAGTGTTTGATGAACGCGATCGCATCGGCGGGCAATTTAATATTGCCGCACAGATCCCAGGTAAAGAAGAGTTTCATGAAACCCTGCGCTATTTTGCCACTATGCTCAAATTCCACGCGGTGGACGTACGTTTACAATGCAAACAAAGTGTTGAATCGCTAACGGCGGCAGGTTTTGATCAAGTGATTTTGGCCACTGGCATTAAACCACGACGGCTCGATATCGTGGGGCATGATCATCCGAAGGTGCTGAGCTACCTTGATGTACTGCGTGATCACAAGCCGGTTGGTCACAACGTGGCGGTGATTGGTGCGGGTGGTATAGGTTTTGACGTCTCGGAATTTTTAACCGAGCCGCATTCATTAACATTACAACCAGATGCATGGTTGGCCGATTGGGGGATTGATAAATCCTACCAGCATCGAGGTGCGCTATTGCCAGAACCTGTGGTGACGCCGGCGGCGCGAAAGGTGTATTTGCTGCAGCGTAAAACCAGCAAAGTCGGTGCCGGTCTTGGCAAAACGACGGGCTGGATCCATCGCGCGTCGCTTAAGAAGAAAAATGTCGAAATGTTCAGCGGTGTACAGTATGACCGCGTCGATGATGATGGTCTGTGGATCACGCTGGATGGTCAACAGCGTTGTTTGGCGGTGGATCATGTGGTGGTCTGTGCCGGTCAAGAACCGCTGCGCGATTTAGCCGATGGCTTACGTCAAGCCGGCCTACCGGTACATATCATTGGTGGGGCTGATGTGGCGGCTGAATTGGATGCCAAACGTGCTATTCGTCAAGGGGCTGAACTTGCCGCAGTGATTTAAATGACGTTAGAACGGCTTATCTCAATGCGCAGCTAGCGGAAGCCATCATTTTATACAACGCCCAGTTTTACTGGGCGTTGCTATTTATGCACGTTCGATTTTATATCAACACGCTTTTTTTACCCACGCTGCTTGTATGGCAAGTTTTGAATCATGTTATGAACCAGCCGGTGTGTAGCCATTGGGATAATGGCTTGGCTCCGGCTGGTGGTAGGGTTTCAAATTGTTGACTCAAAACGGGGCACGTATCGATTGCGAGACAGCATCGTTGCCTAAATTTAGTGCAATGCATGTTGTAACAAAGCGTTATAAATTAATCCCAATCGCCTATTGCGGCCTTGTCATACAGTTGCCATGCTACTGCCATAGAGTAAGTGCCATACCTTTGGCAAAACCTGCCGTAACCACCACAAAGTGGTATTGGAAATGCTAGGGAAGCATCAATGCTGCGGTTGGCAGAGGGGTAGAAAGGAGTGTCCATGAAGGAGTTACTATGTCAGGTGTGTTAACCATGATTTTGGCGGGCGGTGAAGGTACACGTTTGGCACCGTTAACGGCAGTGCGGGCTAAACCAGCCGTGCCTTTTGGCGGCAACTACCGCATCATCGATTTTGTGCTGAATAACTTTGTTAATTCAGATTTGCTGCAAATTTTTGTCATCACGCAATTCAAATCGCATTCGTTAATGAAGCATTTGAGTCGCGCCTGGCGGGTGACGGGCTTAACCAACCGATTTATTGACCCCATCCCAGCGCAAATGCAAACCGGGAAACACTGGTATTTGGGGACTGCGGATGCCATTTATCAAAATTTGCATCTGATCCATGGGTTGGATCCTGAACATGTTTGTGTGTTTGGCGGCGATCACATTTACAAAATGGACGTGCGGCAGATGTTGGATTTTCATCGGCAGATGAATGCCAAACTGACGGTCGCGGCGATCCCGGTGCCAGTGAGTCAAGCGCATGAGTTTGGTGTGATCGAAGTGGACGCCACCGGCAAAATGATTGGCTTTGAGGAAAAACCGAAAGTAAATCCGAAAACCATCCCAGGACGGCCTGATTTTGTGCTCGCCTCCATGGGCAATTATATTTTTGAAGCCAAATGTTTGGTTGACGTGCTGGAGGAAGATGCTAAACAATTGGATTCGAAACACGATTTTGGCCACAATATAATCCCCAAAATGTTTCCAGCCGGCGATGTCTATGTTTATGATTTTTCGGCAAATACGATTCGGGGTGAGAAAGAGCATGCTTGGGGTTACTGGCGAGATGTCGGTACCATCGATTCTTACTATGAAGCCAATATGGATTTAATTGCGGTAGTGCCGCCCTTAGATTTATACAACAAACACTGGCCGCTGCGTAGCTACACGCCGCCGGTGCCGCCAGCCAAGTTTGTGCATGACGAAGCCAATCGTACCGGTCAGGCCATCAGTTCGATGGTGTCGTCGGGGTGTATCGTCAGTGGTTCTATCGTTTATCACAGTATTTTGGGTTACAACACGCACGTGCATAGCCATGCCTATGTCGAAAAAAGTGTGTTAATGGGCAATAACGATATTGGCCGTGGTTGCCGAATTCGTCGCGCTATTATCGATAAAGACGTTAAAATTGCCCCTGGCGTGGTGATTGGTGAGGATCTAGAACAAGATCGCCAGCGGTTTCATGTCTCGGCTGATGGTGTGGTGGTGATCCCTAAAGGTGCCATGATTGGGTTTGAGGATTAAGCCGACGGCTCACCATGTAAGCGTATAAAATGTGAGCCTGTAAATTGTTGGACAAGCGGAGTCAGGATGCAGTTGGTATTTATCTGTAGTGAATTCGAAGGCTTGGTGAAAACAGGAGGCTTGGCGGATGCGACGCGTGGTTTAGCCAAAGCCCTGCAAGCGCAAGGCCATCAAGTACAGGTCATTTTGCCGCGTTACGCAGCCTTGCTACATGTGCCTCTACAGCCGCAGTGGCAGTCGATTTATGTCAATGTAGGCGCCGAGCGTTTTGGCACGGCGGTGCGTCATGTCGTCGATGATGGTATTGCCATTGCGCTGATAGAACATCACGAGTTTTTTGCGCGGCCACGTTTGTACGACGATGGTGAGTGGCCTTATGCCGATAACAGCCTCCGGTTTGGGGTATTTTGCATGGCCGCACTGGCCTATATTGCCCAATATTTGCCAGAGACCCAGGTGATCCATGGCCATGATTGGCAGGCCGCGTTGGCCGGTCATTATTTACATACGGCATTTCAGAGCGCCGGATATCTGCGTGATTGTCGGTTTGTTTTTACCATCCATAATGCAGCCTATCAGCAGCCGTTATCATTGCAGGATAAACAAACGCTAGGCCTTGATAGCGAATTACCATCGTTGTTGGCGCTTGGGATTGCTGCCGCGGATGGACTCAATACCGTGAGTCAAGGTTATCGCGATGAACTGCTCAGTGAACCCGCAGGCTGTGGTTTGGCGTGGATGTATCAACAAAAGCAGCATTTATTTCGCGGTATTGTGAACGGCTGTGATTATCAGCGCTGGGATCCTGCGCGCGATAGCGTGCTGTCGGCTAATTTTGACATCGGACAGATGCAGGGAAAAAACACGTGCAAAGCACATACCCTGCGCCACTTTGGCCTCGCGCAATCGGAAACTGCGTTACCGTTAATGGTCAACATCAGCCGCTTAACATCGCAAAAAGGTTATCGGTTTATGATCCCCGCCTTGCGGCAATGGTTAGGGCAGGGGCGGGCGTATGTTATCGTGATGGGTACTGGGGAGCTCAGCTATGTGCAGCAACTGCGACAGCTGGAACAGGATTTTCCACAGTATTTTCGGTTTGAAGAAGGCTTTGATGATGCTACCGCACATCAATTAGAGGCTGCCGCAGATTTTTACCTGATGCCCAGTGAATTTGAACCCTGTGGTTTAAATCAAATTTACAGTTTACGCTATGGTGCTGTGCCCATTGTACGTGCCACGGGTGGACTGCGTGATACTGTGGTGGCGTGGCCTGCAGCCGATGCCACCGGGATCCATGTTGATGCGGCGACAGCCGAAGATTTGCAACAGGCCCTCGATACCGCGATTGAGCTGTACCAGCAACCCGACTTGTATCAACAGCTACAGCGCCGAGCCATGCAGCAGCGATTTGGTTGGCACGAAGCCGCACTGGGGTATGAACAGTTGTATCTGATGGCGCAAACGCGCTAGCCTGCGGCTCATGGTCGGCTAGCGCGGCCATGGGCGAGCGCATTTTTTCTCGCGTTCTGTCTAAGCTGTTGAATTTTAAACAAGCTGCACGGCATTTACGCAGTTAGTGCGTTCAAGCGCAAATTCTGTTGTCGCACGCTTTTATTTTTTGCTAGCCTTATCACGTCTTCAACAAGGGTTTGGATATGGATGCTATTACTTTATTAACCACACGCTACTCAGCGTCGCGTTTGACGGAACCTGCCCCCAGTGGCGAGCAGCTGGCAATCATTCAACAAGCCGCACTGCGAGCGCCAGACCATGGCGCTTTAAAACCATGGCGATTTGTCATGTTTCAAGGTCGTACCGCGCTGAATAAATTAGGTGATATTTTTGCCGAAGCTGTGCTCGAGGAAGACCCATCAACCGCGGATGAATTGGTCGAACGCGCCCGGCAATTACCGCTGCGAGCTCCGCTGGTGATAGCCTGCATTGCTAAGTGCCAAGAACACAGTAAGGTACCTATGGCGGAGCAAGTGCAATCGGCGGCCTGTGCGGTGATGGCGATGCAACAAGCGGCGTTTGCCCAGGGTTTTGGCGGTATTTGGCGCACTGGCGCTTATGCGCGCTATGATTTTGTGAAGCAAAGCCTGGGGCTGGGTGATGACGATGAGATCGTCGGCTATCTGTATTTAGGGACACCACAGCAAGAGGCACCATCACGGGCATCCTTGAATGTCGATGATTTTTTTGAGGTGTTCGCCTAACCGCCACGCGGTTCTAAAGCGAGCCGCAAGCGCTAACCACCTAGTACTTCGCCATAACCACTGGCGTAAATGAAATAAAAAACCCGCCATGGCGGGTTTTTTGCTTTTGCTTTGAGCGATAAAGCTAAAGCGATAGATATCACCACTAAGCGAACGCTTAGAAATCGGCGTTACCCGGTGTGCGTGGGAAGGCAATTACATCACGGACGTTGCCAACACCTGTTACGTAAGAGACTAAACGCTCAAAACCAAGGCCAAAGCCGGCGTGCGGTACTGTGCCATAACGACGCAGATCACGATACCAGCTATAGTCTTCTTTGTTCAAGCCCATCGCATCCATCCGTGCGTCCAGCATATCCAGCCGCTCTTCACGTTGGCTACCGCCGATGATTTCACCAATGCCAGGTGCCAAAATATCCATGGCCGCCACTGTCTTACCATCTTCGTTCATGCGCATATAAAATGCTTTGATGTCTTTGGGATAGTTTTGCAGGATCACCGGCGCACCCACGTGCACTTCAGCCAAGTAGCGCTCGTGCTCGGATTGCAGATCGACGCCCCACGACACTGGGTATTCGAATTTTTTGCCACAATTTTGCAAAATGGTGATAGCGTCGGTGTAATCCATTCGCACAAAGCTTGAATCAATCATTTGCTGTAAGCGTGTAATAGCATGCTCATCCACCCGCTCCGCAAAAAACGCCATATCGTCCGCGCGCTCGGTCAGTACAGCTTTAAATACGTACTTCAGCATGTCTTCGGCCAGCTGCGCGACGTCTTTGAGTTCGGCAAACGCCACTTCCGGTTCAATCATCCAAAACTCGGCCAAATGGCGGGTGGTGTTGGAGTTTTCCGCACGGAAAGTAGGGCCAAAGGTATACACCTTGGACAAGGCACAGGCATAGGTCTCCACGTTTAATTGACCTGATACCGTCAAAAAGGTTTCTTTACCAAAGAAATCCTGTTTGTAGTCCACTTTGCCTTGGTCGTTTCGTGGCAAGTTTTCCAAATCCAAAGTACTGACGCGGAACATCTCACCCGCGCCTTCACAGTCGGCACCGGTAATAATAGGCGTGCTGATCCAGTAAAAACCTTGCTCATGGAAGAAGCGGTGGATGGCCTGTGCCAGACAATGCCGCACCCGCGTAATAGCGCCAACCATATTGGTACGGGCGCGCAAGTGGGCTTGTTCACGCAGGTATTCCATCGAGTGCCGCTTCGGGGCCATGGGGTAAGTATCTGGATTTTCAACAAAACCCAACACTTCGACGGCTGTGGCTTGTAACTCGTACGCTTGGCCTTGGCCTTCTGACCGGGCCACAGTACCTGACACAATCACCGAACAGGCAGTGGTTAAGCGTTTGATATCCGTTTCGTAATTATTCAACTCAGCCGGAGCGACGGCTTGCAGTGCATCAAAACAGCTGCCGTCATGTACGGCGAGAAAAGAAATACCGGCTTTGGAATCGCGACGAGTGCGGATCCAACCTTTGACGGTAATGTGAGTGCCAACCTCATACTGGCCAGCTAGGACGTTTTTTATCACTGCATGCGTCATGCAACAGGCTCCAACTTGCTCAAAAAAATTGTATTTTTACCAATGAAGTTGTAATCATACGCAGGCGGCACCGCAACACAAGCAAAAAATCACAGGAAGCAGGATTTGCCAACACAAAAGCGAAATTCCTACGGTAAAAATCGGCGGCAGGGGCCAGATTGGTTATTGCGTATGCTGCAATGGCTCTCGCTCCTGGGCTGGGTGTTGTTTTTGATCGCCTTGACGGTGCTGCACTATGCCAGACCCGAATTTAACTCGGGACTGGTGCAATTTCACCAGATTGCCATCCGCAGTCATTGGCTGCCGCATTTGACCGATCCCCTGTTGTATTTGTTGCTCAGCTGCTGTGCTTTGAGTCTGATAGCGCTCATACTACAGCGCTATCGTTCCCGCCGCGCGGAGGATGGGCTGGGTGTGCATCGTGCCTTGTTGCTGTTGGTAAGTCTGGCAACTTTATTGTTGTTTTGGCCTTTTATCGATAGCTAACGCTCGTCGCTCAACCGCCGCACAACCAATGCATATCGAACATCTTTTTTTAGTTTCAAGCGCCAGGCAAGGCCGCCGCACCACTAAAACTTGGCTGCTCTGCAATCGCCTGCATCGCATCGGTTAACAGGCGCAGTTGCGCTGTATCAATGATAAACGGTGGCATCACATACAACAATCGGCCAAAGGGGCGTAACCAAGCGCCCATCGCCACCGCCCGCGCTTGGCAGGCCGCGACATCAAGCACCTGTGGAAATTCAATAATACCCACAGCTCCAAGCACGCGGACATCGACCACATGTTCCAACTGCTGTAATGGTAAGAGTGCCGCTTTTAGCTGCGCTTCTATCGAGGCAACTTGCGATTGCCATTGACCTTGGGCAATCAGCTGACAGCTGGCGAAAGCCACGGCACAGGCCAGCGGATTGGCCATAAAGGTTGGCCCATGCATCAAGGCGCCTTGTGCTGAGATCCCCTGCGCGACAAATGCCTGGCAAATGGTGGCAGCCAAACTCATATAACCACCACTGAGCGCTTTGCCCAAACAGATAATATCGGGAACCACGTCGGCATGTTCGATGGCAAACAAACGTCCGGTGCGACCAAAACCGGTGGCAATTTCGTCGCAAATGAGTAACACGCCGTAGTGATCACAAAGCTCACGGCACAGCTTCACATAGTTCGGATGGTACAGCCGCATCCCACCGGCACCTTGCAGAATAGGTTCAATAATCATCGCGGCCAACTGAGCATGGTGTTCGGCAAAGGTGGCGCGCAGTAGCAGTTCATCAGCCTCCAGCCAAGGGCCATCAAACCGACTTTGTGGGGCTTTGGCAAAAAAATGTTGGGTGATATGCGGGCGAAATTGCTCGTGCATGCCATCAAAAGGATCACAGACCGCCATGGCGGCAAAGGTATCGCCATGATAGCCCTTTTGCAGCGCTAAAATTTTGTGCCGCTGCGGTTGCCCGCAGCCCATCTGGTATTGCAACGCCATTTTGATGGCAACCTCGACCGCAATTGAGCCACTATCGGCAAAAAACACCCGATCTAACGCGGACGGTAGCATCGAAAGCAGTTGCTGCGCCAGTTTGATGGCGGGTTGATGCGTGATACCACCGAACATCACATGGCTCATCTGCTGTAATTGTGCGGTCACGGCGGCATTTAGGATCGGATGATGGTAACCATGCACGGCAGACCACCACGATGATGTGCCATCAATCAAACGGCGCTCATCCGCCAATATCAGTTCGCAACCTCTCGCGGCCTGGACGGCATAGACGGGGAGTGGGGCATTGATATTGGTGTAAGGATGCCAAATATGCTGGCGATCAAACTCGCGGTCAATCTCGTGGTTAAACTGATGAGCCATGTTACCATCTAGATTCATATCGATCTGCATGCAAAACGCCTGTATATAAATTAATCAGCTGTAAACTTTGTCAACTGGTAAGCGTTGACATCACTCCGACGGCCGTTAGACTAGCGGCAAAACCTTAAAACTACAATGCTGCCGCGCAGCTCTGCAGGGACACCATGACCACAGGTATTCGTCACGATTGGCAACTGGCTGAAATCAACGCACTGTTTGCGTTGCCGTTTAATGATCTTATGTTTCAAGCACAAACCGTACACCGTGCTAACTTTACTCCGAATCAAGTGCAAGTGAGTACCTTGCTGTCGATCAAAACCGGTGCCTGCGCCGAGGATTGTAAATATTGCCCGCAAAGTGGCCATTACAATACCGGTTTGGAGCGGGAACGTTTGTTAGAAGTCGAAAAAGTGTTAACGCAAGCCAAGGCGGCGCTGGACAAAGGCGCCAGCCGCTTCTGTATGGGGGCGGCGTGGAGTAACCCGAAAGAGCGTGACATGCCTTCTATCATGGAAATGGTGAAAGGCGTCAAAGCCATGGGCCTTGAAACTTGCATGACCTTGGGCAAACTCACGGCCGACCAAGCCCATGCCTTGGCAGACGCCGGCCTGGATTATTACAACCATAACCTCGATACCTCACCAGAATTTTACGGTGAAATCATTACCACGCGTACGTATCAAGATCGGTTGGACACCCTGAGTCATGTGCGTGATGCCGGCATGAAGGTGTGCTGTGGCGGTATTGTGGGCATGGGTGAGTCGGCCAACGATCGGGCGGCGTTGTTGATGCAGCTGGCCAATTTACCGGTTCACCCGGAAAGTGTGCCGATCAACATGTTGGTGAAAGTTGAAGGTACGCCGCTGGCCAATGTGGATGATCTGGATCCCTTTATTTTTATTCGCACCATTGCGGTTGCGCGTATTTTATTACCGAAAAGCCATGTGCGCTTATCGGCGGGGCGCAGTCGTATGAATGAGCAAATGCAAGCGCTGTGTTTTATGGCCGGCGCCAACTCGATTTTCTATGGTGACAAGCTACTCACCACCGAAAACCCTGAAGCCGATGCCGATATGCAACTCTTTGCCAAGCTTGGCATCACGCCGGAGCAGCGACAAGATGTTTCCGATGAAGCCCATGAAGCAGCTATCGCGTATGCGGTTGATGATCAAAAAACGTCATCGCTGTTTCACGCCGCGTCTTAATACGAAAACAAATTATGCAGCCCCAAGATATCGAAGCATATTTAGCCAAACGCCACCAAGAACAGCTGTATCGTGCGCCTGTTGTGGTGCGTCCGGATGGCCGTTGGCTCTGGCATGACAACCAGCGCTATTTAAATATGGCGGGGAATGATTACTTGGGGTTGGCGCACGATGCCGCACTGGCCGCACAAACGGCGGCGCTGGCGCTGGACTATGCTGCGGGCAGTACGGGATCGCCGTTAGTTACCGGACATCATCCGGTACATGCCGCACTGATTGACGATCTGTGTCAATGGCTGGGTGTGCAAGATGCGGTGCTGTTTAGCTCAGGTTTTGCCGCCAATCAGGCGATGCTGCATAGCTTGTGGGGGCCACAGGATACGCTTTTGCTGGATAAAAAATGTCACGCCTCGATGATGGATGTGTTGCCACGACACAGTGAAAGCAAAACCAGCGGGCCCGCTTACAAGCGTTTTCATCACAATGATATGGCGCATGTCGAATCGCTATTAAACGCCTTGGCAGACAAGCAGCAGCAACCACATGCACCAGCATCGCTATCAACACCGGCAGCACTGCCTGCGGTGATCGCGACCGAAGGGGTCTTTAGCATGGACGGCGATAGCCCTGACTTGGCTGCGATGGTTCAGTTGTGCCAGCGTTACCAAGTGCCATTGTTATTAGATGATGCACATGGTCTGGGTGTGTTAGGCCCCGAAGGGCAAGGCAGCATGGTGGCACAAGGGTTACCCAATGCCCAGTTACAGTGCCTGATGGCCAATTTTGGCAAAGCCTTAGGCGCCAGTGGTGGTTTTTTGGCTGGATCATCGCAAGTGATGGACTATGTGCGCAATAGTGCGCGCCACTATATCTACAGCACCGCACCATCACCGTTAGCCGCCGCCAGTTTACGCTTACAGATCCGTGCTGCGCGAACCGAGCAGTGGCGACGCGATAAATTAGCAGACAATATCGGCTATTTTAAAACACAGGCCGCGGCCCATGGCTTATCACTGTTAGATTCTGCCACCGCCATTCAGCCGCTGTTACTGGGCGATAGCCGCAGTGCATTACAGATGGCGCAGCAGCTACGGCAACATGGTATTTGGACCACGGCCATTCGACCACCAACGGTGCCTGTTAACGCAGCTCGGCTGCGCCTGACGTTGACGGCACTGCATGAGCGGCAGGACATTGATCACCTGATCGTCGCGCTGGCACGGGGGCAAGATGCGCTTAGGGCTCAGCACCAACACGAGGCGCTTAGTGAGCAAACGCAAAGCCATGACGGCTTTGTTCCGCATGCGCGTGAACCCTATGACGGATAATCTAATGCAGTGGGAAGGGCATCAACATATTGTTGATCTCGCGTTGGAACGCCCTGATGCGCTAGCCTTTGCGCATGACGTGAGGGTAAATACGGCAGTTACAGCGGCGAGCATGACGACACAGCTTGCAACGCAGCATGATGCACAGACCGCGCCCTCGAGGCTTGATGCCGGTACGGTGATCGATGAAACTCGGGTCGCTGCACAGTTTAGCCGCGCTGCAAGCCGTTATCAGCAAGGGTCTGGCTTACAACAGCGCTGTGCCGCGCAGTTGCTGAGGATGTTAACAGCGCCCATCAAGGCAACGGCGGATGGTGGCTTCCGCGCGCAAAACTCCGATCAGAAACTCTGTGCACAGCCCTTTGCTCCAGCCTTTGCACAATCCTCAAGTCAATCCTCAGCACAATCCTCAGGTCAATCCTCAGCACAGCCCCCAGCGCAATCGCAAGAACGGCATTTATTGGATTTAGGCGCAGGGCCAGGTTGGGTGCACACGCAGCTACAGCAAGAGTGTCAGCCCTCGCGTTTTTATGCGTTGGATCTGAGTGCCGCTATGCTGGCGGAAGCTAAGAAGCAAGGGGTCGCAACCGACTATATTCAGGCGGATGCCAGTGCCATACCGTTGCCTGATGCCGCCGTTGACCTGATATTTTCCAACTTGATGTTGCAATGGTGCCCAGCCCCGTTGCAGGTGATCGCGCAGTGTTGGCGGGTGTTAAAACCCGGCGGTCGCGCCGTATTTAGCAGTTTGGTGGATGGCTCCATGTGGCAATTACAGCAAGCCTTTGCCGATGCCAAACAGCCGCTGTCGCTATTATCTTGCCCGCCGCTGGCTTATTGGCAGCAAAGCTTAGCCGCGTGGGATCGCGAGTCGTACGCGATGTCCAATCTTGCAACCAGCACCGTGGCAGCTCAGGATCGTGCAAAGTGCTGGCTTGTGCCTGAAACCTTTTATGCCGCAGATGTCCGCGGTGTGCTGCAGCATTTTAAACAGATCGGTGCCAACTATGTGCCGAATCGTCAGCAAAAAGGTTTGCAAGGGCGGGGCTGGTTGACGCAATTGCAAAAAAGTTACGAGCACCACCGGACGCCACAGGGCTTACCTTTGACGTTTAACGTCGTGTATATCCAGTTGGAGAAGCCGGTTGCGACGGCCTAAAGAGCCCAGCGGCGTATCGATCCTGGGTCAGAATTTCTGTCGTCGTTCATTTGTTGGATGTGTGAGCATGAGGCACTTTTATGTTTGATTGTTTTGTTACAGCGACCAATACCGATGCCGGTAAAACATGGGTAAGCCGCCTGCTGTTGCAAGGTTTAGCACAGTTGGGAAAAACCGCTGTCGCGGTCAAGCCTATTGCCGCCGGTGTCGATCTCGATGGTTTCAACACCGATGCGTTAACGCTGTGGCAGTCTAGTGCAGACAAGGTGCGTCAGCACTGGCAGTATCAGGATGTAAATCCCATTTTATTGCAGATGCCGGTTGCACCCCATTTGGCATTGCAACAGCAAGCGGCGCAATATGCGGATTTACTTGAACCTTATGCGGTAGCCAATCGTTTAAGCCTGTTCGTTCAACAAAGTCGTCAACAACTGGCGCCTTATGCCGTGGATATTCGTCTGATTGAAGGTGCTGGCGGCTGGTTGTTGCCGCTGAGCAACGACGATTATTTATCCGATTGGGTGGTGGCACAAGGCTATCCGGTGGTGTTGGTGGTGGGGATGACGCTGGGGTGTTTAAACCATGCCATGTTAACGGCGCGCGAGCTCATGCGAAGTGGAGTGTCGGTACTGGGGTGGGTGGCCAATTGCTGTGATCCAGCCATGTTGCTCAGAGAGGAAAACATTGCCGATCTGACCGCGCGGCTACCCTGGCCACGGCTGGCCGTGGTTCCCTATATAGCGCCGACGTTAGCGCCGGAGATCATGGCAGCACAAGAGCAGGCGATTTCCCTCACCTTGGCACAGCAGTTCTTAGCAGCACAGGCGCGATAGCGCAATCTTATAAGCGATGAAAGCGCCGCCTAGTTAAGCGAAGCCTGATTAGAGCGCCGCTTTGTTGATCACGACTGCGCTTTCGTCGCTAAACCTGTAAGACAGGTTCGCGACGCCTGATGTTAAATCGACTGACAGCTCAGATGTGCAACAGCGGAGCAAGTTGCTCACCATCTGCTAACACAAATTTTTGGCCGCCAACACAGTGATAACCCTGCGGTGCCTGTGGCAATTTTGCCAAATCTGACATTCGATACAACACTGAGCGATGCGTGTCTGATGCCGAGCCGCGAACCTCTAGGGCGGTTCCTTCCGGCAAACACACAATTGGTGTTGTCGGCTGCACATGCATAAATTCGGCAAGCCGCATATCGCGGGTCTCACCATGGAACCCGGCAGGCACTATGTCGGTGTAATGCGGGTTGAGTTGGATCGGTAGCAGCGCTAACGCCGCAAACGATGGTGGCTGAATAATCGGCATATCGTTGGTGGTACAAATACTGAGACCCGCGATATTCGCTCCGGCACTCCAGCCAATGTATGGCGTACCCGCGTGCACCACCTGACGGATGCTCGGCAGCAATTCATGTTGATAAAGGGTGTGCAGCAAATGAAAGGTATTGCCACCGCCGACCAGGATCAATTCGGCCGATGATAGCGCCGCGTGATAATTTTCACATTGATGCAGGCCGATGACCTTCACCCCGTATGGTCGCAGAGCATTTTGTACCGTATCGGTATAAGCATCGTAACTCATGCTGACGGCCGCAAAGGGAACAAACAGCACCGTCGAAATATGGCGAAGCCACTCTTCCAACCAAAGCGCGTTGGGTGCCATATAGTCGCTATTGTGCGCTCTAGAACTTGATAACAACAATAAATTCATAGTTTTACTCTCTTGGATCGACGTTATGGTCTGCTGCAGCGGCCATCACCAGCTTTATGTTACTTGCGTATGGCACAGCGTTAGGGGTTGCCCATTGGGCGATGCACGGCGCCAATAAAAACGGGGCATGGCGTGAACCTATACTCATGCTTGTCATTATACGCTGAAATGTGATGAAAAATTTCTATTTAAATCAATAAGACGGGCATGATGGTCCTGCAATTGCCGGCTAATGAGCTTGGTTATTCAGTCGTCGTTAAGCGCGAGCGCAATACCCTGAGGCATAACGGTAAAAGAGTGATGAACATCGTTTTGTACCTAAGCTGGCGGTTTTCATGTATTTTTACTTGTATTCGTTGTTTTTTTGTGGTTTTTTAGACCCCTTGTGAATTAATGTTGTGATTTTTTGGTGCCATGTTGGGTGAATTTCACGTGCAGCGTATCAAATCACACCTACCATGCGTATAGGAGTTGTTATGCTTTCATGGCCGTCGTTGCGTCAAATCCGTGGTCTCTTAGTGACATTAATGTTGCTAGTCATGTCGGCCTGTGCCAGTCACAGCGGAAAATCATTAAATCAGCAGCGGCAAGCGATAGAAGAAATGCGCAGCCACACGCTAAATAACCTCTACAAAACCAAGCCTTATGCTGCTGATAGTATTGAACGAGCGGCCGGTTATGCCGTATTTAGTAATGCCAATTTAAATTTATTGTTTGCCAGTGCCGGCGGTGGTTATGGCGTTGTTCACGCTAATAATGGTCAAGTCACGTACATGAAAATGGGCGAAGTCGGCTTAGGCTTGGGCCTAGGCGCCAAAGATTATCGCTTGGTGTTTGTCTTCCATACCCAAGATAGTTTGAAGCGATTTGTTGAACAGGGCTGGGCCTTTGGTGGTCAACTCGATGCCGCCGCCAAGGCCAATGACAAAGGTGATGCGATTGGTGGTGAAATTACAGTGGATAACATCACCATTTATCAACTGACGGAAGCAGGTTTAGCATTACAAGCCACCATCAAAGGCACTAAATTCTGGCAGGACGCTGAACTCAATAGCAATACCAACTAGCTTCCCGCTGTACTTGTGGAGCCCCACTACATAAATTGATGCGGTGGGGCTACCTTGTGTGGGGCTACCTTGTCATCACCGCATAATCAATGACGTTGCACCGTTTTTGCCATCTGCATAGCCGCCTTCATCCTACCACTATCAAGCCATTTCCCCTTTACATGAACCCAAGTGTCAGCCTGTGTCACTTGCCAATCGCTATTTTTCCATACCGAATATTCATACCGCATATTTTTTATAGGCCGAGCACAAATACTGAGTAACCATATGTATATCATGTATTTATCGGATGCATTTGCGATGAGGCTTGTCAGCAAGAGCGATGATGAAACTCTGTATTAGAGAGAGATGATATTTTTGTGATGAATTTTATTTCCGCTTGAGTTGGTTGTTTATTGAGCGCTTACTAGGACGGCTGCTGCTGCGATTATTCATCAATCCGATGCTAACGTGATTTATATCTCGCCCTGTCAAGGTCGTCGAATCCTTGACAGTTAATAACCGTTTGAGCACTGACCTTCATGCTCAACATTTTTCTGTTGTCTCGTCTAGACACAACGGGAGCGAGATAGGCGTGATAGTGCATGGGATTGACGTATCTACGTGATGGCGCGCGGGTCATGTTGTCAATGCGTCTGGATGATGTTGCATCCTGCATGGCACGACAATAGGGATCACAATAACAACAAACACACTCAAGGAACAGTTATGAAATTATCATTATCAAAAACGCTATTTCATCGCTCACTGGTTGCGTCGGCTGTGGCGGCATGCTGCAGTATCGCTTCGGTATCAAATGCTGCCATGGCCCAAGGCATCCAGGTGGAATTAAGCATGCCGCAAAGTAGTTTTAGTGCCAGCCACGATGTGCCCGTTCAGGTCACTTTTAGCAATACCAGCAATAAAGCGCAGCCTTTGCTGAAATGGTATACCCCTGAAGGTGGTGTTAAAGAAGATTTATTTGATATCACCGTCAATGGTGTTGATGCGCCTTATACCGGTATGCACATCAAACGTGCCGCGCCTACCAAAGCTGACTATATGCTGTTACAACCGGGGCAGCGTGTGCAATTTACCGTTGAGTTGACCAGCTTATATGATTTGCCTGTCAGTGGAAATTATCAGATCCAATACCATGTAAAATCACTGGCCTTATTTGGTCAGCCGGCAAAATTAACCACCACTGAGCTGGCCACATTGCAGCAGACCTCAGTGGCGCAGCCGGTGGCGGAACTTAACTCGGCTGCCGTATTTGCCCAGATTGATGTCGAACCAAGCCTTAGAACCGAAACCTTCCAGAGTCTGGCCACGCCCTTGGCAGGTTCGGTATCTTATGCGGCTAACTGTAGTAGCAGTCGCCGGACCAGTATTGCCACAGCGCTTGGCTCCGCCAAAACTTATGCTAGCAACTCAGTCAACTATTTAAATAACTACCCCGTCGCGACACGGGCCAACTCGGCTCGTTATAAAACCTGGTTTGGCAGTTACACCAGTACGCGTTGGAGCAAAGTGACCACCAACTTCAGTAAAATCAGCAATGCATTACAAAACCAAGCGTTACAGTTTGATTGTGGTTGTACCGACTCGTATTTTGCCTATGTTTACCCAAACCAGCCTTACAAAGTGTATTTGTGTAATGCCTTCTGGTCAGCGGCGAATACCGGCACCGATTCAAAAGCAGGTACCATTGTGCATGAATTAAGTCACTTTACCGTAGTGGCAGCTACCGATGATATCGCCTATGGTCAAGCAGGAGCAAAATCGTTAGCACTGAGCAATCCGACTCAAGCGGTGATTAATGCCGATAGCCATGAATATTTTGCCGAAAATACTCCCGCGCAAAATTAGGCAAATGTGAGCTGTTGTAAAAAGGCCTGCGTTGCAGGCCTTTATTTTATGGAATTTTTGGGTTAAGCGAGTGCGTGTCTGAAAAACTGAGCTATCTTGAAAAGGCTAATAATAATCAGAGGGATAGCTATGAGTGTTGCGCCAGAAATTCATGCCGAAATGGCGATTTTAGCTCTGTTTAATCTTGATACTAGCTTGGAGGGAATTAAGGCACACAAAAATGCTGATCCCAGCCATGCTGCCGCGATAAAGCGTTTGTTTGATAAAGGCCTTGTGACCCAGGTCGATGGCGGTTACTTAACCGATCTCGGCCGTGTTTGCGCCGAGCATGTGCAAGCCGCCTTGCAAATTCTTAAACCCTAATACCGCTTTGATGCAATCTTAGCGCTACCGTAAAATGTTACGGTAGCGCTTTATCCTCACGTTGTCCTCTCTGTGATGAAAATCACAACGGTCCGCTCAGCTCTAAGTGAGCTACTTCGAGTTTATTCCGTCAACAGTGCCATGCTGTCTCAGCGTTTGGATTGTGCTTTTGTGGCGAGGTAGCTGTTTTTTCAGCTGGGTCAGTTGCCGTCGAATAATGGCTGCTTGTTGCTGCTGCTCGGCGGGACTTAATGCTTGATACTGCCAACGTTGATAAGCTTGTGTCAGTGCGACGAATGTGGCGTTACATTCATCCGACGCATTCTGTTGTTTTAACAGGGTTTGACAGTGCTGTAAAAAACTGAGTACAGATTGTGCTGGTGGTTTGGGCGCAATCTGCAACGATGTGGCCAGCACATGGCAAATGTGCAACCCAAGCGGCTGATGCACAATGCGATGCCAGAGACGATGCAGATGATGGCGCCATAAATTCCGTGTCAGCGCAAGCAACGCCAACGGCAGTAGGCACAGCATGCCCACCAGCGTCATGGGGGAGACATGCTGCCACCATTGGCTCAGCCTCTCCTTTAGTTCGAGCCAAAATTGTTGCTGCTGGTCATTATCAAAATTTAAAAACCAAATAGTCCAGTAATAGTCCAAATGCTGCATTTGCTGTTGCAATTGCATCAACCAAGGGACCGCGGCTAAGGCTGGGGCAGATAAAACCTCGAGCCCTTCTGCACTGGTGAGCTCATCCAGCGGTGCATACAGTCGGTCCGGCGCCACACTTAACGTGGGGTCGAAAGCGTGCCATTGCCCCTCGGCATAGTATTCAACCCACGCATGTGCATCGCGTTGTAAAACCTCAAGATAGCGACCTTGATCTTGCCAGCGACCGCCGAGATAGCCACCGACGACGCGCGCGGGGATCCCTACGCTGCGCAGCATCATGGTTGCCGCCCCCGCATAATGACTACAAAAGCCTGCTTTACGAGAGAACAATAACGTATCGAATTCATCACCTGGCATAGTGCCGGGGGATAGGCTGTAGCGATAACCATTACTGCGTAAATAGTCGGTGATCGCTGTGACCATTGCCGTGGCAACCTTGAGATTGGGCGGTCTTTGTGTTGGGTCGGTTAAGTTGCTCAGTGTGATCGAGTCTTGACGTGTAGCGGCGTTGCTCTCTGCGGTTGGCGTATTTAATTTAGCCCAAAGCTCACGTGCGAGCGCCCGTGTTTTTTGATTTGAATCAGGCAACTGCAGAAATCGTGCGAGCGACATGTTGGTATGATGTGGCACAGCGCCCGCATAAGATCGAAACGAAAAAGCCGAGGTTTTGGCAATCAGCCGCGTTGATCGTTGTAACTGATAAAGATGGCGAATACTTTGCCGATCAAGGCTTTCACTAAAGGCGAGCACAGGGACATCATGATTAAAATTGGGCTCCATAATCACTTGATACTGCCATGGTGTCGTTCGAGTATTGGGTGAGGCTGGCAGCTCTTGCGTAGCGTCGGTGGCGAGACGTTTTTGACTGATCCAGCGCTGCCCCTCATATTGCTCATAAACTTTGACACGCCAGTAGAGTTGCTCGGCGCTGGCGGCCACTCCGGTAAAATTAACCCGAAAGGCTAATTCATCGGATTGGACTAATTTTTCAATGGTGCCAGCGGCGATTTCATCAGACAGGCCGGTACTGGCTTGTCTTGCATCCGGGATTTTCCAAAACTGCGGTAAACGCGGTAGCGCGAGGAATAGTAAGGCCGTGACGGGTAATACCCAAAGGATGCTACGACTAAAGGTTGGTAACAATGGCGCCCTGACAAAAAGTCGCATCAAATTGACACAGTTACACAAAATTAAGGCAAATATAGGTAAGGCATACACCAAACTTTGATGCAGGATAAAACTACAGGCCAGCAAAAACATCTGTACCCATACCAGCTGTAATGCATCACGGCGTGCTTGAGAGGATCTATTTGAGAAATGATCTGAAGCGCGCCCCGAACCTTGATGAACAACATTACCGTGTTGATGATGTATTAGAGGCTGTGGATCTAGGGTCAATTCTGACTGGTAAGCCAAACCTAACCAGCGCAGTAATACGGCCAACAATAATAAATGGAACATAAAGTTCACCACGCCAAGCTCGGCGAAGCCAAGGCCCAGTGCGATCAGATAGGTCACATTGATGATATTGATCCAAAATGCAGAATAGGCAGGTGCATTTTTCAGATAACGCTGCAGTGCCAATAGCCATAGCAAGGCCAATAAGCCAAAACTCCAGAGCGTCATGGCCGGAAAAAACACCCAGAGCAAGCAGGCTTGCAAAAATAAACTGTCGCGAGAAAATGTGCCGACTACGGGCATAGGCTGAGATACTCCAAAGCTCGTTGTTGTTGTTGCGGACCATGACTGACGGACAGTTCATGCTGAGGCGTTTTAACGCCAAAGCGCTGCTCGCTAGGTAAGGATAAGATAAGCTCACAGAATTGGCTGAGCTGCTGCTCACGTTCTGCACCCCCCGCCGCGTCGACGATGAACCACACATCATCATCGGGATGTTGCTCGCTGGAAAAAACGCGCACCAATGGCCGATCGGGCATCTGCGCTAGGCGTTTCCACAATAACTGTTTGAGCGGTGTTCCAGCAGTGTAGGCTTGAATTTGATCAGGGAGATCCGCATCTTGCGAGTGGGCCGAACTACGACGTGTCGGAGGCAAGCGCGCCGGATAGCGCCAATAGTGTTGTTGCAATTCGACTTGACTCCAACAACGAACAAGGCCAAAAGGCGCACAGGTCGCAATGATGATTTTCGGTAATGCGTAATAACCGCGAGGCTGAGGTGCGAACTGTAGGGTAATGTGTTGTTGTCGTAACGCTGATGTGGCGTCGGTGGATTGAGGTTTTATGTCGGATGCCAGACCATCACGAGTTTCCAGTTCAATCTCTTGTCCGGCACAAGTAAGCATGATCCCGACACGTGGGTAACGACCTTGGTTCAGTGTGATGTAGGTGGTTAACGTCTCGTTTGCAAAACCACGCTGGGTTGGACCCGCTGCCAGTGTGATGCCGTGGAGTTGCCTAAAGGCAAACCAGCAGCTGCTCAATAACAGCGATAATAAAAAGAATGCCAGCAGAATAATAAGATTATTCTGATAGTTACTTCCAAGCACATAAAGAAGAACCACCAGCAACAGCATAGCGCCCCCAAATCGAGTTGGCAGGATCAGCAGCGTTTTTTGCCGGAGCGTGACCTGTTTCGCGCAAGGCTGGCGTTTGCCAAAAAATGCATCTAAGCGCCGAGCCAACCATGCGGGGTTCATGTCGGTTTTAATACCTGAAGTGGTGTCCTGTGGCATAACGTGATAGCCCATTTATTGATGATATTTGTCGTGAACCATAAAATATGTGGACTTGGTGCAGCCAATCCCATCACCATATTCTGAGGATGCATCATGGTTGGCGGCATCATCGCGTCAGAGCGACAACCCACCTTGTATACCCAAAATGTCATCCTGAACATGACATGGTTAAATCTGGCAAGGCACCTGCTGTAACAGCCGAGCACTAAATTGCTGCTCATAGTGTTGCGCGCCTTGTAATCGGTGTTCACAGACGGCCGCAAACACCGCTTGCACATCATTTGCCGTCGCATAAGCACGCCCATCGAGCAGGGCATAAGCGCGTGTCGCTTTTAACAATGCCACACTGGCGCGCGGCGATAATGGGTGCATATCGTGATGCTGACGGCTGGCATGGATCAGATCCAACAGGTAATGCAATAGCGCCTCGCTGGTATGAACGGTTTGCACTTGCTGTTGCAATTGGCGCAGTGAGTTTGGGTCAAGTAAAGGTTGTAATTGCTGTTGCTGTGCGCGGTCATCTTGTACGGGCCGCTGCAACAACTGTAACTCCGCTTCCCGCGTTGGAAACCCCAGCGACAATCGCATTAAAAAACGGTCGAGCTGTGATTCCGGCAGACTGTGGGTACCACTTTGATAACTTGGATTTTGGGTGGCAATCACAAAAAACGGCGCCGCGATCGATAAGGTTTCACCATCGATGGTGACTTGACGCTCCTCCATCACTTCAAGTAACGCACTTTGTGTTTTGGGGCTGGCGCGGTTGATTTCATCCGCTAACAAAACTTGGGTAAATACAGGCCCTGGCTGTAAACGAAACTCCTGCAGCTGTGGGTCATACAATCGAAATCCAGTTAAATCGGCAGGTAGCATGTCGTTGGTAAATTGCACCCGACGATAAGCAAGGCCCAAAGTGGTCGCAAGACTATGTGCTAAAGTGGTTTTACCCATGCCCGGTAGGTCTTCGAGCAGTAAATGCCCCTGCGCCAGTAAACAGGTCAGTGCTAAACGAATTTGTGTGGGTTTTCCGAGGATCACGTGCTGGAGCTGCTGCTCAATTTGATGAATAACCTGCATCGAAGCGACTACCTATAACCAAAATATGTTAACAACTTGATGGCCATGTTCACCATGAACATGCCACGACCCCAAGATATACGGAGCGAGCGCCATACTCGAGCAGCGATATTAGCAGTTTATGATGATGAGGGTGAAATTTGTCATCGTCGTTGGCAAGCGCGGTTATCAGTTCGTGCTTTTGCAGTAATGAAACCGTTGTTATACAAAAAAACACCCCGCAAAAGCGGGGTGTTTTATCAGAGGTCGTGCACCATCGGTGAAGTCATGCCCCAGCTCGATGGCGCGAAACCCATCCACACCAAGCGTTGGTCAGTTGCTATTAAAAACGGACCACTAACTCGTTTGAACACTCATCAGTACCGGTGTGGCACACTTTGTAGGTGCTGCTGGCGGCTGTAGAGTTAAAGCGGTCACGGTATTTACCAGAGTTGTCGATCACACCAACTTTTACACCATCGCGGTATAAATCCAAGCCGGTCAGAGCGCCGCTCCAGCGTAAATCAACGATGGTTGACCCAGTGCGCGCGCGCTGTGCCCGCAACAGATTCAGCTGGATATCGATATCCGCCACGCTGATTTGCTGCTCGACAACACTGCTTAAACCGGTATCGTCAGTCACGGTTAAGCTCACGGTATAGCTACCGTCTGCCGCGTAAGTGTGCACTGGGTTCGCCGCGGTTGAGGTTGCGCCATCACCGAAGGCCCATGCGTAGCTCAGCTCAGTGCTGTCTTCGTCGGTGGAACGGTTGGTAAAGGTGACAGTTAAGTCATCTTTGGCAACATCAAATGCGGCGACTGGTGCAATTGGATCAGGTTGTGCTTCGGTCAACGCCGTCAGGACCAAGTTCCAGTTATTTAGGGTACCTGTATCAGCAGCCACGTTGTCGGAGACCACCAGTTTCCAGTCACCTGTAATGGCTTGACCATTGAAGTTATCCAGCGTCCATGTCTTGACGATGTTGTCCGCACTGCCGCCTTCACGGTTGTGCAGCACATGCTCAGTACCTGTAGGAGATACCAGTTTAACGATTAAGTCACCGATCCACGTGTGCGTGATATTCACGCTCACGGTCAGGCCAAACAAGGTACCTTCATCGGCGACGTTGATAACGCTGGTGATACCTGCTGGGGTACGATCTGGAATTGGCGCTGGCGTGGTGTTGCTAAATGGCAGGTCTTGCAGACCATTTGGTAACACTTTCAGCGTTGCAGCCACAGATTTCACCAACTCACCGGACGCATCAGTGCCCGTGACGTTCAGCGTGTAGTTACCCCAGGCTGTTGCGGTGGTCGTTGGTGCGGTTAAGGTCAAGGTTTGACCTGGTGTGCCGCTATTGGCAGATAACGCTAAACCTGGCAGTGCTGGCGAGCTAGATACCGCAAAATTGACCACGCCAGACCAGTCGGCAATATCGGTTACACCTAAGCTGTAGCTTGCAGTTTGACCGGCCGTAATAGTCTGTGTTGGTGGTGTTAAGCCCAGGTTAAAGCCTGGCGTCGGATCGGCAGCATCTAGCGCATTTTTCACATTTAAGCGCTTGCCTGACACGGTTTTACCGGCCAATGCCGCAATGCTATCACCAGAATCTAACAGGATTTGCTTCACTTCGCCGATGTTCAGGCTTGGGTTTACTGCCCATACTAACGCGGCTGCACCAGACACATGCGGTGTCGCCATCGACGTACCTGACAGGCTGCTGTACCCAGCATTTGGCACTGTGGATAAAATAGCGGAACCTGGTGCACCTAAGTCTACACTGGTTGCGCCGTAGGTTGAGAAGCTTGACATGGCATCGTTACGGTCTGTCGATGCCACCGCAATGATACCCGGTAAGTCATAGCTGGCAGGGTAGCTTGGTGTCACGTCTGAGTTAATCGCATCGTTACCAGCCGCGGCAATAAACAGGATGCCGGCATTGTTACCCGCTTGAATGGCGTCTTTTAATGCCTGCGAGAAGCCACCGCCACCCCAAGAGTTGCTGGTTAAACGGACGTTTACGCCGTGGTTTTGTTTTAAATTGGTGTAGTAGTTGATACAAGCGATAGCGCCAGCGGTGGTGCCTGAGCCATCCGGGCCTAAGAACTGACACGGGATCATGGTCACGTTCCAGTTGACACCGGCAACACCTACGCCGTTGTTACCAACGGCACCGATGGTCCCCGCTACGTGTGTACCATGGCCTTGACCGTCCATAGGGTTACCGTTGTTGTTAAACGCCGAGAAACCATGAACGTCGTCAATCACGCCGTTGTTATCATCATCAACACCGTTGCCGGCAACTTCACCCGGGTTCACCCAAATGTTGTCTTTTAAATCAGGATGGTTGTAATCAGTACCTGTATCAATCACGCCGACGATAATATCGCGGCTACCGGTGCTGATGTCCCACGCTTCTGGGGCGTCGATGTCAGCATCGACACGGCCACCACCGGCACCGGTATTATTCAACCCCCATAACTCGCCAAAACGTGGGTCATTGGCGGTTGCTTGTGGAGCTGGAGTGCTGATAGCACGCAGAATATAGTTAGGCTCTGCCACTTGGATGGCTTTGTGTTGGCTTAGTTTTTTCAACAGCAGATCGCGATCCACGCCCGCGGGCACTTTCAATTCAGCGATACGGCCATCTAACAAGTTACGGCTACGGGCATCCAAGCCATCCTTGTCGGCAAATTTTAACGATACACCGTGCGACTTCATGACTTGCGCACGTTCTTGTTTGCTTACCCCAGGTTTAAAAACCACCAGTACCGAATCTGATGCGGCTTGGATCTGAGCGGCCTGCGCTCCGACACCACTGACGGCAGCGCAAACAGCTAGCGCGAGTATTGTTTTTTTGTTCATGTTTCATTCCCTTATTGCGTTGCAAGGTCGTTTCCATGCCGACTTCACGGCACCCCATAATCAATAACATGCTTTGCAAGAAGTGAAAGAGGACGTTAGCAAAATGAGACAAAAGGGCTAGTCGTAAAGTAGGGGGTTATGTTAACGGTATTGCGCATGTCATTGAATTTAAATGGTAAATCTAAATTATTCGTCTGAATTCTTGTGAATAAAAATAGCCCCTTTGGTCGATTGTATAGCGAGAGGTGAGGGGTAGATTAGAGGGTGGAAATCAGTTCAAAAGGGAAATGCTGTGCGCAGACAACGACTGTCAACGGCTTGGTTGTTGGTTGCCTTGATAACGCTACCGACCCGGGCTGATAACCTTGCGTTAAACGCACTGCTGGAACGCCATGCTATGAGTAACATTGCCGCTATCTCGCAGCAGGGCAATGCGAATCAGGCGACGTTATGGCAGTCGGGTAATGCAAATATTTTGCTGTTATTACAGCAAGGTGAGGGAAATCAACTGCAAGCGCAACAAGATGGCTTTGACAATAGCATCGAGTTAACGCAAGTAGGGACTAATAATCTGGCAGACATCACGCAACGTGGTGCTGCTAATCAACTCGAACTTACCCAACTCGGCAATGCAACCTTTACCGTTGAGCAAGTAGGCAATGGGGCGGCGCTGTCAATTACACAATACTAACGATATGGAGTATCGCGCAATGAAATTAACCACACGCAAATCTACGTTAAGTCTCGCTTTAGCACTGGCAATCTCTGGCAGCGCTTTTGCCGCCGGTAACGAAGCATTGATCCAGCAAACTTCGGCTACTGGTGTGAGTGAAGGCAACACCGCGCTGGTGCAACAAGGTGGTGAGATTAATGCCGCGTTGGCGAAACAAACCGGTAAACTGAACAATACCAGTATCCGGCAGGACGGGGTTTGGAACGAAGGTTTGACCCAAGTCAACGGTGAAAATAACGCGGTTGTGATTGAACAAAGCGAAGAGTGGCATGTTGCTACGGCTGAGGTCGCAGGTAACGACAATACCATTAGCTCAACGCAATCTGGATTTTATAACCAAGCCAGTTTGTTAGCCGATGGCGATAACAACACGCAATCATTAGTGCAAAGTGGTGAACAAAACGAGGCAACCATTGGCACTGTGGGCAATGGGAATACCGTATCCGCGAGCCAAGATGGTGATGCGAACTGGGTAAACGGTACTGTCACGGGTGACAACAACACAGTGACGTCGGTGCAGGTGGGTAATCAAAACCAATCCGGTCTTATCAATGGGGTCGGTAGTGATAATCTGCTGGATGTTAATCAGCAAGGTAACCTTAACGTCGGTGGTGTAGTGACACTGAACGGCTCTGGTAACCAAGTGTTTATTCAGCAAGATGGTCAGCTCAACGCCTTTATCGCGCGCCCATTTACCGGCGATGATAACTTAGTTGATGTGCTGCAGGAAGGCGATGGTAACGAATTCTTAGCCGAGCCATTTAATGGCAGCGATAACGTGGTATTTGCCCAGCAACAAGGTAATAACAACGTCATTCAAGCACCGGAAGGGGTGACGGGTGACAACAATGTGATTGATGTACTGCAAGATGGCGATACCAATACCGCTGCTTTTTTAGTTCAAGGTGACAATCACGATGTCACTATACTGCAACGCGGTAACGGCAATGAGCATGCAGCTGGCACTGTGGGTGATGGCAATTCCATTTTGCTAAATAGCCGCGGCGACAACAACACCGGTTTGGTGATTTTAGCGGGCGCAGATAGCGATGCGACCTTACGTCAAACCGGTGATAGCAATACCGCCGATGTTCAGTTGTCAGGCGACAACAACATGATTAGCGTGTTACAGCGTGGTGACAGCAATGAAGTTGTGGCAAATAACGAAAGTGCGTCGAACAACACTGTGTTGGATGTTGAGCAGCAGGGTGATCTGAACTTGGTGGATTTATTGGTGGCTGGTAATGATAACGAACTATCTATTCAGCAAACCGGTAACGGCAACTGGGTATCATCCGAAGATGGTCCAGCAGCTGTCTCAGGTGACGGCGGCGCGGTGTCTGTCAGCCAATCAGGCAACGATAACCTCGTTAATCTGCAACAAGGTGGCGAGGGCAATGTGCTCACTGTGGTACAAAGTGGTGACTTTAATGTCGCGACTGTTACGCAGCGCTAATACATCCAAAAGCAGCCAGCGCGGTATATCGCGCTGGTCTGTCTTGGCAAAGCGCATACGAACATGTCTCATCGTCGTGGTGGCCGTTTTTAGCCAGACTGCCGCTGTCGCTGATGATTTAAACCTTTCGGGTTTAGTGCTAGACCGTTCAATTAGCCGTTTTGGCAAAGATTTTAGCTATTACTACAGTGCCTATTGGCGTGATTTACCTGCCACCGAAGGAATGACCCTCGTTATTCATGAACAAGTCTTCCCGCAAGCTGGCACATTACTTTGGTTAGAATTAAACCAGCGTCGTATTTATCAAACTTATCTTGGTCGCCGTCACCAAGATGTTCGGCAGTTTGCCGAGCAAGCCGTATTCGCCACTATTGAAGAAATTGCCCGTGTGCAATCGGCGCAAATGCTTGGGGCAGATGGCGTTCTCGACGATTTAGGAATAGAACCATGAAGTTTCGGTCCTTGTTTCAGGCTAGCGTGCTGTACGTCATGAGCAGTCACGTATTAGCTACGGAGTTGGTCTACACCCCGGTCAATCCTAGTTTTGGTGGAAGCCCACTCAATGGCAACTACCTTTTACAAAAAGCACAAGCACAAAATGATCATGAAGATCCACTGCAAGAGAAATCATTTGTCGATAAATTCCAAGAATCATTAGAACGGAATCTCATAAATTCGCTAACACGCAGAATCGCTGATGGTGAAGTTAAAGAGGGGGTATATGATACCGGTGAATTCCGGGTGGAAGTCAGTACCGAGGCCGATGGCACTATTGTCGTGATGATTACTCGTCTGAGTACTGGTGAATTAACCGTGATCCGTATGCCCGCAGTTCCAGGGAAAAAACCATGAGCTATTCTTTGTTTCGGCCAGTTGTGCTGTTGTCGTTGTGTGCACTTACCTTACAAGGCTGTGCTTTTATTGATAAACCCGAATTGAATATTCAGCCGGCGGCGGTGGATGCGCCCAGTCCATTAATGCAGTCGTTGCAGCAGCAAAAAAAACCACGCTTTCCAATTCCGGTCAGTGTGTATTCTTTTCGAGATCAAACCGGACAATATAAACCGCAAGAAAATGTATCCAGTTTTTCGACCGCAGTGACGCAAGGCGCCACCTCGATGTTGACGCAAATTCTGCTCGATAGCGGTTGGTTTGCACCTTTGGAGCGGGAAGGTCTACAAAATTTATTAACGGAACGTAAAATTCACAGTGGCAACAAAAAGAATACTGATTTGCCGTCGCTCAAAGAGGCTCGATTGCTGTTAGAAGGTGGCATCGTCAGTTATGAGAGTAATATCAGTACTGGCGGTATTGGTGCGGAGTATTTTGGTGTCGGTGCCTCGGAGTTGTATCGTGAAGATCAAATCACCTTATATTTACGTGCTGTCGATGTACATACCGGTCAAGTATTATTATCGGTATCGAGCAGTAAAAAAGTGTTTTCACAACAGTTACGTAGTGGTCTGTTTCGCTATGTTTCACTGAATCGATTAGCAGAAATGGAAGCCGGGTATAGTACCAATGAGCCGGTACAGTATTGTGTCCGACAAGCGCTGGAAGTTGCCGTCGAGGCCTTGATTGCACAAGGCCAAACGAAGGGTTTTTGGCAAGCCGGTGATCAAAGTAGCCGCGAGGTGGTGGCAGACTGAGTGGGGCGCTGGGGCTGCTGCACGATGCGCAGCAGCTCAATCCGGTTACGCACTTGTGTTTTACGGAAAATCGTCGCCATATGTGCTTTTACGGTATGCGCACTGATATGTAGGTTATCTGCAATTTCTTTATTACGCGCACCACGCGCCACCAATTCAATTATTTTGCGCTCTTGCTTGGTCAGGATACTGCCTGCAACATTGAGTGGCTGTTCTAATGACGGTGCCGGTATAGTGTCTACCAGCTCCTCTAAACGACGACTCATCACATCCCTTGGGTAATACAGCTGCCCCGTCATCAAGACACGTAGCGCATGCATGACTTTATCGAGCGCCAGATCGCGATGTAACACGCCACGTATGCCATATTGAAGTGCTTGATATTCATCAATATGTTGGCGATCGGTATTGTATAAAAATACACTTGTCATCGCCAATAGCGGCTGCAGCTCTTGTTGAGCTCGTTGATCAAGCTTACGACCCGCAAGGTCGAACGCAAGAAGTTTTTGATGGTCACAGGGTTGCTGTAACAACTCATCTTTACTGAGCTGACACACTTGAATGCCGGCCGCTCGAGCCATCAAGCTTAAGTGTTGGGGTTGATTTTTTTCAGCTATAACAATGAGAGAATTGTACTTATCCATAACCTTCCCTGAAGTCTGAAAGCCATTTCATTCAGGACTGCTCACTCTGCAATGAAGCTTTATTCATTAACGTGTAATGTAATAATGTTAACTAATGTTAGTTGTAAATCGATTTTAGGTTTCAAGCAAATAATCTTTTGTTAGGTTTTAGACGCTATGTTCGTTATAACGTTATAACCAAAAGCAAGCCAAATGTTAATTTCCCAAAACCGCTAAGATATACCTCAAACTTAGGTAACCATTTACTTTCAAGGCATTACGCGATCCTGCATTAGCCTTTGTTGCCATCATAGCAAATTATTTTCTTTTTTGGGGTCTACTTTTGTCGTAGCAATCATACTTTCTATCGGCATATGTTTTCGATTTCAACGCATTTTAACGTTTAGTTATAGTGATCACGCATAGATGTTCTTCGGCGAATATCGGAGCTCGCTTCTGTTTAATGAAACATTGTATCCATTATTTTTCATCCATAGCAGTCGCGAGCATGATGTTTGCTGCGCACCAAGGCATCGTGGTAGCATTCCTATGGTGTAAAACGTTTCGGCCATGTGTGGCAAAGAGTGGTGGATGTCAGCAGTTTTATTTGTTTGTCTTGGTAACATATGCCGTTCGCCCACGGCGGAAGCGGTCTTTCGTCATCTCGCTGCGGAACATCGCGTGCCGGTGGTAGTCAGCTCTGCCGGGACCTCTGCGTCTCATCGTGGTGAGTCAGCTGACCCTCGAAGCCAAAAAGCGGCAGAACGCTACAGTTTTAAAGGCATTCACAGTAAACCGGTAAAAGATAGCGATTTTGAGCAATATGACCTGATTTTGGCCATGGATAGAGCGAACGAACGCGATTTGCTGCGACGTTGTCCCGAACATCTACGCTATAAAATTCGTCGACTTACCGAGTTTCATCCGCAAAGTGCCGACATTCACGAGGTCCCAGATCCCTATTATGGTGGCCCCAAAGGCTTTCAGCTGGTGTTATCTATCATCGAACAAAGTTGTTTTGGCTTGTTAAACCACCTCATGCAACCTGAACAACAACCCAAGTAGCTTGCGTGTAAATCCCGCCTGACGCTGCCACATCGAGCTGTGTAAGCCAAATTGGCCGCGCTATTCATCAATATGCTCAGGCCATCGCCTGGTATGACAGCAATACATGCTGGGTTGTGCATGCCATAGTTAATCAAATCGCAAGAAAAATGCTGATTTTTTGCTAAACAAACGGCTATTAACCGTGTTTTTTGCCCGCGCTGCATTTAATCGTTGAAATTGTGTGGTAATAAATTTACCTTTGCAGGTGGATGAACAACCTAGTGAACCATTGCATTATTAACCACCCGATAAAATAGGATACCTAACGTGAATATGTGGACGCCTCAAAGTTGGCGAGACTTTCCAATCCAACAGCAACCTACCTACCAGGATCAAGGCCAGCTTCATACGGTTGAGCAACAGCTGCATAGCTTTCCTC
>JACCDR010782153.1_pt1 | contig 37439 bp, 55 predicted proteins | sample 7446431 | NCBI WGS metagenome assembly JACCDR01 (sample SAMN15323443, study PRJNA562643) | freshwater metagenome | isolation source: river surface water | place: USA:Blue River Watershed | collected 2017-08-17 | reverse complement strand
TGTGCCGTTTCAATATCTGTGGTCACAGGTACTTCACGACCACCCGCCATCATCATTACTTGTGCGCCTTCTGGTGTTTGCAGTTCAAGCGTTTTGTCATCGTATCCAGTTACCCAAACACCTTCACGCGCCACATAATCCGACCACGTTTCGCCGCTTTTTTCTCCACGATATGTCGGTGGTTGAATTAACGATTTTGGATTTGTGCGGATAATTCTTGCCAGTTCGTCATTGGCATAATTAAGCACATCATCAGGATTGATTGTGGTTTTATTAATCTGTTTCGGGAAGCGCACGCGGAAATCTTTGCTATAAGATTCCGATTCGCCGCCCGCCCAGAATTTTGAAGTTTTCCCGTTCTGTGGCAATATCTCATATTTGCTGGTGATAAAATTAGCCGCCTTTTCTGCTGCTCGTTCTGCGGTATCTCCTTCAACATAAAAGCCTTCCGCCACCATAACAGCCACATTTTGAACGGCATTTAGGCTATTGGGACTTGCTCCTGCCCGTGATAAATATGATGCGGAAAAGTCGGCAAGCTGGTCATATACTTTTAGCTTTACATCATCAGTTTTTTCTCCCCGCTTTTTCGCAACAATAGATAAGTTTTCGGCACGCACTTTTGGATCTGTCTGCATCATCTTTATGCCCATCCGCTGCGCCTCTACATCATAACCGCCCATCATTCCAATGACGGCAATCTGTGGATTAACCCCTGCCTTTGCCATATCATTCATGGCAAACTCCATCCACTTATCGCCTGTTTCCTGATTGCCAGCCGCTTTATAAAGCTGATCACGCAAGCCGTTTATTACGCCTACTTTTTCCTCGACGCTATTTGTGCCGTCTATTTGTGATGCCAATGCCCGCGCTTGCTGCACTCCAAGCAATCCCATCTTGTCATCGGATAAGCCATATTTCTTTTGCTCTGCAACAATGCCTTTGAAATCGTTAGGCTCAAGTGGCGCGTGATTAAACTTTCCAGCTTGGCTTACAAAGGCAACGGGGTCTTGCTCCATTATCCCGCCCTTGCCATAAACCTGCTGCTTTGCCTGCTGTATTTTTGTCAAATACTGGCTAGTTTTTCCGTAATCAGGCGCAAACACATCAAGGCTTTTTGATACCTCTGATATTTTATCATCCAGCATTTGCGGCGTGGTCGTAAATACTTCTTTCCGAATATCGTAATTGTCCTTTGCCTCTGTCAGTTTTTCCAATACACGGTTGCCAAATTGCTCGCCATAATTTGCTTCTATGCCGTTCAAAGAAAATTCAGGATTTGCCGCACCAGAAAGTGCGCCTTCAATATCACCAGTATTATCGACATACGAAACCATGTCATTCATGGTCTGGTCAAGTTTGTACCTGTCGCGCTGCACATTTGCAGATAATCGCGACTGCACCATTTCCAGTGCCTTCGCCTTCTTAATCGGATTGAGTTCCTTATCCCACATCCCGCCTTGCAATTCCTGCATGGCACGGGTGGGATTGGTAACGATCATTGCTTCCATGCCAGTGGCATAGATATTTTTTGCCTTATCTAGTCTTACCCGCGCATTCTCTTGTGGCAGGAATCCGCCTGGATTTTTCTCACCCGCCGTTGCACCGTTTACCATTCCAGTGACTTCACTATAAAGGCGGTCAAGGTCTGCTTTGTCCGTGCTGCGCGCCGCAAGTTCCAGTTTTGCATCAATGGCAGCATCAAGGTTATCTTGATATATTGCTATCTGGCGGTTGTTTTCCCATGTCGTCGCGTCCGTGCCATAGCGCACCATCTGATTAGTAAGCGTTCCCTCAAGGCGGGTGCGCTCGGATATTGTCCGCGCACCTTCTGCGCGTTTGGCAATGTTTTCATTTAGGTATGCGTTAAATTCTTTTGCCGCACCCTCTGGGTTATTCATGCGGGTTTTTTGCAGTTCCGCAAATTTGTTGCTGGCTTCCAGTTCACTTTCGGCAACTGTTTTATTATAGAAATCATTGTCGCGGGCTGTTAAGCGCACCTGCTGCAAGCTATCTGCAAACTGCCCTATTTTAAGAAATGCGTCCGCCTTCATTTCATATTTTTGCGCTGCAACGTTTGCGTCGCCCGTCACGACTCCGCGCGATCCAGTGTCAAGGTTTGGTGCGTCCATTACATTTATTTTTGCCATATCAACTCAATCCGAAAACGCTTTGTACTGTTTTGCCAGCTTGCCCGATAACCACACTTTTCGCCTGCGCTGCTGCTGCATCCTGCGCGGCTTTTGCCTTTAGTTTCTCATTTGCCGCCTGTCTTTCAAGGTTCGATGCTTGGCTTTCCGCTTGGCTCATCATATCATTAATTGACATTTTGATAAGGTCATTGGTTTCTTTTATCACAATCAGCGGTGATCCTTCAAGGGTCACACCAGACTTTAAGTAATTTGTGCGCTGCGTTGCCATGAAGCGCAAGCCGTTATACTGCATCCGCACCTGCTGCTGTTGCGCTCTTTGACGTACTGCCGCTGCTTCCGCGCTGAATAATCCAGCATTGCCTTGATAGACATCTGCTGCGCTCTGCCCTGCTTTGTCGTAAGCCTTTGCCGCTTCCGTTGCCGAATACCACGATACGCCTTCATAGAGTAAATCGCCAAGAGTGCTTGCCAGCCCTGAATTTGTCACCGCAGAAATTGCGCTTAATACACCGCCGCCAGCCTGAAGAACTCCGCCGCCGATATCGCCGACTGCGCCTGCTACGTCGCTTATGCCGCTTGATAGCGCATCTGCACCTGAATCAAAAAAATTGAGTATGTTATCAAATAGTTCCATGCGCCCTATCCGTCATTTACTTCGTACTCTACACTATATCCAAGCACAGTGAAAGGCAAAGGCTGATCCTGCTGCAAAACAATTCGCCCTTCCGTATCCCAATCACCTTGAAAGCCAATTTCCCTATCGCCCGTAAAGGTTGGTGGTGGTGCATCCATCGGGTGCGCCGCACTGCGGAATGGTATCGTTTCCAGCTTATCAACGCTGCGCCCTATTTTCAGGCCAAGCGTGCGATAAAGGCGTGTCACAACACGGGTAATCTTGCGGCGTTTACCTTGCGCCGTTCCGTTCGGGCTTTGCGTTCCAATGCGCAAAGACTTAATGCGGCTGGTGTAGCCCAAGCCAATATGCACTTTGGTTGCCGAGCGAGCCAAAGTAATCTGCCCACCAGACACAACGCGGTCAGGGTGCGCTGCACCATCTGCCAGCACCTTCACGGTTTTGCCTTCCAAATGCTCCAGCCCTGTCATTACCGTTGCTGCCGAGCCTTCATAGGTCAATCCACAATCTACAAAATATCCATCTTCCTGAACGTCATCAATGCGTTTCCGCATTAGTTCTACATAGCGGCGCGTGTTTCCACCAATGGTTCTTTTAACCTGTAGCCACAATTCGTCTCGGTCAGTTCCGGGCTTTACGCATACGCTTTCAAACTCGCCCTGTGTTTCATGTTCGTGCCATGCAAGCACTTCCTCTGCAAATTCTGCGGTTGCTGCTACAAGTTTACCATCCGAGCGCACAAGCCATAGAATGCTGTCAGGTTCTTCCTGATACGCAATGTCAGTAATCCCACCTTCGGTAATGCCAATGCTGCGAATGGTTGCATCGCGCCCTGTATATTCATCACCGTTGCCGTCATACCTTGCACCGACAACCTTTTCGCCAAGTCGCTGCACAAACATAACGACGTTTTGGATTAATTCTGGCACGACATTGCCAGCCTTTTGAGATATTTGCCGTTTGATTTGTACGTTGGAAGGGGTCAGGGCTTGGTCATAGCCAGAGCCGCGCATGACAAATATACCGCCGTTCGTTCCTATCATCAGGAATTTATCGGGGAAAAGCCATTTGATGCCGTTAATCTGCCGCGATGCAATGGTGTATTCGTATCCGTCACTGTCCGTTGTTCCAACCAGCATATTTTCATAATCGCCAGCTTGTGAAGCAAATATCTTTTGTGGGTGCGCATTTGTTCCACCAAATACAAGCCGCTGCTCATAAAAGCATACGGTGCGCGGGTAATTGTTTGTTGAGGTAAACGGATCGTGTGATGGTGCATAATCTGCCAGCGTCCAAGAAGTTGCGCCCGTGCGCGAGAGTTTGCGCGGTTTATATGAAGGATGGCATATCCAAATAATGTCGCCGCTCTGTGCAAATTGCAGGTCTTTTAAGTGCGCTTCGGCGTATGTCGTGGTAATTTCAAAGACAAGTTCCGCAGTTCCACCAGAGGTATATGCGCCGTAGCCTGTGGTATTTACGTTATTGCCATCCAAGTCCTGAAGGGCAAAGGTATTTGTCGTGGCTGCGGAAACCAAAAAAGGCTTGCCGCTTACTTCGTCCATGCCACCAACTGCATCAAGATATATGGTGCGCCCGTCTGAATAGCCATGACCTGCACAAGTTACCACGCCCGGGTTTGCCTGTGTGATGCCTGTGACTGTTTTTGCAGCCTCGACAACTGGCCCACCATCAGCAAAAACCCGAATATATAAATCGCCAAACTCCAATACGGCGGAATCTTCCTGCGAAAATACAAAGTCCTTTAATACCGAAACCTTATTCTGAAACTTGGTGCGCGCAATAAATTCCGTGCCTGCCCTATTTTGTGCTGCGCCCTGCGGCTTTACGATCATGTTCAGGATTTCGGCTGCGCCGTTCTGGTAAGCATCCGATTCTACCCGCGCCTCGAGCAGTTCGGTAATTTTGCCAGCCGAGAAGTTTGATTTGAATGATGAAAGCCTCGCCATTAAGAGCCTGCCATGCTATAATCGCGCCCGCTTTGACGCGAATCAATCCAGTTACTTCTTTCCTCGCGCTGCTCATTGAGTTCCTGCGCGTTAATTGATTTCGCGGTGGACATAGCCATCTTTTCGGCGTTTGCCATAGTCGCCTTTATGCTCTGGTTTCCTGTAAGGTTATATCCAATTCGCGCCGCAATGCGATATGCAAGCACCTCATTAAATAACGCATCGTGCAGCGTTGGATCTTCAATTTGCTTAATGTAAAGAATGTTTGCGGTTGGCTCGTTGGTCAATAATACCCTGCCCTCAATCTGATATAAAATCCGCCCTTCATAATCCTCATCAAACCAAAGGAATTTCAAGCAATCAGTTGGGAGCTGGTATTGGTATGTAAATCCAAATGCTGGCGTTTCGGTAAGACGTGCCAGTGTGCGGCGTGCCTTTGCAAAGTTCCATGTATGCTCTCGCAATAATGAATCACGGCATTGGGTATAAACAGAGTTGCAGAGTTTTGCAGCTTTAGAATCGTCCTCTAAGCTGGTAATATAATCGGCGGATATTTCTACCAGTGCGGTGTTACAAATATCGACAACTGAAGCCATAATATCCCCTTTATGTTTAAGTGCGGGGCAGGATGGTCATAACCCACCCCGCCCCTACCTTGCTATGCCAACAAGGATTAGTTTGCGCCGTCGCTATAAAGCAGTTCCCAAGCAACGTCGCCCGTTGCGCCTGAAGCTGCTTTTAGAGTTCCGACAATCCACAAGTCACCGCCGGGATTGCTGGTATAGCCTGCAAGTTCCCAAAGTGGCTTTGTGCGGTTTTCAATCGCAACTGCTGCAAGGATTGATTTTGTGCCTGCGCTTGAAATATCCAAGCCATCCGCCAAGCAATCAATGTCTTTCAGCACAAAGTTTTTGTCGTAAACCCCAATATCAAAATCTGTCAGTGATGTAAGAGCATCGTGATAGAAGTTTGAAAGTGGAGAAATAACGGAAGTTGCAGGAATCAGCGCAATTTTTACAAGGCTGTTAATGCTGTCGCCGTTGGTTACGATTGTCTTATCACGGCAAGCTTTTACTGTTGCCTTTGAAAGTGCCGCAGGGGCTTGGTGGTTAGAGCCATCGTCACGAGTGAGAACATCAATCGTGAGAGAGCCTGATATTGTTACTACTGCCATAAATTTAATTCCTTATATTAATGTTAAGGGTGAAAGCAGGGGTTTTCACCCCCGCCCCCATTAGGTTAAGCGCACGCGATTTGAGAAACTTTCGCTTCTTCCATACGCACTGCACCGTACCAAGCATCGGTTTGCACTTGAGTTGGCGCACCAGCAATATCATGACGTTTGATAATGCGTGATTCCATTGCACCCATAGAGAACAATAAACCATCTTCAGCCCATGCAAGCACTAAGCGGCTGCCTGCGGCGTTGGTTGGCAAAATGTTCTTAGAAATGCGGTGGAATTTGAAACCAACAAAGGTATCAACCTCGCCCTGAACCAGTGCTTTCACGTTGTTGAAATCGTTGCTTGTCACTGATGTATCAGCCAGCAAGTCATCAATTTCATCAGCCGTTGCAGCAATGTGAAGCTGCGTATTAACGTCAACATCACCACCTAGAATGAGGCGGCGTGCTTCACGCAGTTTTTTTACAGTCAAGCCTACGTCACCACCACCGCCAAAGTCTTTAGCAACATTCATGTTGGTGTCGTAAGGTACGGCTGTCGTGCCATACTGACCAGAATAAGCAGTTCCGAATGCGGCATTGATAATGGTTTTATCTTTGTCGCGTCCGATTGCCATAACAGCATCTTGAACATACTTAGAAGTAGGATCAGCAAGCAAACGATATTCGTCGTCTTTATCCAATGCAGGGTAGTGCATCTTCATTGCGTAATCGACTGCCCGACGAGAGAGTTCAATCTCTGTGAGGGGTGCTTTTTCAAAGCGGCTTGTTTTTTCTACCACTTCGCTTGGCGCACGGCGATCAAAATAATCGCGGTTTGCTTGGCGAGTTTCGCGGCGCACGGCATTTTCCAATACCGAGCCTTTTTGTTGAGAGAGTTCGTATAGTGTGGCGTTATAGCCATCAGCATATACGTTAAAAATAGACGGTGATGTTGTCATAGCAACCTCCAAAGTTAATGTTAAATTTCACTAAATTTCGGAGTTGCTCCCCGTATTCGAGTACGGACATTCCTTGCTGCTTGGGCAGCTAATCCGCCTGACTATATCAGGCATCAGGCGGATGCTGTGCTATCACTCCCCGCCGCTTAGCTTGCAATGATTGCGGTAAGGTTTATAAATTCCTGAACCGCATCTTTGTGGCTTGCACTGTTCTTATTATAATACGCTCCGTTCTTATCTGCAAGCATTTGATTACGCTTTCTTAAAGCGTCCTCTTTTGTGAGTAGCGTTGTGTCTTTTGCTTTATCAGAAAGAACGCGCTCACCCGTTTCCTGCGCTACTTTAATGAACGCCCCGACAATGGCAGGATTATTCTTTAATCCCGTCTTGTTCAGGAAGTCCATGAGTTCCTGCCCGCCGTATTTTTCTGCGGCGATATTCGCAGCCGCAAGCAAATTCTCAAGGTTTTGCGTGCCGAATTTCTGGCGAAGTTCCGCTTCAAAAACAGCCTTTTGGTTTTCCGCTTCCGCTGCCGCCTTATCGGTTGCCGCTTTGTTTGCAGCATCGCGGCGTTCAATGTGAGTATTGACAAGACGCTGCGCCCGTTCTGGGTCAAGGGCAAGGCTATATGCCATTTCGCGCAAAGCTTTTACTTCATCCTCGGCGACCTTTCGTTCGGCTTCTGTTGGCAAAGTGAATTCGTATTTGTCGGGGCTTTCTGGTCTGCCGAGATCGGTGTAGTATTTTTCCCACGCCTCTTTGCTGCTATTCGCGTTCGGCTTTACGACGTGTTCTTTTCCGAGTTTGCTTGCAAGTTCTTTATATGATTTCGCAATATCGCCAACCGTCTTAAACGGCAAAAGGCTTTTATCTTCGCGCATATCTTCGGGTAATAGTGTGCGCCAATCATTAGATGCTGCGCTGGCTAATGTATCAGCACCTGCATTGGTCATGGTATCTTCTGGCATAGTCACTCCTCTGGTTGGTTAATTTCCGCAAGTTGCTGTTCAGGCTCTTGCGCCTCTGGTTTTAGCAGATTATTCAACCAAATAGCAACTGCGCGTTGCCCTTCGTTGTAATAGGTAATGTATGGGTCTGGTTCTGCGGAAGGTGTTACCATCATTTCGAGTATGGCATCAAAGACAATTCGCCCGTTGCGGGTTTCATATACGCCCTTTGCGGCGTTCTTTAATTCGGTCATCGAGCCAGCCTGCTCTTTTTGGCGGTCTGCCCAATTCATTACAAAGCCTACGGGGTCTTTTTTAATATCTACCATTTATGCTCTCACTGTGCTGCGTTGTTTTTGTGCTTCTGCCGATGCGATGTTGCTGGTTGCCTCACTTGCGCGGGTAACGTCCTCGCGCTTCTGTGCTGCTGCTGCCGCTTCCGCCTGCCCTTTAAGGATGCCGTCGGTTTCTTCTTCGGTATTCAATCCCTCTACTGGATAGCCAAGTACACGCGCACTAATACGAGCCGATTTTTTCATATTGAATATGGCGGCAACCGATGGGTCAATCTGCATTAATGGCGCAGCAAATTGCAGGGTGCGGCTCATGTTATCAATGTCCGTGCTTGCTTGTGCTTGTGCCAACTGCGAAAGGTATCGAGTGCGGGTGTTGGTATCTTTCAAAACACGCGGCGCAGGTGGAAATCGCCTCTGGTCTTGAAGGATTGCAAATACACGGTCAATAGTAGGGCCAAATAATTCCGATTGAATGCGCCCTAACATTGGAGAGCGAAGGCGCAATTTCTCATTGGTGCGCTGCGCTACCTCATAGGCGGTCATGTCGGGGCCTTCGGCAAGCTGAAGCTGGTCAATATAGAAAGCGTTGCGGATTGAAGCGCGAAGTGAATCCGCCTCTTTCTGGCTTACTGGAATGTTGCCAATCTGAAGCAATGGCTCAATCTTTTCGTTTCCTATCATGCGGTTGCGATAGTTCAAGCCACCCGGAAACATCTTAATTTTGCCAACATAGCTATCGTTTGGAATATCAAGCGGCGGGTTCAATAGAAGTTCGGTTGCTTTAATGATCGCAAGCTGTATCGCGTTCAGCATTTTAATGTCGTCAAGCGCGACCATGCCGGGTCCACGTCCATAGAGTTCGTTGCTGTCTTTTCTCCAACGAGCAACCATTGCGGGGAAGCTGTCATAGCCTTCCTCGTCAAGAAGTTCGTTTGTTTCCTTGAAGATAAAGAACGATGCAATAGGCTTATTCATTTTGTCCGCACGCTTCGGGTCATAGACGCGGCGAGGCATGATGCAATGCAGCACTTCATGTTTGCAATATGGATCTTCTGCGCTCTTTTTAATTAACCACGCAGGCAGGTTTCCTTCGGGGAATTTCTCAATAATCTGCTCAATGGTAAATTCATGCAGGCGGTAAATCTGGTCAACCGTTCCTTTGTAGTTTTCCTGCACATAAAACTCGTTTACGCTCCATGAATCAAACGCAATTCCAGTAATAGGGTCAGGGTTTACGACCAAGCAACCCGTGCCGAATGCTCCAATATCAAGGAAAACTTCATCGACCTGCGACGTGAAGTTTGCCGATGGGTGGTGAATGAATTGGTGCATAATCTTCGTCACGTCAGAGTACCACTGGCGCACGTCATCCATTTCATTCAGTTCATCTTCTTCTGATTCCATTTTGAACCAAGGCGAAGAATAATTTACGAGCATTCCATGAAGCGACGCGGCAAAGATTTCATTGGCTTGTATTGCGGTTGAATCAAATACCTTATGGTTTTTCTTTTCGCCGGGTTGTTTCTTTGCAATAATATCTGACTTGCGCGGTATGATATACTCCCCGCACTCTTGCCAGTGCTGCTCAAACGTGGCGCGTTCTGCTTTCAGCTTTTCATATCGCTGGCAAAGCTTCTCAATTTCGTTAGCGTTCAGTGAAAAGTTACGCATAAGCCGATCCCCCTATTCCGAAGCCGGGCATATCCGGCGTAAAGTCTGCGCGTATTCTTGAACGTCGTGTAGTCGGTCTGTCCATTAATCCGCTATTGCTGGTTAAAATTGTACCCTGCTGCCCTGTTTTCCCTGCCTCTGTATTCTTTATAAAGGTTTCAAACTGCGCTTGTGCTGCTGCTGTCGTTGCTGCAATGCGGCTTTCTGGTGTTGCAGAAATTTCAGGAGCAGGTGTTTCTGGTTCTGTTTTGGGATTAGCCAGTGCATAGCGTGCTTGGGCTGCTGCCAGAATATCCAGTGACTGTACGCCTTCGCTTAAAAGCTGCCGCACTTCTGCATCGTTTTTAGCAATAAAATCAACTGCTACATCTGCCTGCGCTTTTAATATGCTTTGTGCATTGTTCGGGTCAAATGCAAACTGGCGGTTAATTGTCGTGTCATCGCTGAATAGCGTACCGGGTTCGGTTTTGTAATTGGTGTTAAAATAGTTTTGCCCTTGCCCGAAGCCGCCGCTTAGTCGCATTCCGTCGAGAGCATAGCCAGTCGAAGCGGCAAGGTTTTCCATAAATAGTCGGGCAGTTTCTCCCAATCTGTTCGCGCCTTCTGCACCCATGTGCTTCGATTTTGTACTGAAGCCAAACTTGCCATCCAATACTTCGCCCGCAAATGTTGCGCCGGGATTTATTTCACCTGCACCAAAGAAGCCGCCAAGTATTGCCCCCGCCACCGCGCCGATTACCGTACCAATTCCAGGCACGACCGAGCCGAGAGTTGCACCAACAGAAACACCCGACATACCGCCGAGAGCAACCGCACCAACTACGCCACCAGCCGCACCGCCGATGGTGGCGCCTGTGGACTTCGCGCCTGTTAATTGTGCATATAGTTGGCCGATAGTTGCGCCTGTTCCTGCCCCGCCAAGTATTCCTGAAAGGCTTGTGCCTGAAGCCGCGCCCGGTAGTTTCGGTCCTACAAATGCCGCGCCTGCATCCAATCCGAATACATTAGCCCCGAATGCGTCTATTGCTGCGGTTGTTCCGCCGCTTGTAAGCGTGCCTGCCGCTTTTATTCCCGTAAGTCCGAGTTTTGCCAGCGTGATAGCATCGAGTTCTGCAAGCCGTTTGCCAATATCCGAGCCGCCAAAACGTGTGGGGTCAAATGCCGCACCCATTGCATTTACGTCGCCAGCTTGTGAAAATGCACCAACTTTAAGGAAATCCCGAAGGCTTCCCATAGAAGCCATGCGTTCACTGATTACCTTCTGCTCTGCGGTTCTTTTTTCGAGCGCACCAGTAAAGGAAGTGGCAAAGTTATCACCAGCGAATTGCTTGTAGCGTTCTGCATCTTGCCCAAAGTTTCCATAATAGCCCGCATCGCGCAAAGCCTTTTCCTCTGGCGTAATGGCTTGCACTGCGCCGCCTGCTTTCCATTGCTCATTTTGCTGTTTGCGTATTCCTTCGGCAATTTGGTCATATTGCTTTTGGAAAGTATCAAGCTGCATAGACAAAAACTCTTTGCCCTTCGTATCGGTGACTGCTGATAACTGGTTTTTGGTGCTGAATATCTTTTCCTGCAATCCACCAAGCTGTGTTTGTTCAAATTGGAATTGGCGAGCATCAATCGCCGCTCCTGTAACCGACGACGTTTTCAATCCCTGTGCAGCCTGTGTTGTGGTAAGCGCAGTTTTCTTTATATCCGCTGCGCTATAGCCTTCCTGCCCTGCAATCTTTTGTCGCTTGGCTTCGTATTGGTCAATGACATTTGGATTATCACGCAGGAATTGATCGCCGCGCCCACCGCCTGCCTGCCCCTGAAATCCAAACTCCCGCAATAGCTGCGTGTTCTTCTGCTGAAAATCTGTGGGGTTAATTACTGGCGCATTGCCGCCTTTGCCAGTTGGCATGTTCTGAAGTTGCGATGTAATGTTTGCGCCTGTTGCTCTCGTTATTGCCATAAATTATCGAGTAAGCTAACCCCCTCCGCTCTATCGCTGCGAGAATGCTCCCAGCCGCTTGTTAAACTAACGCCTTGGGCTACCTGCTGCATATTTGCCATTTGATACGGGTCTTTTGCCTCTGCATCGTTAATGGCGAAATAGCGGAAGGCTGCCGCCCCTGCTTCGTATTCGTCATGGACTGGTCTGTCTTTCCACGTTCCAGCCTTTTCATCCCATTCTTTCCTGTGATTACGGAGGCACTTGACTAATCTATCACACTTTTCTACGTCAATCCAGCACATTGGCAACACTTGTCGAGCCGCATTAATCCCGTCGATTACTGGCAGATTCGGCGTGACTTGAAACTTTAAGCCCAAGCCGTGCGCTACTTCAAGCCGCGACTTGCCGCTGCCAAGTTCGCGGACTGCAATATCGTGAGGCGCGAAATGTTTGCCATAAGTATATTGATTTCGCCATTGCCCATCTAATCCTCCGCCATTGAGCATGGTAATATAATGAGGCAAGCCCTCGCCGCTATTCTCATAATAATCAATGATGCGCCGTTGGTTATTATGTCGCTGCGTAAACACAACCGCCATGCTATCGGCAATTCCTAAATCCCAGTGCGTATCAACCAGAAGATTCGGATCGTGCGGCACTTTAGTAATCCGCTTGTTTTCATCAAGAAATGCCATTTGCTTTTTGTAATATGCACCCTCAATTGATTGTTCAAAGGCTTCATCTGGTGTCGATGGATACTCGCGGCGCATATCTTCGCCCTGCGTTTCCATTTTCCGAGCGTACCAAGCACGCTGCTGTTTATCTAGAGTAATGCCGAGCGTGCGTTCTAGCCCGTCAAAGTATTCCGTAAGTTTGGTTGATATTGGCACTTCACCTTCAACCCGATAGCGTTTTGTTTCGTACCACGGAAAGAAAAAGAATTTCCAATCCATGTTGGTAAGCGGCTGCTTTGATAGCGCAAGGCTACGGGCGGACTGGCACAGTTCATAGTATCGCCCCTCCTGCCCTTCTGCGGTGGATTCGATGAAACATATCTGACCGGGCGCAATGGTATTGAGCGCACCCGTGACAATCTCTCGCGCCTTGTCTGGCATTCGGGCGCATATCTTGCCAAATTCCGAGATTAAAAGCATATTGAGCGTGCCAGATCGCATTGATACGCCGACGCGCAAGCTACTGTTATTGCTCAAAGCCAGTTCGGTTTTGCTATCCGTCGTGGCTTCGACGATAGCCCGATATGCTGGCGGAAGGTTATCGAAGGGGAATTTCACCTTGTCTTTGAATATCGCCGTTGCGTCGTCCATTGTGTGCGCAATTACACCGCAGCGCATATTGCTATTAAATATGCAGGCATCGAGCATGAGCAGGCAAACGAATGTCGTCATGCCTAATTGTCGCGCCTTCAATATGATACTGAGATAGTGCATCTCTTTCAGCAAGATTTCCTGCTGCACGTTCGGCTTGAAGCGTACCCGCGTACCCGTTTCATCGAGAATGAAATACAGATTCTGAAGCCGCCATAGCCTATTACCAATGGCAACTCCTGCCATCGAAACAAGCTGCTCTTGTTCAAGCTGTAATTCTTTATAGTCCTCGAAACTTTCTGCTTCCAATGACGGGATCATATCAACCCACAAAGATTAAAAACGCTGCGCCTATTGCCGCCATCGATATAGAAGCCATTACCAAGAACGTTGCGGCTTCTATAAAGTCCTGCATTATATTTTCTCAAATATGGCAACGTGACCAGTGCCAGCCCAATACGCAGTCTTTAGAATGTAGTCGCCGCTTACTTCATTGAGTGCTTTCTCTAAGAATTGCGGGTGTACTTCCTGTGTATAAATTGTTTTGAAGCGCGGAAGTTCTGGTTCTTCAATCTCTGGTGTCGCCTCTTTCTTTTTGAATATCTGCATAAATCCCCTCTAGAATGGTTGTTTGTCGTGTGAAGGCAAGCCCTTCGTCGCTCCGTCAATAGCCGCCATAATCGCTTTCATTGCCTCGCCGCCCGTATCAAGCACGACGGTATCTTTCAAAATGCCAAGGTGACGCGATAGCAGGGTAAGAGCCTGAAGTTTATCGTGCAATTTAATCTTTATGCTTCCGCCGTCTTTTGTTTCATGCTGCGCCACCTCTGCAATGGCGACCTTATCATTCTCTGCTATGTCGCAGAAGTCGCGGATAGTCAGCACGTTGTCATGCACATTGGCAACCGATGCGAAATTACAGAAGGCTATCGCCGCAATTTCCTGAATAATCTTGTCGGCTTCAATATCGAGCCTTTCTCTGCGGCGGCGGCAAAGGTGCTGTGCGTAATCCGCAACGTCTGGCTTGTAATGTTTATTGCGTGGCACAAGCCAGCTTGCAGCGTGTCCAGCATGACCCTCCGCATAACCGACCGCAAGAGCCGCCTGCATTGCGTTCATCGTTTTGGCGTATTCGTGGCAAAATCGTATTTCTTGTTCTGTGAGCATGAAATCATAATAGCGGCAATCAAGTTTATTTGCAAATGCCAGAAATATGCACCCGCAAACCCGCAGTAATCCTAGAGAAATGAATTTTTTTATTAATTGTTATTTTTTTTGTTGACATTCAATAACGAATGGATTAGGGTTCAGATAGTCAACGCCTACAAACAAGGGAGAATATAACATGGAAAGACAAAAACATTTCGTTAAAGTAAATTTTGCTAATGGCAATTCCTTCAACACAGATATTAACGGCACCAAAAGACAGGTGCGCTCTTACTTCAAGATAGGACGCTTCTTTAATGTTGGTAACGGCAGTGGTGGCGATTCTATGCAGCCCGTGTCGTCCATTGAATTTTTGGCAGCATAAGGGAGAGAGCCATGATATTCTTTGAGGAAACAACACCACAAAAATTAACCACCAAGCGCAAGCTACAGATATGGGCGATGCTCTTTATCGGCATTCCAGCAATGGCTTGGCTTTACGGTAATCACGAGTGGAAGCAATCAGATAAACGTCGCGCTTCGCTTCCCGTAGAGATTGCGCTTCCTTCTCAATTACCTAACCTTTGGGAGTTTTAATCATGACAGGCTACTATGTATATGTTTTACCAGCATTATTTTCAATAGTGTGTTTTTTTGTTTGGTTTTTGATTCAAGTTACAACAACAAAAGGAAATTAATTTTATGAGTAATTACCCCGACGGCATGAGCAGCGATCACTTCGACCAAGTAACAGGCGGGGGCAAGTATGAGCCTGATTGGCAGTATCGTGATACGGTGGACGCTGAAACCGTAAGCGATGAAGCGGAAGCAATTCAGAAGCTATTGAAAGAAGCGCGTGATGCTATCCTTAAAGCCAAATCATCTTTGACAGCCGCGTTAGCCGAGCAGGTTTATAATCTTCTGCGCGATGCAAATACCCGATGCGATAACATAACCACGCTGTGCGTCTATGATGCCAACCCGAATAATGGTGAGGCGTGATGCACTGGATTTTAGTAGTCGGCATACTTACCAATCATTACCCCTCATTTGAGCGATGCAACGCTGAAAGGCTTGGGCTTATCGAGGCTGGCAATAAGGTCGGCATTTGCAGGGATGTTACTCTTATAAAGCCCAAGCAACCGAGCAAGGCTTTCATGGAGGGCTTTAAGCAAGAAATGTCAAAGCCAGAGGTTATAGAGGGGCAAGATATATGAAAGCTAGTCATGTTGTGTGCGACACCAATGAAAATGTTATGCGCTGCAATCACTGCGGGGAAACGCAGTCTATGGAAATGCTTGCTGGGCAAAGATTAGGGTTTGCGGTTGGCATTATGCAAGCATTTGTACGTGACCACGCTAAATGTAAACCAGTTGATGGGAGCAAAGCATGACAACCGATAACACCCCGCCAACCCAAAAGCAGAAACACCCGTTTCCGCAAGCAGAGTGTAGGGATTATGATTTAGAAAAATTTCTCGCCGAGAATCAGGGGATTCGTGTGACCTTGCACGATTTTGTAAACTGGAAGACGAATAGAGCAATGAGGAAAACTACAAACACGACAACCAATAACGCACTAGAACTCGCAGCAAAACATGGAGTGGAATGATGGAAAATGTAGATGTAGTTAGAAAGCTGATTGGTGAAATTAAACCAATTGGCGAAACAAATACTGACAATGAACGGTTTATAAATTTGCAGCAAATGACCGCTCTCGTAGATGAACTTTTGCATGATATTTTGGAGGTGGCAAAACAAAAAGATGCAGTAGAATTTAGCCGTCATAGGGCTGGAAGGCTTGCCAATAGTTATATCCAATACATTCAAATATACTAAGGAGCTAAATGATGGAAAATAAAATGAGAGAAGTTGACAAACGCTGCCAATGCCTTATTATTCGGGTCACTAGGGAGTTTCCGCTCGCCTAGTAACCCTAACCAACATGGAGTGACCCATATGGCTGATAACAACGATATAAAACTAATCCCCCTTTCGCAAGGCAAATTTGCAATAATCGATGCAGATGACTATGAGCATTTATCTCAATGGAAGTGGTATTACTCCAATAGGGGCTATGCCGTAAGAACGCAAAGGTGGGGGAAGCAAAGAAAAACAATCTGTATGCACAGATTGATAATGCGTTCCGAAAAAGAAATTGACCACATAAATATGGATAGAATTGACAATAGGAAGTCAAACCTAAGAGAATGCTCTCGCTCGCAGAACTTTTACAATAGGGCTGTAAGAAAAGATAAAAAATGCGGCATATATAAGGGAACTAAAAAGAGCGGAAATAGGTGGAGAGCTAAGATAAAGTGCGGAGAAAAAGAGATAAGTTTAGGCACTTATGCAACAGAATTAGAAGCTGCAATAGCCTATAATGAGGGCGCAATAAAATATCATGGCGAGTTTGCCGTTCTTAACGAGCTTAACAAAGCACTCGCACAAACTAAACACTTAGCGGAGAGGTAGGGGGATATGAGAAATGACATGGTTGACGCATTTGCATTTGCCACAATGAAAATATGCCCCTCTTGGAACTGGCCGACCCACCAAACTCGCAAATACACTAAACGCTATGTGGCTCACCCACTCATTATATGGCTGGCAAAGTTCCTGCCTATTGACGCATGGATTGATTGTGAATGGGCTGATGACAAAGACCCCATCTATATGCGTGAAAATAACACTATGTTTATGGGATATAGAACTTATGAACGATTAAAGGAGCAAACAAATGAACCGCGAGATTAAAGCATTGATGCTAGATAGGGCGAGTAAAGTTGAATCTGCTTTATTGGACGCTATCGTGCAAAGGCTTTTAATGTCAGGAAGAATACTTCCAAAAGAGGAATTGCTTAGAGTTTCTTATGGTAGTGGATTTATATCTTACCATTTCCCAGAAACAAAAACAACAAAGGGAACAAATGCGAGGAAGCTATGAAAAACAGCCGAGAAATTAAAGCAGTAGCAAAAGCAATAGCTATGGCTGGAAGCAAAGAGTGGTATGATGATGGGGATGAAGATTCGCAGGGGTTTTGTGAGTTAGCACAAGCCGCCATCGCAGCATCAGATAGCCAATATGTAAAGGGATTGGTGGAGGCGTTGAAATTTTATGCCGATAATAATAATTGGAAATGGAACACAAAACCTACCGATAGCCAGTTTATATTAGATTGCGGAAGTGAAGTGCAAAGAGATTTCGGAAAGATGGCTAGAGAGGCACTACAACAATTACCAGAGGATAGACGATGAGTAGCCCTCGCCCAAAAACAAAAGCCGAAAAGGAATACATGAGCCGCGTGGCAGACATTGGTTGCATCATATGCGGTGCGCCTGCCGAGTTACACCACCCGCGCACGGGACAGGGCATGGGGCAAAGGGCATCAAACTTTGATGTAATACCCTTATGCTTTCAGCATCATCGCGGCGGTAAGCATGGTGTTGCGTATCATTCTGGGCGCAAAGCGTTTGAAGCAAACTTCGGTACAGAAGAACAGCTTTTACAGAAAGTTAAACAACGATTAGATGTGAGGTATGTATGAAAGATAAATTCCCATACAAATTTCTTGAGAATGATCCAAACTTTTCGGAGATAGTAAAACCGTTAAGAGAATACTGGAATAAAAACGGCTCGACACCAGCCTATGATTTTATGTTTGGAAAAAGAGAGGTATCGCATGAAATTTCGAAAGAAGTCTAACCCTGCACTATTGCGTGCGCTCAATGGCATTGGATCGAAACGATATGATCCTGCACAAGATACCGAATTAATGGAATTTCTTGACGGCGATGCAGATGCAGCCGTTGAAAGCGTGCTGCCAGAGAAAACGAAACCAACTAAAATTATGGATTTTTGACATGGATTTTATTTTTGATATAATGCTGCAAGTCGTAACGGCTTTTGTATGAAGCACAGATATTATAAAATCTCGCATGGCGAGTATGAGGTGCGCGATAAACGTACCCGTGTGATATTGGGATATATCTTTACCCGCGTTATGGTATTAAGCCGCGCTGGAAATGATAGGCTTTCAGTTGTGCGAGTTAAGAAACTTGGCAACGATCATCTTGAACCAGAGGTTTTTCATAACCGCCGCGATGCGCTGGTGCATTTGCAGGGGTTGCAATGAAAGATAATTCAATTCCGATTTACAAGGCGCAGGGTAAGAGTGTCATAAAGACCGTATCTCTGCCAGTTGATTTTACAGAAGCTTGTGAGGATTTCTGCGACTTTTTCAATATATCTTTTGCTGGTCTTGTGCAGAATGCGTTGCGCTCATACTTCGGTGACTTGGAGCGCAAAGGAATCATAACCCCAGAAATGCGCGATGCAGTACCAAGAACGAAACGCAAGTGGGGCAACCGCCGTCATAGCAGAAGTTCGCTTAAAAGCGATAACAATGCTCCAGCAAAATAGGCTGCGGCGAATAAGCACCCCCCTATTCCGAGAACATGCAGGAAACTTTTGGCTATTTTAATCATACTGCTTTTCATCCCATGCGCTCTTTTTTTCAATGGCTTGCGCCTCGCACCAGCTTATGTATTTTCTTTCTTCTGGTGTTAAATACAAGTCCTGCTTCTGCTGGTGCTTTAATCCCTGATAAGCCGCCCAATCTGGTTTTGGTGGTGGTGGATTGATGATATTGTAAATATCGCTTGGCGTAGGCAAATCAGATTTGCGGCGCACATGCTCAATGAATGCTTCCGTAATATCGGAAATGCTACAATCCGCCAGAATTACCTGAAACATTTGGTCGCGGTATTCCATCATTTCCGCCCTCTCTGCGTATGTTTTCTGGCTGGCAAATGTTTGGTAGAGTAGGGTGGTCAGTTGGTTTTGACTCTGCACGCAGTCTTTCAGCTTCGGCGGCATTGCGCTTTGCAATGATGCTTTCTCCAATGTCCCTTGCCCGTGTTGCTGGATCTCGATTATCGTATTTTCCGTTTGGAGTTCTTGCAGCACTTGGTTTGTCATCGGTGTAATCAACATCCCATCGTTTTTGGTGTAGCCAAGTGGCGGCGTGGGCAATGTATTGCAATTCTGTTCCCTGTCTTTTAATGTCGTCCGCATACGCTCTAGCACCTGCTCGAAGCTGCTCGTGACTGATTCCTGATCTGATTGCTGATTCATATTTTTCTCCTGCTGTTTTTTTGCTGCCTTTGTTTTTGGGGTATGTCGTCCAGAAAGTTTCAAATTCTTCTGAATAAAAACTTTCTTTCTTTAGAGTTACGTTAGTAACTCTTTCTTTCTTTATCTCTTTCTCTATCTCTATCTGTTGAAGTGCGGTTGAAGCGGTGGTTGAACCAGCGTTAAAATTTGCTTGTTTATCAATAGCTTTTATTTTCCTTTTTTCAGCACTTTTCTTTCCACGATCGGACTGTTTTCGTGAACGAGCATCCTGTTCATCCAGTAATTTATCACAAAAGCCATGCGTTAATTTTCCATTGGTTGAACCAAAGAACAACCGCAGTTCAACCAGCGTTGCAACCATGGTTGAAATATCAACACCAGCTATGCGTGCAAGCGCAGCCTCATTATCTGGCAAGGGCTGTCTTGAAATCATGTAGTGGTCTATAAGGCGGCGGTATATGCCATCCTGTTCTGCTGTGAGGTGCAGGGTATTATCACGATAAATTTCGGGATACCATTTATAAAAATAGTCATTAAACATATTAACCCCTTCCGAAGGTTTATTTACTCTAACGGGTTGGCGGCTTCCCCGTCGGAGCGGATCATTTAAGGGGAGCTACCCCGCCGCCATAAAACTATTACAAGATTGTTTTTATTTTACAACCTCAATTATATTCTGTTATCGCAACACCATAGACCGCCTCCATAAGTTTATTTTTTAAGCGATATACTGGTAGCGTTCTGGTGTAATCGCTCTTTACGTCCTCGACAATAACCTTCCATTCAGTCGCGCCGTATATTCCACGTCCGCGCAGTTCATAGCGAAAGTCTGCTTCGTATGTGCATATGCGCTTACCGTTTACGTCAATCGGGAAAACTGGATGGACTTCGAGATAGCGGATCTCCCCCGCCATTTCGAGCAGCTTTAGATCGCCATATCGCCTGGCTTCTTTTTTAGAATCAAAATCATGCCCATCAATCCGCAGTTTTACGTTTTGCATTTTTGATTTCTTTATAGCCGAGAGTTTCTTTAGGGTTAAAAAGTTTTTCGCCATCTGCCAATCCCTTTTCTATTAAAAAGTTTGCCTGCCCCGAAAACGAGCGGTGAGTTTCGTCCGCCATTTTACGGATAATTTTATACATATTCTTATTAATCGTTATCGATGTAGTAATGTAGTCGCGTTCTTTTATATCTTTCATTTTGAGCCTCTCAAATTAATCAATAATAGTTATTGACAGTTGTTTTATATTGTGTATTTTGTGAATAGTCAACGCTTAAATGAAGGGGGTAAAATGGTTACAGTAAATTACGCAATCGCAATGCACGAAGCCGCGATTGAAATACAGCAGCTAGAAGATGCGCTGCACAAAAAGCTATTAGAGTTTGCAGAAAAATATCACGACTTATCTTTTGATGTTTTGAAGTACCGCGAATTAGCGGAGGATTTATATTGCAGCGATAATGGCTTCGAGAAAATCTTTAATCGCACAGAGTTAATTGCAGCGCAGGCAATGCGTGTGCAGGCTCAATATGTAGAACAAGCAAAACAGGAGGCGGGAAATAAAGAAGTTCTCGACGTAGTAGCATGATAAAATATAATCAGATTTCTATTAAGAATCACAATGAGGTTGTGCGTGTATTAAGACGCAGGCGCATTACGGATTTGTTCTTTGCGTGGGCGGCGTGTGCGCTTCTTGCTTCTCTGGTTATATACCTTTGCCACACTATCGGCAAGCGTGATAAGGAGATTGCAATTTATCAGGAAGATTTATTCTCATGCCAGCAACAACTGATCGAGATTAAATTTTATGGAACTACCGACCAACAAGTAATTTTGAACGGAGAATAATATGACAAAGAAAAAACCTGCACCAGTTGGTGACAATTCAAGAAAAGGCGGATTTGCTGGCGAGAAATTGCGGCAGTACGTCGCGCAGTTAGAGCAGCTTGAAATTGAGAAGGCTCAACTACAAGAACATATATCCGATGTTTATGTTGTGGCAAAAAGCACTGGCTTCGATGTGAAGATTATCCGCCAAATTTTGAAGCTGCGGAAAATGGATGCAAGCAAGCGCGAAGAGCAGGAATCACTGCTTGATTTGTATATGCAAAATTTAGGGATGTTGCCATTGTTTGAAAAGGCGGGGGAGTAAATGACCGAGCAAATTAAATTTGAGGACGGCATATATCTGAATCTTCCCGCAGAGGAATACCATGCAGCAGAGGCTTTATCCAATAGCGGCATAAAGAACCTGCGGGTTTCGCCTCTGGTATATTGGTGGCGTTCGCCGATGAACCCTGCCTATGAGAAAAGCGAAAGCACCAAAGGCTTAAAGCGCGGTGCAATGCGCCATAAATATACATTGGAAAATGAGAATTTTCTCGATGATTATTTTATCAAAGCGGATAAGGAAGATCATCCAGAAGCACTCGATACCATGGACGACCTGAAGGCGTTTATGAAAGAGCATGGAATCACGCCGCTATCAGGAAGCAAGCGCGATCTGATTGCACGCATTCGGGCGGCTGGCTTTGATGATGTTCAGGTATGGGATGAAATCGCAAACGACGGTGCTGAAAGCGGAAAAGAACCAGTTACCAAAGAGCAGCTTGCCGACTTAGAGTTTGCCCGCCGTATGCTTGCCCCCGCCCTTCCATTTATTACAGGCGGTTTTCCCGAAGTTTCAATCTTCTGGACGCATGGTGCAAGTGGTGTACAGCTTAAGGCGCGGCTTGATTATTTGAAGGTGAAGCGCATTAGCGACTTAAAGATTTTTCAGAACGCTATGGATTTCCCGATTGATGAAGGCGTGCGTCGTGAATTGGACGGCAGGCGTATGCACTTGCAAGGCTTGATGTATCTTGCAGCATTTGAGGAAGCCGCAGAGTTCTTTAAGCGCGGCAAAGTGTTTGGGTTGCCAGACGATCCCGATGCACAAAAGAAAACTATGGCACGGCTTAAAGAGATATTCGATGCAGGAATGCCAGATTTTTCTTTTATCTTTCAGCTTGGCAGTGCGCCGTTTGAAGTTCGGGTGCGTCATTTTCAGCAACGTGAAGGACGCAACACGTCCGAAAATGTGTACTGGTCGAATGCGAGAAACACATTGCGGACTGCAATCGAAACATTCAAAAGATACCGCGATCATTATGGGCGTGATGCGTGGCACAGTTTGGATGCCATCGAAAAGAATATATCAGATGACGATATGAAATGGTCGATTTGGGATGATGCAATATCTTGACTTTTCCTTTCATATTCAATAGATTGCTTGTAGCGGGCAATTAAATATCGCTGCATTTTGTAACCACCATCACGGAGATTATTATGACTGATACCATTCAAGCACAAGTTGATTTAGAAAACGTTGTTTCTGAAACTGTAGAAACACCAACCGAAACACCGGCGGAAGTTACTGTAGAGGATGCCTCTGTAGAAATCCCTGCGGAAGCACCAGTTGAAGCGGCTCATGTATAGGCATTAGCTGCTAAGACCGCGATGTGCTGGCGCGGATAAAACCAGCACACATTTTAACAAAGGGTTGTCACCTATGGAAAATTATAACGAACCAGCACCATTGAAAATAATGGATGCAAAAAGAGAAAAAGTATCAGGCTTAATCGGAATAGCAGGACCAAGCGGAAGCGGAAAAACCTTTTCTGCATTATTGCTTGCAGCCGGTATGCTGAACAAAGGCGAGAAGCTAGGCTTCATTGACACCGAAAGAAAGCGCAGCACCTTCTATTTGGAAAGCCCCATCATTCGCGCAGCATTGCCGAACGGTTGGCGCACCATCCACTTAGATGATCCATATACACCAGAGCGATATATACAGGCGCACGATGCTTTCGAGGCGGAGGGTGGCTATGGCGTGGTAATTACTGATAGCGTTACCCATGAGTGGGAAGGCTTCGGAGGTTGCCAAGATATTGCGGAAAACAATCGACTTGGTGGTAGCCCGAATTGGGCATTGGCAAAACGTCGTCACAAAAGATTTATGAACAAGGCAATGTATCGCCCGTTTAATAATATATTTTGCCTGCGTGCGCGCGAGAAAACTGCACAGGGCAAAGATGAAAAAGGCAAGATGGAATATATTCAAAAGGGCATGCAGCCCATTCAGGAAAAGAATTTCAAATATGAAATGCTGATTGCCTGCATGATGGATAATAAAACCAATATGCCAATGGCAAACACCGGCGATCCCGATGACTTCTATAAAGTGCCAGAGTTTTTGCATGGATTGTTTGCACCGAATCGCTATATCACGCCAGAGGACGGTGCGCGGGTGCGCGATTGGCTTAATGCTGCATCGCCTATCAATGAGAAATTGGAAAAGCTGCGCCGTGATTGCCGTGATGCAGCGTATGATGGCGTTGAATCATTGCAGAAGTTTTGGTTGCAGTTAGAGAAATCCGATCAGTTAATGCTTGGCGGTCTTTACAAAGATGAATGCAAGGCTATTGCAGTCGAGGTTGATACGCAGCGCGGTGTTGAAGCGGCAGCCGCACCAACTTCGAAAATCATGTAGCAAATAAGTGGCGGGATGGTTTGGCGTTGACAACCCCCTTGCTCTCCCGTCACACAAAAACAATGAGGGAATTATGAATTTGAATCTCGAGGAAACAAAATTCCACGGCGTAACCTATGAGGAAGATTTGGATCGCAGCCGCCTATCTGGGCAGATGCTTCGCGTTTGGGATTTGCTGAAGGATAAAAAGGCGCGGGCGAGTGTGGATATATGCGACATTGCCGACGTGTCTTTTGCTGCGCTGCGTAACCGCATATCTGATTTGCGGGTATATCATGGCGTGAAGATTGACGTAAAGCGGCTCAATAGTGGGGTGTTTTCATATCAAGTTACTGGCATAATGACGGCGCAGGAATTGGCAGAATATCAGCAATCATTGAAGGATAAGCGATGCGGCACTATAGACCATGAGGCGCAGGAAAACTTGCGGCTGGTTTATAGAATGCTGAAGCGTGCGCCGGAGAGTGGTATATCAAAAGAGCAAGCGGACGATCTGGCAAACTTGCTTGAATCGTTGGCGCGGGTTTAGGATTTATCAGGGTCAACCCACGGCTTGCCAGCGTTTTTCCATGCAGCGATTGATTTGTTTTCTTCCGCTGCCGTGTCTATGTGATCAGGCTTCGTATTTTGTGGGCGGCGTGTTGCTATTTCTTTTGCCGCCTCACGAATGCTTTTCACTTCCTCTTTACTCACTCCCTTAAATACCTGCGATATTGGAAGGTTCTCAATCATTCGGCTGGAAAATAAAAAGCCGACAATGATGCCAGCAAGCACCCAAAACTGCTCTGGCACAAGAGAGAATGCTTCCATGATTTCGGCGAAACGTTGCGTGTCACGGAATGCAAGCCAGAAAATTGCCAGCACCGAGAATGTATATGTCGGGCGTTGCAGGCGATTAAGCCCGTCCACAAATGAATCGAACCATGTATTGCGTTCAGGGCGGCTTTGAAATTCTGCTGCATACTGCGCCAGTGTTGCGGTATTTTCTTCGTGCGAGAATTGATCGCGTGCCGCCTTATCGCCAAACACAGTTTTAACAGTGTTATTTACTGCACCCAATACTGGAGTGAGAAGATTAAATATGCTCATACTATAGCCCGTATTTCGTGTTGATGTATGCGTATAGCGCAGTTCTTTCGTCAGCGCTCAATTCCTTATTGTAGCAAATAATCTCTGCAATATCTCCGTTTAAGAAGTTTGTGCCATCGGTTGCAATTCTGAAATTTCCTGTTGCGCTTGCCATCGTTCCAGTTTGGGCGGCAGAGAGCGCACTTACTCCACCAACAAAAACTTCGCCGGTGCCTGCTGCACGCTTTACAAATTCTGTGACCTTCCAGTTTCCTGTAATACCTGCTGGTGCAGTTCCATACATTCGCCCTGTGGTAACGTTTGCAAAATCCCAAAAGATGTCATCAAACGGCGTGCTTTTCCATTTGTTTGCAGCGTTCAGTTGCGAGTTTGTGCCAGCGTTTATAAAGAGTGAGGTTGCCGCTTTATCAACGGCGTATTTCTGAATGAGGATAATCGTACCAGAGGTCGAACCCATTATCAAAGAAGGGTTAATGCTTCCAGCAAATAGCTGGTCATTAGTGCCGTCGAAACGTGCCGCCTGTCGCCCGTTGATTGCGTTTGCTACAACTGTCGGTTGGTTTGCACCCGTCGCGTTTGCAACGTTAATAAGTGGCGATACTTGCCTACCAAGCACAGCATAGATTGGATTGCCTGCAGTCACTATGACATTGCCAACCGTAACGGCTGTGTTTGGTGTAGAAGGGTCGAACCAGTATTTTATGTCCGAATATGCAGGAGGGCGATTTTCTACATAGGATGCACCGCCTACTAATTGCGCCGCCGCGCGAGTTCCTATGCTTACCTGTGCCGTAGCATTATAATGAATCACGTCGGCATTGTAGGCAAGGTCGTCGGTCTGCGCGATTTTGACGTTTGACAATGCAGCCTGTGTTTGGATTTGTGCGTGCCGGACATTGTCTTGATAGTAATATAAATTTCGATCTAACATACCAAGCTGCACCGCCACGAATGGGATGGTAGCCGCGCTATATTGTCCGTATGTAGAGCGCAGATTATTTATCAGAGATGTAAGGTTTGTCTGGTAATTATTTGAGGGTGTAGCCGATGCGCTTAGTGCATCGTTCTCGCCCTGCACCCATACGAAACCTGCGATATAGAAAGTCTTTGCAGGAAGTGTGGCAATAGCAGCATTTATTTTTGTAATCATTGCGGTGTATTGCGTGCCAGAAGTCGGCAACCAATCCACGTTTAATGATGTGTTTGAAACTGCGTGCTTTACCATAAGAACGCGTGACGATCCCGTCGATTGTCTTAATGATTTTGCAAGGCTCAATTCTGGTCCAAAAGTAAGGCTATCAGCGGCTTGGTTGGTTGTTCCCGCCACAAGGTTTACGAATGCGCTACCGTTCCATATCTGTGCGCCATCAATCGCACCCTGATACTCGGAGGGCGCAGCGGATATAGCTCCAACACCGACGGCGTTACTTTGCCCGATAAGGATTACAAGCGGGGTTAATGCGCCGCCAAATAATGTAAGTAGGCTGCTCATACCACCACCTTAAAATACTCTGCGCGGCTTTCCCATCCTGCCATAAATACCTTTTGCGATGGGTTGCGGCGCACGATTGCCTTGTAATATGCAATGCGTTCATCGGCATAAGCATTAATAAGATATGCACCCATTGCTTCATATGCTTTGAATGCCGCCTGCTGCGTGCCAGTACCGTTTACTCCGTCCTCTTTCAATGAAGCTACACCGCTTTTATTTATGACGCTTTGCAGCAATCGTATGGCGGTACGCTGCCCTGCGTTTACGCTCATGTCAAAAACAGGAAGTTCCAATTTATCGGGCAGGGCATCAATACGAGGTTGAAGATAATAGCGCACATAAAAGATTTCCTCTGCAAGTGAAAGTGAGAGTTCTTTAACGTCTTGAATTGATGCAGGTTTTCCGAGATAGGAAGATAATGTTGCTTGCGTAACGCCGTATTTTGTAGGACCTCCGCGATCATTAGGATGATTGACATAGCCGCCCTCTTTGGCAACTATCTCTTTAATCATCGCCTTGATGCGTGGGTTTTGCATTTATCGTTTTACCCGCCGAAGGTCTTGGCTCAAATCGTTTACCTGTTCAGAAAGCATTTTTAGCCTTTCATCCATGCGAATAATAAGACTGCCCTCGCCTTCGCGCTTTGTTGTCCATGCTTCCAGTTCAGAAACGCGGCTGTCAAGTTTGCTTGCATACCATATTGACGTTGCAACCTGAATCCCAATAGCAACAATAAGCGCGGCAGGAATGTGTTTATCTAATTTCCAGCCTTCGCCCATAGTTTTGCTCATACACTTCTTAATGCTAAAGTCATTGATTTGCCAGCATCACCATTTGTTGCAGCGTTGCTTACGATTTTTATAAAGCGGCACCCATTCAAATACTTTGGATCAATCACTTGATATTGCGCTGTTACGGTAGTGCCAGAAACGGAATATGCGGAGCCTTCAAAGATTACGGGGTGAAATGTCCCCGTTGGTGTTGGGCTGGCTTCAAAAGTAAATGCCGATCCGACAATATCAGCACCTTTAAAAATACCTGTCAGGCAATATCCCTCTGTGTCTATAACTGCGGTTTTTGTGCTGGCTGCTGCAAATGTTGCAACCTTTGAATAATTGTGAACGGTTGGAAACGTGTCTGCTATCGGATAATCGCCCATAAAACCCCTCTGTAAATTACGACCTTACCATACCCTATGTTTCAATGCGGTGCAATAATCAATATGTGGTAGCCACCCACGCCGAACCATTCCAACGCTTTAAAGTTTTTATTACCCATGCCGAGCCATTCCAAACCTTTACAGGCTTTGCAGTAAACACGCCTGCAAGATACGCTTTAATCTGGCCAGTTAATGCGGAACCATCAAAATACCAATCCCCATAAATATCCGCAACGACTTGCTGTGGTGACGCGTAGAATTGGCTTGAACGCTTTAGCCATGTAGAGCGTAGCGGGGCTTTACCATATCCAGTAGCATCAGCCATGTGTGTACCTCAATGATGCAGCCAGCAAGTTTGTTTGCCTAACGGCAGTTGTTCTGCTCATTAAATACGGCACGCTATCGGGGTGCATTTTAGCAAGGCATCCAGTAATGGCATCTATTGCACCACGCTCACTATCTCGCTTTATAATGACGGAGGCGATTTCTCGCCGCGCCACAAGGTTTACAGTGCCAGAAGTCCAGTTTAGTGAAAACTGTATTCCCTCCACCCCCCTCACGCCTTTATCGCCGCTATCTACACTTATGGGAAAAGCAGTTTGTGCAGATGATGCACCGCTTATGGCAATGATGTTAGTCCCAACTCTGCCGCCTGTATTTGCCGTGTTTTTGTACGTCACCGTAACAGTTTGAGAAACTGCCGCGGTTGTCGCTGATACTTCTAAATCTAAAAATACATCTTCACCATTTACCGCTGCATTTCTATCACGCGCAGGAAAGGTTGGAGAAGTGACTGACTGCAACGAGGTGGAAGTAATGTTGATACCGCCATTATGCCACAACCTATCACAAAGCGTTACAATCATTGGCGTGCGCATGTTAGCGGTTAGAGAATAGATATACGCCTCTAAGCCGCCGCTTGCATTATCAAAAGGAATTTGCCCCGTAATGGGTGCAGATAACGCAACACCATTAAGTGTAGTATCGTACGCCCCAGCCGCAGGAAAACCAGCACCCCCCCATGAAGTGCCTAGACCAGCGATGTTTGTAGCACCAACTGTTTTGGCTATCTCAATTTCATTTCTACGCCCACTATTTGCATCAGCCAATGTCGCTATTGTCATATATCACCCATGCACAAATTGAATGCCGCCAAACAAGTTTGATGACGTTGCAGCAGTTGGTGTAAATAACAAGAACGGCACGCTATCAGGGTGCATCAATTCTAATCCCCCCGTTAAAACATCAAGTTCTGCGGGGACACCGGGTTGTAAATTTATAGATGTTATCGGACGATAAACCACTAAATTCTCTGTACCAGAAGTGCGAGTTGCAGAGCGTGTAAAGGACTCAATGGATTTAACCCCCACATCACCAGCTTGACGACCTATCTTATGGAAAGTTCCAGCTACAGACGAGGCAGCAGTTGCAAAGATGTTTGTACCAGAACGACCAGAGGTATTATCGCTATTGGTATATCCAACAGTAAGAGTAGGAGTCCCTGCCCCTACCGTAGAAGAAATCTCTACGCCAATTTCATAATCTACGCCATTCGATGATGCGTTGCGGTCGCGGGCAGGGAAGGTAGGTGATGCAATTGTAAAAGCGGTAGTTTGAGTAATCGTCAATGCGCCATTGTGCCACACTCGATCACACAGTTCCAGCAATCCACCAGTGACTGACATTGCATAGAATCTTGCAACTCTAGCATCACCCGATGCAGCATTATCAAAAGGAATCTGTCCGTTTTGTGGTGATGACAATGTTACGCCGTTTAGCGTGGTGTCAAATGCACCAGCAGAAGGAATGCCACCAATCCCCCAAAAAGAATGGGCGCGTCCCGCAACCATAGTTCCGCTTAGATTTTTATTAAAAGTGCGCTGCGGTTGAAAACCAGCGATTAAATCATTTATTGTTGCAAGTGTCATATTATGCCGCCTCTAAAAAATCTATGTGGAAATCACTTCCTGCATCGCCATAAACGCCAACATGATAAGTGTCTGGTGTTTCAGATAGCCCGATGATTTCATATACATTTGGGAAGTGTACGTTAAACGGTGCTTTGATTTTTACCTTATCGCCTATGTTCATATCATCCTCAATTTGTATCCACCCACAAATCACCTACTGCTGGTGATGATGGGGCGGTGGTTGAAACTGTTATTTTTGCCGCGCCGTCAGTGGTAAGTTTTGCGGACACAATGGGATCGAGTTCTGATAATGCTTCCTGAACGTCATCCGCTGCAAAGTTCGTAAGGCCCGTGCTATCAAAATAAATGCTTGCAGCATCCCGATAAGGAATATCCTCGGTTGCCCATGTCGTGCCATTGGAGCGGTAAAACCCACTTGTCTTGCGCGAAAACAAAAGCACCGAGCCGGTGGTGGTCTGAACATACGCCAGTTTGCCGCTATGGTCTGCTGCGGCCGGAAGGTCGGCATAGGTTGCCACGACAAAATCAGCACCGATAAATTTCTTTTGGTAGATATATTCCGCCAATACGGAATGTGGCACTCCGACGTTTGCACCACCTTGAACGGCAGGATATACATCTGCATCGGCAACCGATGTTGCTACTGATAGTGCTGATATTTTTGTGTCCGCCATATTTTACTCCAATAATATCGAACTGCCATTTTCCAACAATAGGTATCCGCTGCTCTCAAGAATCAATGATGGTCCGTGAGTACCACTACTCGCCGAACCTCCGCCATACCACAAAAGGAAACTCATAAGAACAATGCCCCCGATAATAGCACGCCGACAATCGTCACGCCATACATAATGCCTTCAACACGCTCTGCCCACGCACGGCTTTTTTCTTCGCCCTGCGACTTTAAAGCATAGGCATGAATCTTTCCGCCCAATCCCATGATAGGCGCAAATAATAACGCCACTGGTGAAACGTAAATCGTGAGCGGAATGCAGGCAATGAGATAAAGCCATAGGTGATGCACCATGCCATAAGCCATGCCATAGCGTACTAATTCGGGAAACTTGCGCGGTGCGTTTATGGAATTGATTACCGAATCAAAATGAACGTGCGATATTCTTTCGGCAAAGAATTTTGAAATCGCATTATGCTTTCCGTCATACGGGTAAAACTCGACGTACATACCGCGATCAATAGCATAGCCATTTGCACCGTCCGTCAAAACAAAGAAAGCCCCGCGCGGTGAACGCGCACGCCCGTATGCCAACCATGCACACAAGCCGATTGCAGATAGCGCAGCCGTCAAAAGGTCATAGCCAAGCGCAAAAGCCAATCCAAACACCAGAGGAATTGTCGCAATCATGCCAAAGTATTTGCCGCCGATTTTTCCTATATCCGCACGCAAGCGGTCTTTCCACTCGGTATTACCAGCCAATCGGTTACCGAATAAACAGGCTGCAATAATTGCAATGGATAATAGGGCGGAAATCATCCCGATACCTTTTCGCCAAGTGTTACAGCAATGCCTAATTGCGCTGTGTCCGCTACAATTTTAGGCGGGTAGAATGAGCCGCCACTTAACACTTTGCCGAGAAGCGTACTTGCATCGGAGACTTCGTATTGGTTTGCATGGGTGGGCGGAGTTGGTGAATTCACCGCCGATGCTACAAAATTATTGCTATCAAGTTGGATATATTGAGGCATAAAATTCTCCTAATTAAATTCGATTAGTTCGTATGATGTTACATTTGTCAATGCACCAGCCGTTCCCGTAACGCTACCCCTATCCGCTGTAACAGTCGTTGCATTTGTGAGGGTTAGCGTGCTTTCTGATGGTGCATATAATGATGGGCTGCTGCTTTCATTTGTGGTATTTCCCAGATGATTAAGAATTGATTTTGCGGTGTTCACCGATGTAACCGTGGCAGCCTTTGAAGTTTCGCCACTGGTCATGCTTATTGTTCCGCGCTGAATAGACTTAATAATGCCAACTGGATATGTAAGAACAAAACCTTTTAACACAGTGGTCGTGCCTGTGCTGCGTGTGCGCGTTACCGTTACTGTTGTTGCGTTTGTAAGTTCGGCACGCAGTGGCATGCAAGCATCCGTGCCGCTTGCTGAAATGCCAGCCATGACAATAACAGAACGCGATGTATCAACGGGGGATATTGTCGCGGCTGTGCTTGTTGCTCCCGCAAAGCTAACGCTAAATGCCTGAATTTCAGGAATGCCGCCAACTCCAATTATTGCTCTTTTTCCTGCAATAGACATATTACACCCCGCACAATAGGCGAACAACCAAGCCCGTACCAGCCGTGCTGCTTCCTATTCCATCAATATCAAGGCGAATTAAATCGCCTGTGGTAAGATTGTCATAGCTGGTATTTATTACCGCAGCCGTTGCAGCCGTTGCGCTTGAACGTTCACCAGCATCAATAGTCAGTCTTGTGCTTAAAATATCTTGTGCAAGCGTCTGATTGTGAAGCTGAATTGTTGTTACCGCACCAGTGGCAACGGTTCCCGTAAATTCCGCCTCAACCGCCGTTACGTTCTGCCCGTTCATGCGTGCGGGAATGGTGATATATGCTGCACCGTCACCGACAACTGGTGAGGTGGTAGAAGTGTAGGCAAATTCTAGCGGTGTTTGCACAATAGCGACTGCGTTTGCCGCCGTCGCTGCCGATGACGCCGCCGCTGATGCGCTGCCACTAGCCGCTGTAGCACTCCCAGATGCTGCGGTTGCTGATGCTGATGCTGCTGATGCACTTGCCGCAGCCGCTACTGCTGAAGCTGCCGCACCCGAAACTGATGCCGCAAGTTCTGTTTCCGTGTATGTAGAATTTTCAATCGTGCCGTCCGATTTCCACTTCAATAATTTTCCAGTGGATGCAGCCGGTAAAAACTGGTTGGTTTTTCCGCTTGCCAATGAAAAGTTTAATGTGCGGCTGGCAATTTCTTTGATCTGCTGCATGAGCATGGTAAGGCGGTCAAGCGCGCGCTCTGTTACTTCTGCGGGGAAGTTATCATTTTCGGTATAATCTGCGCCCTGCGTGTATGTCATGTTGCGGCGCAATATGACGGTTTCTGAAGCGGAAGGGATATTGCCTGCGGTAAAAGTCACCACGCCACCAGAAGGATTATCGACACCTGATACGGTATAGTGCGAGGTCAAGGTTTTGATGGTTTCAACACCCGCGCTGCTTACAACGATCACCTGTATTTCGGACTGCGCGAGAATGCGGAAGGTATAATCGAAGTCGTCGTTTACACCATCACCCGAATAACTATTGAGATAATTTTCTGTTTCAACTGTCATATTACCTCACGCTTTGAGAAGGCGGAAAAAAGAACTCTTGATTATTTTCTTTCTTAATCCGTTTTTCCATGCGGCGCAAGTAACCCGGATTTAATGACTCTTGTATATCATAGATAAAAAGATAATTCAGCGCATTTCTTAGATAAAATAAATTATTGCCCGGCACGTATGACAATGTTTCCCTGAAAGTCTTGCTTGCAAGATCTGCATCATCGCCCATTATCAATTCCCTGCGAGCTGCCCCGCCAAGTTTTATGGCACTTTCAAGGCGGCTTGCAGTTGGTCCCATGACGGAGATTAGCGGACTTGTGCCGCCGTATCGGTTTGCCTCGCCAAATATAAAGTCGCCCAATATGCCAGCCCCGCCACCCTGCGCCATTGCCGCGCCAACAATTTTAGCCATGTCTTTTAGATTGTCTGCTGTGCGCGGTTTTTTCCCTGCAAGGAATTCTTTTGCAGTCATTGCCATATATCCGAAGGCAGTGGTCATTACTGCAAGATGTACGATACCCGCAACGTCCGCTTTGCCGCTGGCTGCAAACTCCCTGCCATATACCTTTGTCGCCATAGCGACCGAGAAAGATTTGAATTGCGTAATAAATCGCCACGCCTCTCCTATTGCCGTTCCTGATTGTGTTCCTAGCATTAAATCTGCACGCTCTTTTGCGCCCGGTGTTAGGATAGCGTAATCGACACGATCCGAGAAATACGCGCCTAGCTTGTCTTCTAACTCCGCACGCGCTCTTTCTATTTTAGATTTTGAGGCGGTCAATTCTCCGACATATTTTGATATGACTTCATCAGGTACTTCGCGGATAGCATCGGGTGTAATATAGCTTTTTCCATCATCAAGAATTGCTGCTGATTGTCGGATTACATTCCATTCCGCTTCGCCTATATTATACATTCCCATTAAGCGGCGCGCCTCTTTCGTCAATGCTCCAAATTCTTTCGGTGCATCTTCTGCAAGGTTGCGGCTCATCATCAGTGCAACGCCTGTTTTGTGGCTATCAGTCCACCAGTTTTGCAGGTTTAGCTTAAAGAATTTCTGCTGCATTTTGGCAAACGTGCCAACCAGCGAATCGTTTGTAGTGTGGCGGCTTACCATTGAGCCGATTATCCCATCGAATCCGACACCAAGAAGGTCGGCAATTTCCCGCTGTTCACCACTGCGTCGTCCTTTCATAATGTTTTCGAGTGCTATGCGATAGCCTTCAAACATTCCTGCTGTGCCTTTTTGGAAACGAATCTCCGAAGCCATAACGGGAATATCGGTAATCGAGGATATTGTCGCACCACCAAGCATGGTCATGTTATTGATTGCGCGGAATATAGAGCCTGCGTGTGCAAGGCTTATATTTGCAGCAACGCGGCTTGTTCCGTCTATTTCATCAAAATAGCGGCGCAGTATTTTTTCTCTGTTTTGGAAATCAGCAACGGCTTCGGGATTTTTATCGCGGTAGTTTTTCTTAATCCACTCAAGGTCTGCCTCAAATTGTGCGCGTGGGTTCGTGCCAAAGTTCCGCATTAGGGTTGCGTTGCTATGCCCGTGAATAATTCCACTAACAACACTTTCACGCAATGCGCCCGTGCCGTGCATATCGTTATAAGTCATCCATGCGTCCGCGTCTTTGAAGTGAATACTGCGGCTATGTGACGCTTTCTTTGCAAGGTTTGAATAGCCTTTGAATGCGCGTGTATTGTCAGTTGCAAGCCCTATGCTTTTTTGTGACTGCCCCGTGACAATCGTATTATATGCCCCTTGCAAAAACTCCATAGGGTCGTTGTTTCCAAAAGTTTTTTCTTTATCGAGCAACGGCAATATATCTTCAGCCCACTTAGTAAAACCAGCCTTGCGAATTTTTGCCCTGTCGTGGCTTTGCGATACGATAAAGCCGTCCAGTTTCCCAATGGCTGCTCCTGCCTTATTCTGCACTTTCCGCGCAACATCAAGGTGCTTGGTAAATATCTCTGCAAGCCTTAATGCGTCCTTGCTTCCCGTAATTCCCGGTTTTCCGTCTTTGCTGGTAAGCTGAAACATTTCTCGCGCTATGAGTTTGTCCATCAAGCTATTGTTCGCAATAGAAACTAAATCGGCTTGGTTAATGTCGTTAAGGAATGCGCCGACTGCGCGATCATGCGCCGACACTTGTTGCGCTGCGGTGCTATTGCGGCTTTTGTTCGTGCCGACAAGTTTCGCCTGCATCCCTTTTGCCAAGTCACCGCCCTCACGCTCAATGTTTTTTAATATCTCTCCACGCCGTGCTATGCGTGCGCGGGTGTTTATCAGTTCAGCGCGTTTAGCTATTTTGGTTTCTATATCAATCGCCTCGACAATACGCTTTGCCTCATCTGCAAGGAATGTGGGGATTGAATCAGGGCTTGCGCGTCCTGCAATGACGTTTTTTGTTTCGCGCTCCAGTGATTTTTCTAATGCTCTTACGACATCGGCAACCTGCTTTTCATTCAGCTTGCCCTTCATAAATTCAGTGACTTTTGCTATGCAGCCTTCATATGCCATTTTATGCCCCGTTCTTTGTCATGCAGAATGAAGCGGCGCGGTATGCCTCGCCCATGCTTTTTGCTTCTGCTTCATCCGCTTTTAACGAATCAAGCATTACTTTTTCCTCTGGGTCAAGATAGCCCATTGCGTCCATTTCGGCAAGTTCCGCCTCTATCTCCATGCTTTCCGTTTCCCACCCGTTTGGATCGAATGGGTCTGGTTCGTTTGCAATAGCGTCAATCTGCTTGCTGTGTTCGGGATTATATGTGCTGTCACTCTCATAAGATTTTTGTCTGCCAAACCACGCCGCACCTTCTTTGTCGGTGTAGGCTTTCATTTCGGGTGCAAGTTTCGCGTGCGCCTCGCGCTGCGCTCTTACGTCAAGCATCTGCTCCACGTTTTTCGTTCTGCGCCCTCGCGCCTCTGCCATGATTGTCTGTGCAATATCGCCTTCGGCTTTGCCCAATGGCTTGCCGCTCAATAACTTATCAATGACGCGATTTGCTTTTTCTCTGGTCAATATGCTGCGGCTTGCTGGTAAATCCTTCGCATCAATCCTTCCAGCGTTCACCTGCTTTTTAACCTTTTTGCGGGTGCGATTAGCAACATCAACCTGCTTATTATGCTGTGTAAACCATTCTGGCGTAGTGCCTTTATATCCGCCGACTTCTGCGGTGCTGCCCTGTCCGTCAACCTCGCGGAAGTATCGGGTTCCGCCTTCGGTAGTATTGAGTTCGTATTTCAACCCTTGAAGCCACTGCCTGTCGGCAAGGCGCGGGCGAGTATAGTCAGCATACTTTGCAACCTTGCCCTGTCCTCTTATTTCACCAAGCTGAAAATCCTCTGCTGCTTTCCAGTGGTCAAGATTGCCACGCCGTAAATCCGCCTCTTGTTTGTCAATCATGTGGCGTGCGTTCTCGAATCTGCCGACTTCAATAATCGGATCAACGTCAACTGTTTTCCCGCTTAATACCTGACCGATTGCAGTTTGGCTTGCTTCGCCATGCGTTTTTCCGTTAATGCCATGATCCCATATGTCGCCTATCTTTCCAAATCCGACATGAAGCCCTGATCCCACAAAGCCACCGAATGCAACCGATGCAAGGGCATCTGCCATCGTATAATCTTCTTTAAGCTGGTTTGAGAAATACGCATTGAATGGTTCGGTGTATGCAGTACCAACCGCACCCTCTGCTGCTCCAGTCAATGCACGTCCTGCGGTTTTTGATAATACTCCAGCCTCAACCTTTGTCGCAATAGCGGCGGTTGCGTACGGCACTTTCAAAAACATGAATGGAATTTGAACGGGATCGGCAAAGCCTGCTGCCATGCCAGAAATAAAGCCAGTAGTTTTCTGCAAACCACTGGCACGCTCCCAAACGAAATCATTTTCCTCTTTTATGCGGTGACGCTTTTCAGTGATGGCAAGCTGCCCTTCGGTCATTCCGTCAAAATATTCTATGTCGGGTCTGGCGCGTGGGTGTGTGGCGTACTGCTCCCTACTGATAGGGGCGGTATCGTCAAACTTCATCCGCAAAAAGTCTATGCCTTTTTTTGTCAATCCGTCTTGTGTAAGGAATGCGTCAACTTGTGTACCAATGACATCGCCCGTTGTCGGGATAAAGTTCTCGCCCTGCAATGCCTGAAGCCGCGAATCCTGCTCGCGCTCTACAATACTTTCTGGCATTATTGCGGTGATAAAACTCATGGCAAGTCTTTCGGTATCATCTGGTCATACGTCTGTGAGTCACGGCGTGCCTCTAATTCTTTTATGCCCATTTCAAGAAATGGAAGGAATCCGCGCATATCTTTTTGGCTAGACTTTTTAGAGTTTTCAATGATCTGCTCCCGCATATCTTGAAGGGCTTGCAGGTTATTGTTTGCGATGTTTGTTCTTATTTCTTGCTGCGTTATTACGGCTATATCATTTGCATTGTTTCTATTTGCATATGTTTGTGCCGTTTCAATATCTGTGGTCACAGGTACTTCACGACCACCCGCCATCATCATTACTTGTGCGCCTTCTGGTGTTTGCAGTTCAAGCGTTTTGTCATCGTATCCAGTTACCCAAACACCTTCAC
>JACCDR010645604.1_pt1 | contig 37517 bp, 32 predicted proteins | sample 7446431 | NCBI WGS metagenome assembly JACCDR01 (sample SAMN15323443, study PRJNA562643) | freshwater metagenome | isolation source: river surface water | place: USA:Blue River Watershed | collected 2017-08-17 | reverse complement strand
TGCACCGGAAAACGCCAATGATGAGACCAACCTGTCTGACTTGACGGCCGATAATCAATTTGCAAGCCCCGATGGTTTAGGTTTTGATGAGCGCGGTATTTTGTGGATTCAAACCGATAACGGCGCCAAGGAAATTACTGACTATACCAATGACCAGATTTTAGCCGTTGTCCCCTCAACCTTAGCCAATGCGGATGTTAAGTACGCTAAAGGTGCAAGCGCTATCGACGAGAGCAATCAAAGTGATTTGCGCCGTTTTATGGTGGGGCCAAATGGTTGCGAAGTGACAGGTCTTGCTTATGCGGACAACTACAAAAGCTTTTTTGTTAATGTTCAGCACCCCAAAAACTGGCCCTACTCAAACGATGCGACCGAAAAAACACCGACCGATACCCAGTTGCGGCCACGCGACGCCGTGGTTGTGATCGAGCACAAGGATGGATTGCCAGTCGGCGAAGCCTAATTGCCATTCGTGCAACGGCGTTGGCAATTCGTACAATAGCGTTAACAATTCGTACAGCAGCATGAAATAGCCGCAGTCAAAGCCCCCGCTTGCAATGAGCGGGGGCTTTTTTATGGTCAGGGTGCTTGCGCTTCGGCTCTGCCAACGATGAGGCTGCTAAAACCGTTACATAACGAGTGGTCAAGATTCCCAATAGAGCACTGACATTGCACAATCACTGGCGCGATTTCCGTTGCAGTAGTCGATAGAGCGCGGGCAATATACGCCGCTTTAATAGACGCTGGCGCGCACTGTATCCGGTTGCACATGCTGAGGGCTTGCCTAAAAAGGCCCTATTCGCGGCGTTTACTTCTAAGGAAACAGCATGAGCAACACTGAGTTAACGCCCGATCAACCCCTTACTGACCAACACCTTGATGCGCCTCAAACGGTCAGCTTTTGGGCGGCATTTCGTTTCTGGTTAATACTCGGGTTTATTAGCTTTGGTGGCCCGGCCGGGCAAATTGCCATCATGCATCAGGAGCTGGTGGAGCGCAGGCGTTGGATCAGTGAAAAGCGGTTTTTGCATGCACTCAATTACTGCATGGTGTTGCCGGGCCCAGAGGCGCAACAACTCGCCACTTACATCGGCTGGTTATTGCATCGCACCTGGGGTGGCATAGTCGCCGGTGTACTCTTTTTATTGCCATCATTTTTTATATTGATGGCACTTTCCTGGGCTTATATCGCTTACGGTGACGTGGCTTGGGTGGCCGGTTTGTTCTATGGCATCAAGCCCGCAGTGACGGCAATCGTTGTGCACGCGGCTCATCGCATGGGTTCACGTGCATTAAAAAATAATGTGATGTGGGCCATTGCCGCCGCCGCGTTTGTGGCGATATTCGCGCTCAATGTTCCATTCCCTTACATAGTGATTGCAGCGGCACTGATGGGGTATTTAGGCGGGCGCTTTTTGCCTGACTATTTCAGCAGCGGCAGTGGCCACGGCAAAGCCGATACCTCGTTCGGCACGGCTTTAATTGATGACCACACACCGACGCCAGCGCACGCCATTTTCCGCTGGTCGCGTTTCAGCCTGATCGTAATCCTCGGTGTATTGCTCTGGTCAGCGCCGCTGGCGGCACTCTGCGGGTATTTCGGTTGGGCTCACACCTTAACGCAAATGGCCTGGTTTTTTACCAAGGCAGCATTGCTCACGTTTGGTGGAGCTTATGCGGTATTGCCTTATGTTTATCAGGGCGCGGTCGGCCACTACGGTTGGCTCACACCCACGCAAATGATCGATGGCCTTGCGCTCGGCGAAACCACACCAGGGCCGCTGATTATGGTGGTGGCTTTTGTGGGTTTTGTGGGTGGCTATGTGCAAGCTGTGTTTGGCCCTGACATGGTATTTCTGGCGGGCGCAGTGGCCGCCACTATCGTTACTTGGTTTACCTTTTTACCATCGTTTATTTTTATTTTTGCGGGCGCGCCTTTTATTGAAACCACGCACAACGATTTGAAATTCACTGCACCTTTGACTGCCATAACGGCCGCAGTAGTGGGTGTGATTTTAAATCTCGCCCTGTTTTTTGGTTACCACATTGTGTGGCCAACCGGTTTTGATGGACCCTTCGAAGGGATAGCCGCTCTGATCGCGATTGCAGCGGGCATCGCATTAATTCGTTACAAAATCAACGTGATGACAGTCATTGCTGTCTCTGCGCTAACGGGATTACTGATCAAAACAGTAATGCCAGTGTCGTGACCCACCGGGTGTAGTAATTTCTGTCTAGTGCTTGAGCCTGACGCTTGGCTTGAGCACAATGCCATCCTTTTTGGTGTGTCGCCCAGGTTGTGTGGGTGGGTGGCTCTCTCCTCAATCGGCCCAAGGGCCAGGCCGCGCGCTAGCCGGTCTTTTTCTATGCGGAGCTTGCATGTTAGATCCAAAATGGTTACGCCACGATATCGAGGCGGTTGCGGCGGCATTGGCGTCGCGGGGGTTTACGCTGGATGTGGCGGCGATTCAAGCGCTGGAGTCCGAGCGTAAACAGCTGCAAACACAGAGCGAGCAGCTGCAGCAGCAGCGCAACAGCCGCGCCAAATTTATCGGCCAAGCCAAGGCGCGAGGTGAAGATATAGCGCCCTTGCTGGCCGAGGTCGATAACCTCAAGGCGCAGTCGCAAGCGGCTGAAGCAGCCTTGGCGCACTTGCAAGAGCAGCTCGATAGCCTTTTGGCGCGCGTGCCAAACCTGCCGGACGCCGGTGTGCCGGCGGGCGCCAATGAAACCCACAACCAGCTCGTTAGCCAAGTGGGTCTGCCCACCGACTTCCCATTTACCCCTAAAGACCACGTCGACCTGGGTGCGGCCCTTGGTATGCTGGATTTTGATGCGGCCACGCGCATTACCGGTTCGCGCTTCAGTGTGATCAAAGGTGAGCTGGCGGCTTTGCACCGCGCCCTGACGCAGTGGATGCTGAACACCCACACCCGGCAGCACGGTTATGAAGAGGTCTATGTTCCCTATTTGGTCAATCGCGAATCCTTGATGGGAACGGGCCAGCTGCCCAAATTTGAGGAAGACCTGTTTAAGCTGACCGATGAGCGCGAGTTTTATTTAATTCCCACCGCTGAGGTGCCTGTCACCAATCTATTGCGCGATGAACTGATCGATGAAGACCGCTTGCCGTTGCGGTATACCGCGCACACGCCCTGTTTTCGATCGGAGGCGGGCAGCTATGGCCGCGATACGCGCGGCATGATTCGCCAGCACCAGTTTGAGAAGGTCGAGCTGGTGCAGTTTGTGCGCCCGGAGGATTCGGACGCGGCGTTGGAAACGCTCAGCTCCCACGCCGAAAGCTTGCTGCAAGCGCTGGACTTACCCTACCGCAAGATGCTGCTTTGCACCGGCGATATGGGGTTTTCGGCGGCCAAAACCTATGATCTCGAAGTCTGGTTGCCGTCTCAGCAGCAATACCGCGAGATTTCGTCCTGCAGTAACTTCAAGGACTTCCAGGCGCGCCGCCTCAAGGCGCGCTACCGCAACAAGGCGACGGGCAAGCCGGAGTATCTGCACACACTCAACGGTTCAGGTTTGGCCGTGGGCCGCACACTTTTAGCGGTGATGGAAAATTACCAGCAGGCCGATGGCAGCATTCGGGTGCCGACTGTATTGCAACCCTATATGGGTGGGCTTGAGGTGATTGGCCGATCGGGCGCTGCTTAAGTGCGGTATTTCCCGTTTTTTCATGACCTGCACCAGCGCGCCTGTCTCATCGTAGGTGGCGGCGAGGTGGCCCTGCGCAAAGCGCGGCTCCTGGCCCGCGCTGGCGCCCGCTTGGTGGTAGTCGCGCCTGAGTGTGAACCGGAGTTGCTGCGCTTGATTGCGGCGACTGGCGGCCACTACCGAGAGGCCCCATTTAGCCCTTCGCTACTCGATGGCGTAGCGCTCGTCATAGCTGCAACCGACGACGACACAGTGAATGCGGCGGTTTCCGAGGCGGCGCAGGCGCGGCAGCTGCCGGTGAATGTGGTCGACAATCCTGCGCTCTGCAGCATTATTACGCCCGCCATTATCGACCGCAGCCCGCTGTTAATAGCCGTCACCAGTGGCGGTGAGGCGCCTGTGCTCGCCCGCTGGTTGCGCGCCAAAGTCGAGGCCAGCTTGCCACAGCGAATTGGCGATTTAGCCCAGTTTGCCAGCCGTTTTCGCGATGCGGTCAAAGCCCGTTTTGGCAGTGGTGATCAGCGTCGTCGCTTTTGGGAGTCGGTGTTTGATGGGCCCATTGCCGAGCGCGTTTTGGCCGGTCAGTCGACTGCGGCTGAGGCGGTTTTGCGCCAGGCGATAAACGACGGCCAGGTGCCAAGTGGCGGGGAAGTCTATTTGGTGGGTGCAGGCCCCGGCGACCCGGATTTACTCACCTTCAAGGCGCTGCGCTTGATGCAGCAAGCCGAGGTGGTGCTTTATGATCGGCTGGTCAGTGAGCCGATACTGGATTTGGTGCGCCGCGATGCCGAGCGCATCTACGTGGGCAAGCGCCGTAGCGAGCATGCGGTGCCGCAGGAAGGTATCAACGCCCTCTTGGTGCGCCTCGCCAAAAGCGGTAAGCGCGTCTTGCGCCTCAAAGGCGGCGACCCGTTTATTTTTGGGCGCGGAGGTGAGGAAATCGAATCCCTCGCCCAAGAGGGTATCCCGTTTCAAGTGGTGCCGGGCATTACAGCCGCCACCGGCTGTGCCGCTTATGCGGGCATCCCGTTAACGCACCGCGACCATGCGCAATCGGTCCGGTTTATTACCGGCCACCTGAAGGACGGCGGTGCCGATGTGGCCTATAGCGAACTGGTCAGCCCCAATCAGACGTTAGTGTTTTACATGGGCCTGGTGGCGCTGCCCGAACTCTGCCAAAAGCTGATAGCGCACGGTAAAGACCCAGCGACCCCGGCGGCCTTGATCGAACGGGGCACCACGCCCGCCCACCGGCTGCACCTCGGCACTCTGGCCAGCTTGCCAGACGTTGTGGCCAGGGCGCAGGTGTCTGCCCCGACGCTTTTAATTATTGGCAGTGTGGTCAGCTTACACAGCCGTTTACAGTGGTTTACTCCCGGCGAAGACCGGCATCAAGCAAGAGGAAAAGGGGATGTGGTTTAAGAATTTGCGCTGGTATCGTTTTACGGAGCCCTGTCGCTTAACGGTCGATACCCTTGCCAGCGCCCTGGAGACCAAGCCCTTTGAGCCCTGCGGCAAATTGGATCTCGAGCGCATGGGCTTTGTGTCGCCGCTTGGGCCAGAGGGTGCCTTGCGCCTGCACGCCAACGGGCAGTCGGTGTTAATCGCGTTAAAGCGTCAAGCGAAGATATTGCCTGCGGGCGTTGTGCGTGAAGCCTTGGAGGAAAAAGTCGCGGCCATCAGTGAAAAAGAAGGCCGCCGCCTAGGGCGTAAAGAGCGCGATGGCTTGAAAGACGAGCTGATTTTCGAATTGCTGCCAAAAGCCTTCACCAAAAGCGCCTTGGATACCGCCTACATCGACTTGGCACGGGGCTGGGTGCTGGTTAACACGGCCTCCGCCAGTCGCGCCGAAACGCTGTTGTCGGCCTTGCGTGAGGTGCTTGGCAGCTTGCCGGTGGTGCCCGTCAAGGCGCGCACGCCCATACCCGATACCTTGACGAGCTGGTTGTTGGAGGCCCCGACCACAGGGTTTAGCCTGGGTGCTGATTGTGAGTTGCGCTCCGCGAAAGACGAGCGGGTGGTCCGTTGCAAAAAACAGGATTTAACCGCTGAAGAGGTGGTGGCGCATCTCCACGCCGGTTTGCACGTCAGCCAGCTGGCGGTTGATTGGCAGTCGATGGTGTCGGGGGTGATCGATCAGGACGGCGCCATACGCCGTTTGCGATTCAGTGATGCGATTCAAGAAAAAGCCTTGGAGGCCAACGCCGAAAGCCGCGCCGAGACACTCGATGCCGAATTTGCGGTCATGCTGGTCGAGTTGGGGGCTTTTCTGGAATCGTTTGCGCTTGCGATGCAGCTTGAGATCGCGTGACCCGCTGTTGATTTAGGTATCGGCGTTACCCCAGCTGTCAGGGGGCGTTGAATGATTCGTGATGTGATTCAGTTAAGGCAAACTCATGCAAACGTTAGAACGGTATATTCAAAATATTCGCAACCATCATCTCAATATCTATTTGGATGCGGTGGCCGCCTTCCGGCGCCAGCACAGCCAAACCGAGGTTGAAGCCCTGGCCAGCAGCCCAGCGCCTGCTGGTATGCCGGCGATTTTTGCCTGGCGTCGATTTGATTTTGCCGATCGCAGCCAAGAGCCGCCGCGTGCGGCCAACTTTAACCCAGACACCCACGTCAGCTTCCCGCCCGAGAGCTTTACCTGGCAAAAAAAGCTCAAAATCCGCCTGGAGCCGCTTGCCTGGAATAATGTGGAGTTTGAGTGCGCGGATTTTGCCTGGCGCGAGTCGCTTCTTGTCAACTGGGCTGAGCGTTGGTTAGACCCCAATAACAAGATGCCGACCGATAATCACGGCCTGGGTGGCCGCATTCATGCCGTGACCCAGCCGCAAAAGAAAGTGAATAAAACCGTGTTTTTTGTCGATTTTGGGTCGGCGCCGGCCAAGGCCGTGTTCGAATTGTTAAATGTGCTGGCGTTAGCGGAGGTTAAAAAGGTTCGCATTCGAACGGCGGCCTTTCGAGCGGACGCTTTTCGAACAGACCTAAGCCCGGCGGAAAATAGCCCGGCAGAAAATGGCCCGGCGGAGAATGCCTAGGCCGACATCCACTGAGCCGGGCTCGGATGGTGCTGGCCCGGGTGCTTATGCTAGTATCCCGCCGTCTTAACTCTGAACTGACTGTATGGAATACCTGATTTTAGTGGCCTTGATGCTCCTGAATGGCTTTTTTGCCATGTCTGAAATTGCCATAGTCACCTCAAAAAAATCGCGTTTGACAGCTCTCGCAGCACGCGGCAATGGATCGGCCGCTATCGCTTTGAAACTGAGTGCCGATCCCACCCAGTTTTTGTCGGCGGTTCAGATCGGTATTACCTCCATCAGTCTCATGAATGGCATATTGGGTGAGGCCGTACTGGCCGAGCCTTTTGCCCTGTATCTCACCAGCCTGGGGTTATCCGAGTCATTCAGCAGCTCCTTGGCCACGGTCTTGGTGGTGGTGCTCGTCACCTATCTCTCGATTGTCGTGGGTGAGTTGGTCCCCAAGCGCGTCGGCCAATTGAAGGCTGAATACATCGCCTGTTGGGTGGCAAGGCCCATGGTGCTGCTCGCCATAGTCACCAAACCGTTTGTCCTGTTATTAACCCAGTCCACTCAGGCCTTAATGCGGCTTTTGAATCTGCGCGGTGATGACTCGCAAACCCTGACCGAAGATGACATTCACGCCCTGCTGGATGAAGGCTCCGACTCCGGTATTTTGGAAGCGCAGGAGCACGTGATGGTCAAAAATGTGCTGCAGCTGGAAGAGCGCCCGATCAAATCCATGATGATCCCCCGGCGGGACATGGTCTTTTTGGATGCCAGTCAGCCCTTCGACGCCAATTACGCCATCTTGCGTTCGTCCGGTTTGTCGCGCTTCCCAGTGTGCCAACGCAATGCCGATAATCTGATTGGCATAGTCGAGGTGCGGGATTTACTGGAAGCCTTCATGGCGTCGACTGAGATTGATCTGAAACAGATCGCACGACCGTTTCACGCCATACCGGAAACCGTGACGGCCATGGAGTTGCTGGAGTTTTTCCGGCGCTCGCGCGAGCGCATGGTCTTTGTGGTGGACGAATACGGTGACGTGAAAGGCCTGGTGACGGTGCAAGATTTGCTGGTGTCCTTAACCGGTGAAGTGGCGGGCACCCAGGAGGAGGATGCCTCCATCATTCAGCGCGATGATGGGTCATTTCTGCTCGATGGCATGCTGCCCATTCACGAATTAAAAAGCTGCCTCGGTATTCAAGAACTCCCTGACGAAGATACGCACTACCAAACGCTCAGCGGGCTTTTGATGCAGATCATGGGCAAAATGCCGCATACCGGCGACAAGGTCGCCTGGGCCGGTTGGCAGCTGGAAATTGTCGACATGGATGGGCGGCGCGTGGATAAAGTCTTGGCGGCCCGTTTGGCGTAAGCCGCACCTTTTAGTCGACGCCATCAGCTCTCACGGGCGGTGAGGTTTACTCCAATACTGCCGCCAGGAGTTCTTGTGTATAGGCCGATTGCGGCTGTGTCAGCAGGGTTTCGGTGTCGCCGGTTTCAATAACCTGCCCCTGCTTTAACACCATAATGCGATGCGCCATAGCCCTGACGACGGCAATGTCGTGGCTGATAAACACATAACTGAGCGCGTATTTGTCTTGGAGATGGCGCAGCAAATCGATAATTTGGCCCTGTACAGAGCGATCCAGCGCCGAGGTGGGTTCGTCCAGCACCATAAACGCCGGTTTTAAAATCAGCGCGCGCGCTATAGCGATGCGTTGGCGTTGGCCGCCCGAAAACTCATGTGGGTAGCGGTGTAAGGCCGTTTCAGGCAGGTCGACGTCGGTTAGCGCTTCCAGCAGCCGTGCGTTTTTCGCCTGCGCCCCTAAACCTGGCTGATGCAGGTTGAGCCCTTCGGCCAAAATCTGCTCCACAGTGAAACGAGGGCTAAGGCTCGAAAAGGGGTCTTGGAAGACGATCTGCAAAAATTGCCGCTGCTTTCGAAGGGCCTCGCCTGGTAGTGTTTCAAGACATTGGCCCCGAAATGTCACCGTGCCTGTGTGGTGTTGCAGTTGCAATAAGGCCATGGCGAGCGTCGATTTGCCCGAGCCACTTTCCCCGATAATGCCAAGAGTTTCGCCGGCTTTAATCTCAAAACTCGTCGGCGCCAGCGCATTGCAGTAGGCAAGTGGCTTACCCCAAAAACTTTTCCTCAGCACAAATTGCACCGCCAGATCCTGCACCTTCATGACGGGCTCTGTGCTGTGGCAGGGGCTTGGTTTGCCACGGGGTTTGGCAGTTAACAGCTGCTGGGTATAGGCAGCTTGTGGCTGGCTAAAGAGGGTTTGTGTCTCGGCCATTTCGACCAGTTGCCCCTGGTGCATCACCGCGACACGGTCACTGTAGTGGCGCACCACCCCCAAATCGTGGCTGATCAACAATACCGCCATCTGCAATTCGTGTTTGAGGGAATCGATCAGATCGAGAATGTGTTTTTGTACCGTGACATCCAGCGCGGTAGTGGGCTCATCGGCGATGAGGATGCGGGGCCGGTTGATCAGCGCCATGGCAATCATGACACGCTGACGCTGTCCACCAGACAGCTCATGGGGGTAAGCCTTCAAGCGCGACTGCGCATCCTGGATGCCCACCTTTTCTAACCAGGCGAGCACCGCCGCTCGCCGCTCAGCAGCTGAACAGCCTTGGTGGTTGCTGAGGGTCTCGCCAATCTGCTGCTCGATGGTGTGCAGCGGGTTTAAGGCCGTCATCGGCTCTTGGAAGATCATGGCGATATCGCGTCCACGCACCTGCCGTAGTGCCAATTCCGGCGCCCCAACCAGATTCTTGCCATCCAGTAGAATGCGGCCTGATGGGTGAGCGGCGCGCGGGTAGGGCAGTAGTTGCAGTAGCGACAGGGCCGTGAGGCTCTTGCCCGACCCGCTCTCACCGACGAGCGCTAAGGTCTCGCCCGCGCGCAACGTAAAACTAATCGGGTTGACCAGCGGCTTGCCATCGATAGTGACAGATAAATCCTCCACACACAGCAAAGGTTGTGAGGGCTCGGGTATCCGGAGGCTTGGCGATATCGCAGACATTCGGGCTCTACACTTTTAATCGGGGGTCAAACGCATCGCGCACCCCTTCGCCGATAAAAACCACCAGAGTGAGCATCAGCGACAGCAACACAAACACCGTCAAACCGAGCCAAGGGGCATGCAGGTTGTTTTTGCCTTGGCGCACCAGTTCCCCCAGTGAGGCTGAGTCAGCGGGCAAACCAAACCCTAAAAAATCGAGCGCGGTTAAACTCGTCACGGCGCCCGCCATAATAAACGGCAAATAGGTGAGGCTCGCCACCAGCGCATTGGGCAACACATGCCGCCACACAATGCGCACTTCCGGGACACCGAGGGCGCGCGCCGCCTTGATGTAATCAAAATTGCGCACCCGCAAACACTCAGCCCGCACGAGATCGACCAATTTGGTCCAGCTAAATAACAGCATCAGCAGTAAAAGCCAGCCGGCGCTAGGCGTTATGAGGCTCGCCAGAATAATCAGCAGGTAGAGTTCAGGCAGCCCGGACCAGATTTCTAAAAACCGCTGGCCGATTAAATCGATTTTGCCGCCAAAATAGCCTTGTAAGGCCCCGACGGCTATGCCAATAGCACTGCTGCCGAGTGTCAACGCCAGTGCAAAAATCAAGGAGGTGCGCAGGCCGTAGAGGCAGCGCGCCACCAGGTCACGCGCTTGATCGTCTGTGCCTAACCAGTGGCGCCCACTCGGTGGCGCGGGTGCCGGGACGCCCAGTTCGGTGTCGTGAGTGTTGTAGCGATAGGGGATGGGCGGCCAGAGCATCCAGCCTTCGGCTTGGATAAGGTCGGCGACATAGGGGTCTTTATAATTGGCGAGGGTTTCAAAATCGCCGCCAAATTGGGTTTCGGGATAATCCACCCAGAGCGGGAAAAACCAGCTCTGCTGATAGCGAATCAGGAGTGGTTTGTCGTTGGCGATTAAGGGCGCCGCAAGGCTGATGACACACATCACCACAAAACCCACCAAACTCCAAAAGGCCTTGCGGTGTGCTCTAAACACGGCGATGCGGCGCCTTGTGAGCGGGCTCAAGCGGTGAGCAGGCGTCGTTGTGGCGCTCATCGGGTTTGCCTCTCAAAGGTGATGCGGGGGTCGACCCAGTGGTAGGTGAGATCCGACAGAATTTTGAGTAGCAAGCTCACCAGGGTAAAAATGTACAAAGTACCGAAGACGACGGGGTAATCGCGGCTGATGATGGCTTCATAACTTAATAAACCAATGCCATCGAGCGAGAAAATCACCTCAATCAATAACGAACCCGTAAAAAAAATGCTGATAAAAGCCGCAGGAAAGCCCGCAATAATAATCAGCATGCCGTTACGAAAAACATGGCCATAGAGCACTTGGCGCGAGGATAGCCCCTTGGCATAAGCGGTGGTGACGTAGTTTTTCGCCATTTCCTCTAAAAAAGCGTTTTTGGTTAAAAGTGTTAAGGTGGCAAAACCGCCCAGGGTGTAAGCCGTGAGCGGCAACACCAGATGCCAGAAGTAATCCGTTATTTTGCCGATGAGGCTGAGCTCTGCAAAATCATCGGATGTTAAACCGCGCAGCGGGAACCAACTCCAGTAGCTGCCTCCTGCAAACAAGACAATTAACAGCATGGCAAACAAAAAACCCGGTACGGCGTAGCCAACCACAATGATGGAGGAGGTCCAATAATCAAAGGCTGATTTATGGCCCAACGCCTTTTTGATGCCGAGCGGAATGGAAATAAAATAGATGAGCAGGGTGCTCCAGAGCCCAAGCGAAATTGATACTGGCAGCTTATCCAGTAACAGCACCATCACACTCTGTCCTTTAAAAAAGCTCTCGCCAAAATCGAATTGTAAATACTGGACGATCATCAAAGCAAAACGCTCGTGTGCAGGCTTATCAAAGCCATATTGCGCGGTGATCTGTGCCAAGGCTTCAGGCGGTATGCCGCGCTGCCCGGTGGTGTTGCCGGCTGCGATCATTTCGCCACCGGCGCCCATGCCGGGTTGGGTGGCGTGTTTGAGCTGGGCAATTGCCTGGTCAACGGGGCCGCCCGGCGCCAGCTGAACGATCAGAAAATTGATTAACAAAATGCCAAAAAGGGTGGGGATGATCAGCAGCAGCCGTTTTAGCAGGTAATGCCACATAGGTTAAGGCGCCTTGGCGGCACTAGCGGGCGCGGCAGCAGCCTGGTCCAGTTGCTTGGCTTTTTCCGGTGAGTACCACCAGGTGCTGACACCCACGCGGTAACGGGGGTCAAACTTGGGCGTGGTGGCGGGGCGATCGAATTTATCCCAGTAGGCAATTCTATGGTGTTGGTGGTAATACATGGGAATGGTCAGATGCAGATGCATAATGACCCTATCCAGGGCACGACAGGCAGCAATCAATTGATCACGTGTGCTCGCTTGGGTGATTTTTTGAGTGAGGGCATCGATAACGGGGTTTTTTAACCCGGAATAATTTGAGCTGCCTTCAATATCGGCAGAGGCAGAGCCCCAGTAGGCAACTTGTTCCACGCTGGGTGAATTCGATTGCGGAAGTGCGAGCATGGTCAGGTCGTAGTCAAATTTTTGCAGGCGATTAATATATTGGGCCGAGTCAATAGTGCGATAACTGATCTGGATACCCAGGCGTTTGACGTTCTCGATCCAGGGGTTAAAAATGCGCTCAAGCCCCTGTTGTGAGTCAATAAATTCAAATTGCAGCGGCTTTTGGGTTTTGGGGTCGATCAATTGGTTATTGACCAGGGTGTAACCGGCTTGTGTCAGCAGATTTTTGGCGCGCCTTAAATTCTCCCGCGCGACGCCTGAGCCATCGGTGCTGGGCGCCCGATAGGCTTCGCCAAAGACTTCGGCCGGTAGCTGGTTTTGATAGGGCAACAGCATCTCGCGCTCTAATCCCTCGGGCTTACCCGTGGCGCCCAGCTCAGAGTTGAGAAAATAATTGTGGCTGCGGATGTAGGCATTGTGAAAAAGCGCTTTATTACTCCACTCAAAATCAAATGCCAAACTTAGCGCCTCGCGCAGGGCGGGATTTTGGAAGGCGGGTTTACGCAAATTCATAAAAACCGCTTGCGTGGGCCTGATTTGCTGGTCAGGCAGTTCAATTTTTTGAATGCGCCCGGATGTTACGGCCGGGATCTTGTAGGCATTGGCCCAGCTTTTGGCCATATATTCGTAATGAAAGTCGTACTTTCCGGCTTTGAAGGCCTCAAGCATCACATCCATATCGCGATAATAATCAAACTGCAGTACGTCAAAATTATTCATTCCGCGATTGACTGCCAGATGCTGGCCCCAGTAATCGGCAACCCGCTCGAATTTCACAAATTTATCGCCTTCAAATTGGATTAGGCGATAGGGGCCGCTGCCCAGGGGGATCTCGAGTGAGGGCTTATCAAACGCCTTTCCTTGCCACGCGTGCTCCGGTAAAACCGGCAGACCACCGAGAATCATAATGGCCTCCCGGTTAACGGGTGATTTGATCGTAAATTTGATGCGCTGAGTGTCGAGAACTTCAACCCCGGCCACATCCTGGTAAATCACTTTGTACTGAGGCGCGCCCGATTCCAGCAAGGTGCGGTAGCTAAACGCAATATCCTGTGCCCTCACGGGCTTGCCGTCATGGAAGCGGGCGCGCGGGTTAATGTGAAAAATCACCCAGTCTCGGCTCTCAGGGTATTCGAGCGTTTCGGCTACCAAGCCATAGAGTGTATTGACCTCATCGGCTGAGGCGACCATCAAGGTGTCGTAGATGAGTGCAACATTGGTGTCGGGCACGCCGCGCGTAATAAAAAGGTTAAAACTGTCGAAGCTGCCGAAACTGGCTCGCTTGAGGATACCGCCCTTTTTGGCGTTGGGGTCTGTGTAGTCGAAGCCGCTAAAAGAGGCGTCATAGCGCGGTTTATCGTGCAGGGCTATCGCATGGCTGCGCACTATGGTGCCACTTTGTGCGATGTCATTGTTTTGTGAAATGGCACTGTTTTGCGCAATGGCGCTGTTTGAGGCGGTCGCACTGGGGTTGTTTTGTGCTTGGCCTAGCCCCGGCAGCAGCAGGCTGCCGAGCAGCGCCAAGGCGCCAAAAACGCAGCGAAATCGGCGGTAACGAGTCTGTAAGGCCGGTTTAGGTGTCATGCGGTTGCCCTTAGTGAGTGGGAGTTTGCCTTTTGTTGACAGGAGTTTGCCCTGTTTTGGCCAAAAATGCCGTTAAGGCTTAGCCGTCGTCGAGGTGCAATGGTGAACAAAGCGGCACAAGTTACCAAGTTGCTGCTATTTTTGAAATATCCCGCGTTTGGCTTTCGCGGCTAAACCGGCAGATTTCTCACCCGAGGTTGCAGCGCACTATGAACTCCTTTGTGCCATGAACAAACCGTTTTTATTGCATCAAGCTGCTCCAAGGGGGACGGTCGCTTGGGTTGCACACCTCGCTGCCGTGACCTTGCCGATGGCTGCGCCGGTGATTGCGGCGCTAAATCGCCTGGAAGCGGGCAGCGATCAGGATCGAGATCGGCTGGTCGACTTGATTTTGCGCGACCCGACCTTGACGGCGCGCGTTCTGCGCCTTGCCAACAGTAGCCGTTATAGCCCAGATCAACCCATTAACACTGTGAGCCGCGCCCTGATCATGATGGGCTTGAATACGGTGCGCGCGCTTTGTTTATCCGCTTTGGTGATCGATGGGGTGCTGGGTAAGGGTTTGAGGCGACACATTGAACAGATTTTGGCCAGAAGCCTCAAACGGGCTTGCCTGGCGCGGGAGCTTTTCACGCAGGCCCTGGGTGCCCAATCGCGAGCGCAGGGTGTTATCCCGGTAGCGGAGACTGTCATACCGGTAGCGGATAGCGCTATCGCGGTAGGTGAGAATGCTACCCTGGATGAGGCAGAGTCGGTCTTTATTGCGGCTTTGTTGTTTAATTTGGCCGAGTTGACTTTTTGGGCCAACCAACCCGAATCCCCAGCTCACCAGCGGTTAAGTGATCCGGATCCTGCGATTCGGCTAACCGCTGAAAACCAGTTGCTTGGCACCCATTTCACCAAAATTACCGCCGGTCTCGCGCGCCATTGGCATCTCGGCCCCTTGCTGCCACAGGCGCTGTCCGCACAGCCACTGGGTTTGGCGGCGCGTGCGGTTGCGCTGGCAGATCGGATTACGGCCTACCCACCAGAGACCTGGCAAAGCCCTGCCATGCAGCCTTTGTGGCAGGAAGCCGCTGCGTTAAATCGGCGCGACACTCCGGCAACTGTGGCACCCGCGGTGATCGATCAGCCCACCTTGTCGCGGGCGCTGGAGCAGGCCGCCAAGGTGTATGGCTTGGAGTCCGTCATGGCGGCTGCGACGGGGGCTTCGCCGGTATCGGTTGCGATCAAAAAACCCCCAAACTCGCGCATTATGAAAAGTGACCCGCAATTGCAGCTGAATATTTTGCGCGAACTGGCGCAGGCGTCGGCACACAGGCGCAGCCCTCACACGATTTTTCATCTGCTCATTGAGGGGGTTCATCGCGGAATGGGGCTCGAGCGGGTGGTGGTGGCGTTTTTACGGCAGCACATTGCCAAAGCGCAATATTGTGTGGGCGACGGCACGGCACACTGGTACGAGCAGTTCCGCTTCGATACCCGTCCCGCGGCCAATTCCCTGTTTGCCTATGCCGTTCAACAGGGCGGCTTGCTGTGGGTAAAGCCGGATTTTGTCCGAGCGCACAAATACCTGGCCTGGGAAGCATCACATGCTGTGACCGGCGGGGAGGATGGACTCGTTTACGTGTTTACGCTTGAGGGCAAAAAACCCGGCTTCATTTACGCAGACCGTGGCGGCTTTGGCGGCCTGATTACCCAGGCTCAGGCGGACAGTTTTCAGCACTTTGCGCTTCAGGCACAGCGCCAACTTGAGGCACTGCAAAAACACCCTCCCGAGACGACGCCGGCAAAACGCCGTCACGTGATCCGCGATGTCAAAAGGGAATAACCTGTCAAAAGGGAATAACACGAGACCCTGGCGGCAATTTTTCACCTTTGAGGACATCCGGCAGGGGTTTGGGCTGACTGTAAGGCACTTTGGGCTCGACCTGCGACAAAAAATCTAAGCCGCGCTGGTAGATATCAACCATTTTGAGGTCTGTCGTCACCCGAAGGCGGCGGTTGAGCATCGAGAGCGGAAAGACGCAGTGTTGAGTCTGCGGAATACACACCGCACGGCTTCTGCCGGCTTTGTCGCGATATTCCTGCCAGTGCCAACCTTTTTCGGCAACATAAATATCGCCCAAGGCAATGCCAAAGGCATTGTGTAAGTCTTTATCAAATCGGCTGATATGGCCCTTATCCAGCAGGCGCTGGAGCAGCTCCAAGTCGCTCCGGTTGCCGCGTAACCGGGTGCCAAAATGTTCGCGTCCGAGGCTGTCGAGCGTTTGACGCTGTTTTATGAAGTAATTGTTATCGATGGTGCTTAAGGGCGACAGGTTGATGTCATCAGCGCGACTGATGCAGGCTAAGACGAGGAAACAAAGGCCGAGTAATCGGCTTGGCCAGGGAGACGATGGGTCGGTGCGTTGGTTGTTAAGTTTCATGGGCGTTTTAAGGTTTGCAATTCAAACGGTTGCGCTTGCCGGTGTTAAGGCGGCAGAGTCTGGGCTAGTCGTGACATAATAGAGCGCAACGAGGCGCCCTGTCGCCTACTGAGCGCGGGTGCCACCTACATAATCTACGTTTACTGACATGTCTACGGTTACTGACGACAAGCACGGGGGTGAAGAGTGCGCATTAATGGGGTCTGGGTGTTGTTGATTGGCGGTTGGACTTTCGCCGCTTTGGGTGCGGTCGGCCTGTTGGCGCAGCACGGCAAGTGGCGTGAGCAAGAATCCCACTGGGCTGCTCGCGATGCGCAGCAGTTGCAAAAGCAAGCGGAACTGGAGCGGGTCATCGCGGAATTGAATCTGGCGTTGGATGACGCAAAACAGCAGGCGGCCAGTCGCTGGCAGTCTAGATCCGAGACCTATCAAGCAAAAACCTATTATCAGGAAACCAAACCGGCTAAGGCTGAGACCCCTGCGCCCGCACAGGAGCGTACAGCAGGTCAGGCCGTCAATGATGCTGCGGCGCGAACCGGTGCAGCCATCAACCGTTTTTTTGATCGCGTAAAGGGACAATAGCCTCCGTTGCAAGGCCCCACCGAAATGGGTAGATTGCCTGCCAGAGTGATCAGCGCCGGTTAGAGCTTAGTGAGCTGGATAATCGGCGCACTTTTTTAGCCTACCGGCCTGACCGGTGATGACGTTGGAGATAACACGTGGAAATAGCCTGCCTGGATTTAGAAGGGGTGTTGGTACCTGAAATTTGGATTGCCTTTGCTGAAAAGACCGGCATTTCGGAACTGCGCGCCACAACCCGGGATATACCTGATTACGATCAGTTGATGACGCAGCGCATCCGCATTTTGGCGCAACACGGTTTGGGCCTGAAGGAAATCCAAGAGGTGATCGCCACCTTGAAGCCCCTTGAGGGCGCACAAGAATTTGTTCAGTGGTTGCGTGAGCGTTTTCAAGTGGTGATTCTGTCCGATACTTTCTACGAGTTTGCGGGGCCCCTGATGGCGCAGCTTGGCTATCCAGCCTTGCTGTGCCATAAGTTAGAAGTGGATGACGCGGGGCGAGTTGTGGGCTACAAGCTGCGCCAGGCCAACCCGAAACGCCAAGCCATCTGTGCGTTCAAAACACTCTATTATCGAACAATCGCGGCGGGCGACTCCTACAACGACACGACTATGCTTGCGGAAGCGGATGCCGGCATACTGTTTCACGCCCCTCAAAATGTCATAGACGAGTTTCCGCAGTTCCCAGCGGTGCACACCTATGACGATTTGAAAAAAGCGTTTATCCACGCCAGCAATCGCCCGCTCAGCCTCTAAGTGCCGAGCGGTTTCTATTGTGTCATCACGGCGGGTTGGATCAACACGGTTGGACCCGTTTTTGGATGCATCGTCTGTTGCCACTTGTTTGAAAAGGCCTCGTCATGAAGACTTCTGCGGGTAAAGCCCCCTCTCGCCTACGCTGGTTGTTATTGCCCGTCATCCTGGTGGTGGCGCCACTGCTGATCATTGTGGTGTTGGCGCTCACCTTGGATCCCAGTCGGCTCAAGCCGCTGCTCGTCCAAACGGCGCAGGAGCAGGGATATGACCTGAGTATTCCCGGCGATTTGCACTGGAGTCTGTTTCCTCGCCTTGGCATCAGCTTGGGCGAGTTGCAGCTCAAGAATGGCGAAACGGGCGAAAAATTGGTCGATGTGCAACAGGCGAGTGTGGCAGTCGCACTCATGCCGCTTTTTTCTCGTCAGGTTGAGGTGGCGAGTATTGCCTTGACCGGCGTGGATTTGCTGTGGCAGGAAAGGGGCGATGGTCAGTCAAATTGGCCCAAGCCGAAAGCGGATAAAACGCCCGATGCGCAAGCGCCCAAGTCGACCGGCACCTTGCCCGATCTGCACATATCAAACATTGCCCTTCAGAATATTGCGCTCACTTGGAAACCCTTGAAAGGTGAGACGCTGGCTGTGACGGGTTTGAACCTCGATGTCGCCGACTTTAATACGCGCAGCCAACCCTTCACGGCGGATCTCAGCGGCCTTATCGAACGCGCGAATGCGCCATCGATATCGCTTGGCGTTCGCGGTGACTTCATCTGGCATCAAGCTGAATCCAAAGTGCAGTTTCAGACCCTAAATGGAACCATTTCCCCTCCAAATGGCGACTTGTCTGTGAGTTTTAACGGCAACCTGGGTTGGGAGAAAAGTGTTTATCTTAACGGTGAGCTGGCGGTGGCGACGGGTGATCTGCGGCAGTTTTTACAAGCGATCGGTGTGGTTTTACCGGCTACACAATCAGCAGACGCTTTTTCGCGCTTCAACTTGTCGGCACGGTTGGCGGCGGCCGACGATGAAGTGATTGTGCAGGCCATCAGGCTGGCATTTGATCAGAGCCAACTGACAGGTCAAGTAGCGATCAAACAAGGCGTATTACCCGACATTCGCGCCCAACTTCAGCTTGATCAAATCACTGTGGATGATTATCTCTCGCCGGCGAGTGCACTGCCGGATGCGCCCAAATCCCCGGCGGCAGAAGCAGTAGCGCTGCCGTTAACCTTGTTGCGCACCCTTGCGTTGGATATTGCTTTCAGTGTTGAGCAGTTGCGTTACAAGGCGCTCAGCGCCCAGAAAACCCAGCTGGGGCTAAAAGCTAAAAAAGGGCAATGGACGTTTAGCCCTTTAGTGACGCAGCTGGCGGAAGGGCAGGTCAGTGGTAGCGCCAGCATGCGCGTGTCCGAGCGCCAAGCCGATGTCAGCGGCAACATCAGTACTCAAGCGCTCTCGCTGGGCGCGCTCATGGCGGGTTTGCAGCAACCCGACACCCTCGCGGGCCTGATGAACAGTCAGCTGCGATTTAGCACCTTTGGCGCTACAGACCTAGCGCTCAAAAATCACCTTACCGCAGAGTTCACCGCCGATTCGGCACAGGTGAAGCTCAATGCCATCAATGTAGAGCAAAAGGTCTGTCAGGCATTGAGTTTGGTGAGTTTTCAAGAGGGGCGTTTGTCCGTTAAGGCCAACGACAACCCGGATATTGCGGGCAGCTGGCCGACCTACACCGAGTTGTCGCCGGTGAATGTCCAGGCATCGGTTGCAGCGGGCAAAGTGACGCTCAACCAGTTGTCTGCCGACATTCAAAAATTGAAGGCGGAAAGTCAAGGCGAGTTGGATTTGGCCACTGGCGATTTCCGCTTTCCCTTGGATGTGAAGCTCGCTGAGTTTTCGGGAGGCCTATCGGGCTGTTTGGCCTTGGATGATCACTGGCGCAACAGTGTGGTGCCTCTGCGCTGTAAGGGCAACATTGCCAATATCGATGCCAAAGTCTGTTTGCCCGATGGCCCAAGATTGACGGAGATGGCTAAAACGGTCCTCAAGACCAAGCTAAACGCTAAAGTCGATACAGTGAAAGCTGAGCTGGGCGATAAAGTGTCTGCTGAGGCTAACGAGCTGCTAGAGAAGAATCTTGACAGCGAGAAGCTCGATGCGTTGAAAGGGTCGCTTAAAGGGTTATTCAAAGAAAACCCCCCAGCTGATAATTAAATGAACTAAGTAATCCGCTCCTTGTCTTGCAGGGAGTTCTAAAATGAAGTGACAAGGGTTTTTATTGCAATCAAAATCAATGCCAACAAATTTTTTAGTGAAATTCATGCCGAAAGGCTTGCAATTGAGTGCCAGTGGTAGCACCTTATGTCTGTAGCGACAATTTTATGACAAGGCCGCTTGCATTCAGTGCCTTCGTTTGGCAGCGGTCTAATTGATTTTAATAGCCGTTTTTTTTAATCAAAAAGGGGGTAATACCGAAATAGAGTCTTAGCAGCCAGTCAGTTAGTACTTGTTGAACTTAGCAAAAAGGGAACATCCTATGCAAATTAGTCTATCTGGTCATCATGTTGAAATTACTGACGGCATTCGTGAAGCCGTCGATACTAAATTTGGTAAGGTTCAGGGGCATCATCCCCAATTAGATGATATTTCGGTGACGGTCACCGTCGATAAAAACGAACAGAGCGTTGAGGCGAAGAGTCACTACATGGGAGCTCCGGTTGTAGTGCAATCTTCCGATAAGGATATGTATGCTGCTATTGCGGCGGCGGCAAAAAAATTCGATACCGTTTTAACACACAGACGCGGCAGCCTTCAGTCACAACGCCACGGTTGATGCGTTAAGCATCCTAATTTTTAGTGTTATATGAGTGAAAGAGGGGCTTTGTGCCCCTTTTTTTATGTCCATCGCTGGTTAAACGCTGCCGGTGCAGCGCATAGTAGCTGCTACACTGTGAGAGTGTTTCATTTGGATAGATGCGCTCTACAGGTATGTGATGATGCTTGAGCGAATTCGAGCGTGCATAAACGATTGCAATCAGCGCAAAGCTCAGGATATTAAGGATAATTACGCGCTCCGCGTCCTGGTGCTCTGGGTGGTATTGGCAATACAGGTGTTTTTCCCTTGGCAGGCTTTTCAGCCAGGTCATTGGTGGATGCTGATTCTGTTTCATACACTGATCTGGCCTCACGTAGCCTATGGGTGGGCAAGAACGCGCTATCACGAATCCATTAATTTGACGATTGATATCACGTTTTTTTCAGTCTATGTCGGTTTTTGGGGTTTCAATCCTTTCTTGGCATCCTTGTTTTTGTCGACAAGCCAGTTGCCGCTCTTGTCTTTGGGTGGGCTGCGCCTCTTAGGCCGCTCGGCTTTTTTTCAGCTGATTGGCCTGCTGTGCGGAGGGGCTATCGCTGGATTTTATTTTCAACCCGGTTTGACGCTGCTGCCAAGCCTTATTGCCATGGGCGGGTTCTTCGGTTTTATGCTGGGAGTCGGGCGCTTGATGCATTCTATTCACCAGCGATTGCACAGCGTGAAGCACTCACTAAGAGAGCAACATAAAGAGCTGGAAGATATGCATGCATTGGCTACCGCAGTCAATGCAGAGCTGCATATCGAAAATATTATTAAACGATTATTAGCGACACTCGCACCGCGTTTTCCATTGGAGGCGGTGTATTTTTTATCCTATGAACCTGAGCATAACCGTTTGGTGATGGCAGGGGTTTATGGAGAGGCCATCAGCTATCGAGAGCGGTCGCAATTTGAAAATTTAACATTTGATTTGACTCGGGATGCTAATAGCATTTTTGTGTCAGGCTTGATACAGCGTCGCGCCATTAATATCCCGCGTTTGACCGAATCGCAGGTCAGTGCTGGCGCCGAGATTGATAAAAAGCTCTATGACATTAAGCCTTCTGTTTCGATTGTCTATTTTCCATTGTATGTCGAAGGCCGTGTGGTGGGTGGTTTGGCATTCATTAATCATGTTCAGCCCTGTATTATTGAAAAGTCAGATGTCAAGCGTATTGAAGATTATTTGGTTCAGGTCGGCACTGCGATAAAAAATGCGAATCTTATTCGGTTAACAGAGCAAGCAAAAGAGGAGGCGCTTGCTGCAAAAGCTAAAGCGGAGGCCTCCGAGGAGGCAAAGAGTCGTTTTTTGGCAAATATGAGCCACGAAATCCGAACGCCTATGACAGCCATTTTAGGCTACGCAGAAGCGCTACAAGAGGAGACAATAGAAGAGCATGAAAGGAAGCAGTTTGTCGGAATTATTATGGCGAGTGGCAAGCATTTGCTGTCGATGATTAACAATATTCTCGATTTTTCAAAGATCGAAGCGAGTAAGGTGCATGTCGAGAGAATAGGCATCGATGTTGCGCATATGGTTAACGATGTCATGGATTATATGCGTATTCAGGCCTGCGAAAAAAATATTTCCTGTAAGCTGGCGGTTAACTATCCTATCCCGAGTTCGATTATCAATGACCCTACGCGATTAAAACAAATTTTATTTAATTTGGCGAGTAATGCGATCAAATTTACCGCAAAGGGCGGGGTGGAGTTTGTCGTGAGCTGGCCAGAAGAGACTCAGTTGGAGTTTGTTATAAAGGATACGGGTATTGGTATGTCATCGGATGAAATGGCAAAGATTTTTGAAGCTTTTACGCAGGCCGATACGTCGACTACCCGCTTATACGGCGGAACAGGTTTGGGATTGGCGATTTCAAAAAGCCTGGCCTGTTTAATGGGAGGAAGCCTGGATGTCGATAGCGAGAAAAATGTGGGAAGTTCCTTTCGTTTGCGAATTGATACGGGCGATAAAATAGGCCCGTTAATCCATTCCGAAGAAGCCTGGGATAGTATTATTAAAAAGCGGTACCTGGCTCCTGCGGATGAATCCGTCCCGGTGCTGTCAGGGAAGGTGCTGATTGCAGATGACAATCCAGTCAACCAGCAAATAATCAAGCGATTGGTTGAGCGCACAGGGGTTGTTGTCGATATCGTTGATGATGGCGAAAAAGCATTTAGGTTTGCCCAGAAAAATCAATATGATATGATTTTTCTGGATGTGCAGATGCCGGTTATGGATGGCAAGACGGCTGCAAAATGTATTAAATCATCAGGCGTGGAGTCGCCCATTGTTGCATTTACGGCAAATGTGATGACGCATCAGCTACACGGTTATTATGAATTAGGGTTTGTCGATGTCATTGAGAAGCCGATCAATAAAAAGAAGCTTTACGCACTATTAAAGCAGTTTTTGGCGGCTACAGAATCGCCGCTGAAAAATGTCTTAGTGGTCGATGATGATGAGGTGAATCGCTTGATTTTATGTCGACAATTGAGTCGATTAAGAGCAGACCTCTCCATTTTAACGGCTTCAAACGGAGAGGAAGCGATTTTGAAAGTCCAAAGCGCTGCCGTTGATCTCATTTTTATGGATATGGAGATGCCGGTTATGGGGGGCTTGGAGGCTGCTCGCAAGTTGCGCTCGGCTGGATTTCTAAAGCCGATCTATATCGTAACAGGCAATATCGATGTTGAGCATAAAATGCTCTGCTTGGCGGCGGGCGTTACAGGCCACTTGCCCAAACCGCTAGACAAGACAATGGTCAAGGCTGTTTTAGATCGATATCCCGTTTAGGGCTGGGTGTTTGATCTATGATCCAGTAAACTGCGTACACATCGGATTATGTCAATTGGGTTAGTCGTGTGAAATACCATTCTTCTTTACCGTTCGATCATCGCCAGTCAGATAAGATTGGAATTTTGGTCACTAATTTGGGTACACCAGATGCGCCAAAGCCCGCGGCTTTGCGGCGGTATCTGCGTGAATTTTTGAGTGATACTCGGGTTGTTGAAATTCCCCGTGCCGTCTGGGCGCTCATTTTAAATGGTATTATTTTGCCTTTGCGCTCTTCGCGTTCGGCAAAAAATTATGCGGAGGTGTGGACTTCTCAGGGCTCACCCCTGCTTGTGAATACACAAAATCAAGCGTCTGCTTTGCAAAAGGTATTTGCTGACCGACCGAATATTGAATTACGTTTTGCAATGCGCTACGGGTCTCCAGCTATATCGCAGGTATTGGATGAGTTGATGCAAGCAGGTGTGCGCGAGTTGATTGTGCTCCCCTTGTACCCTCAGTACTCCGGTAGCACGACCGGGTCAACCTTTGATGCGATAGCCCGCTACTTTATGCAGCGCCGATGGGTGCCTTCGCTGCATTTTATCAATGAGTATTGTGATCACCCGGGCTACATTCGGGCCTTGGCGCAAACAATTCGTCAGCATCGGCAAGAGTCAGGGCCTGCAGACAGGTTGATTTTTTCTTTCCATGGCGTGCCTTTGCGTTATTTGCATCAGGGCGATCCTTACCACTGCCAATGTTTAAAAACCGCGCGCTTAGTGGCCGAAGAGCTGGGTTTGGCCTCGGAGGAGTACTTGGTTACCTTCCAGTCCCGTTTTGGTCGTGCGACATGGTTACAACCCTATACGGATGTTGTGGTTAAATCCTTACCGAGCCAAGGAGTGATGTCTGTCGATGTCATTTGTCCGGGGTTTTCTGCGGATTGCCTGGAGACACTGGAAGAAGTCGCGGTAGAAAATCGCGATTACTTTTTAGCAGCTGGCGGAAAGACCTACCGTTATATTCCGGCGTTAAATAGCCTGTCGTCGCATATTGATTGTTTGACTGAGTTGCTGGAGCGCCAGTTGATGGCATGCAAGCCGTTTGAAGACGACACTGCTCGGCGCGCGACCTTGGCGAATGCTTGCCCATTTAATCGTGTTTAAGTTTTTAAGCAATAAAAAAACCGCCAGTAGGCGGTTTTTTTATTGCTTATTCCAAGAAAAACAGGGAATAAATTAAGCCAGAACTTCTACATTTTCGGCTTGGGGACCTTTTTGGCCCATGCCTTCAGTGAAAGTAACTGCTTGACCTTCTTTCAAGGTTTTAAAGCCGGAACCTGTGATGTTGCTGAAGTGAACAAAGAGATCACTACCGCCTTGACGGCTGATGAAACCATAACCCTTGCTTTCGTTGAACCACTTCACGGTGCCTTGAATCTTGTTGGACATTGTAACTGAGACCTTTGTTAAAAATTAAACCATGGCCTGCAGAACTACAATGCCATGTAACCTTGCCAACCCGGTCAAAGCAATAACGAGTTGGTGTGTGGTGGTTTCACTATGGGTTCACCTAGCTTGAGCTAGGTGAACTGAAATCACCCACCGAACGCTATACTTCTCGGGGCGCCCACTGATTGTGGGCTAGAAAAGGCTTTGGGTCAACTGAAAGCGTGGCGTAAAGCGGTTTTTTTGTTCTTGACTCAGCCTCTTGGCTTGGTTTCGTTTGCATACTGATGCTGCTGGCGTCATTTGGACTGGTTTTTGCTCTGTGTAACGGTTAGCATTCGAAGGAATAATCACTTGCCGAGGAGGCTCTAGTCATGCCAACCATTTTGGAGTATGTATTCAGCTATCAGTTTGCGTTTTTTGTGTTGGTGATTGTTGTTTTAAAATCAGCCATCAAATTTGTGCCACAAAATCGTGCATGGATTATTGAGCGGTTTGGCAAGTTTCAATCCACTAAAGAAGCGGGTTTAAACTTTATCATTCCCATTATCGATCGAGTAGCTCATGACTGCTCGCTTAAAGAGCAAGCCTTTGATATTCCTCAACAATCGGCTATTACACGCGATAATATTACGTTAAACGTGGATGGCGTTTTGTATTTTCGTGTGCTGGATCCTTATAAAGCGGCTTACGGTGTCGAGGATTACATTTTTGCGGTTATGCAGTTAGCTCAGACAACCATGCGCTCTGAACTCGGTAAGTTAGAGCTGGATAAAACATTTGAAGACCGTGAAATGCTCAACGCCAAAATTGTGCAGGCAATTAATGAGGCGTCTGCAACCTGGGGCGTTATGGTGATGCGGTATGAAATTAAGGACATTACACCGCCGGCCTCGATTATGGGTGCCATGGAAGCGCAAATGCGTGCTGAACGTGAGCGGCGAGCTAAAATTCTCGCCTCGGAAGGTGAGCGGCAGGCGGCCATTAATATCGCAGAGGGCGAGAAACAAGCGCGTGTTTTAGCGGCAGAAGCAGAGCGCACTGAGCAAGTGCTGGCTGCGCAAGGTGAGGCGGAAGCCATCCGTGCAGTTGCCGAAGCGCAAGCGCAAGCGCTCCAAGTTGTGGGTGCTGTTGCCGCTACAGAGGAAGGGCAAAAAGCGGTTCAACTCGACCTGGCCACAAAAGCGATAGCCGCTAAGCACGCTATCGCGAAAGACAGTAGTGTGGTATTGCTCCCGGAAAGTGGTTGTGAAGCAGCCAGCTTAGTGGCGCAAGCTACCAGTATTGTCAAAATGCTCAACGGAGGAAAAATGTAATGAGTGAATCGCTGCCGCAGTGGTTGCTGTTTGCTGGGTTGGCTCTTTTGGCGATTGAGGCGTTGGTTCTGGGTTTTAGCACCTTTATCTTGCTCTTTCTTGGGCTGAGTTTGATCCTGACGGGTGTTGCAACCTGGCTTGGAGTTTTGTCGCCAACTTGGGTGAGTGTGTTGATCTCCAATGCACTCGTGACTGCTTTGCTGGGCTTGGTGCTGTGGCGACCACTGAAAAAGCTGCAAAACAAAACTGAAAAAAATCCGGTCAAGAGCGATTTTGACGGCCACCGTTTTTTCACCCCAGCGCCTGTCGTCAAAAATGGCGAGCCCTGTCGTTACGATTTTTCAGGTGTTACTTGGCATGTCAAAAGTGACCGGCAGCTAGAGAGTGGCGTTGAGGTGGAGGTGGTGCGTGTAGAGGTCGGCGTTTTGTGGGTAAAGCCGGTTTGATGCAGTGCGTTCCTATGGATAGCGCTAGGATACAAAAAGTGAACTGCTACTCAATTATGGGTGAAGGGTTTTGATGTGAATCAATGGTGATCCCGTTTGTGCCGAAACATTTTGCAACTTAATAGACAGCCTTTTATAAAGAGGTTGTCTGCTTTCATGAGGTTGCCATAGTGTTTACTAAACCCCTGTTCTTACAGCTATCGACAGTGTCTGCTTTATTCGGTTGTCTGGTTTTGAGTGGCTGCATGGCGCAGGGAGGCGGCGCCTCGTCGGTTATGGTGTCGAGCGCCAGTCTAGAGCCTGTTAGCTCCATGTCGAGTGAGGGGTCATCCAGTTCGGTAGCGAGTGAAGCCTCCTGTTCTGCACCAGAAGGGCTGCAGCTAACGGATATTGCGAGTGTCACCGACTGGATTAACGCCATGCCGAAACCCTTAAGTCTGCCGTGCTTTCTGCGCAGCCTGCCTCGGCCAATCTATTACAACGCCACCTTGAGTGCATTTAGTGCTCAGCCTTCGGTGGGCGAGCGTAGCCCACGTGTTTTTTTTATGATTGGAGATCTCATTCTCAGTGTGGTGCCTGATGAAAAATGGACCGATCTTGTCGATGAAAATGGCCGCCGATTAAAAGATCCGGTAACGGGAGAGGTGCTGAAAAAATGGGATATTGATGGTGTGCAGTTGCTGGAAATTTCACAACAAGTGCCTACGGATGCTCCCAATGCTCAGTCAATCAAGGGTGAATATAAGTTTCCGATTTTAGTGCCTTTGCCGCCTAATGCGCCCTTCGTCAAAATTAATTTTAATGCGGCCAACTCGGCGAGTGTTTGTAAGTTTTGTCATGCGGACGAGACGCAAGTTGATGTGATTGATGGGCAGCCCGTGTACCGATCAGAAATGCTGCGCAATCGCACCGAATCATCTGTTCGCCTGGACTTTATGCTCAATCAATACGCTACCTGCGACCCGTCTTTGTCGGCTCCTGATGCCTATCGCTGCGATATGCTGGAGGCGATTTACGGACAGGGACTACTGGTTTGGAAGGGGTTTCCGTCTAGCTGGCCTACTATTTTTGATTAGCCCGTTCCCATTGTTCATTGTGTCACGCAAAAGTCTCGCGTCTAAAAAATTTTACCCATAAAAAATCCGACACCCACGCAATGGGTGTCGGATTTTTTATGGGTACTTAACACAAACGTTTACGTTTTAGTGTTTAAGCAAGCCCTGCTGTGCAGGGCGTTTATCCATTCCAGGCTTAGTGAGCGCCGTGTGGATCCATGCCGCTGTGCGGGTCAGCGGATTCAGTACCTGGATGGCCAGCGGGTGCTGCAGGGTTGATCTCAAGCAGTTCCACTTCAAAAATCAATGTGGCGTTCGGGCCTATAGAAGCTGGGCCATTTTCGCCATATGCCAGTTCAGCCGGAATGTAGAGTTCAAATTTTTCGCCCACTTTCATGAGCTGCAAACCTTCAACCCAACCTTGGATCACACCTGAAACGGGGAAAGTGACGGGCTGGCCACGATCTTTAGAGCTGTCAAAAACGTCACCGCTAACCAAGGTGCCGTGATAATGAACTTTCACGGTGTCTTCAGGCTTGGGCTTGGCCGCATCGCCTTCAACGGGAGTAATGACTTTGTACTGCAAGCCGGACTCGGTGACTTTCACGCCGTCTTTTTTCGCGTTTTCTGCTAAGAAAGCCTTACCTTTTTCAAGGTTTTCAGCCGCTTGTTTTTCCGACTCAGCTTGGCGCTTGGCCTCTTGTTGAGTTTGGAAATCCATCATAATTTTTTGTTGTTCGTCTTCTGTGATGCGCGCTTCTTTACCGGCGGCCACATCGCTGATGGCGAGATCCATAGCGGCTTTATCCAGTGCAAATTCGCCTTGTTTGGCTTGTGATGCCATGCGAAAGCCAACGATATAGGTGACTTTTTGCTCTAAGGTGGTCAATTCGGTGGCTGCAGGTGCGGCAGCCTCTTCCTTGGGCGCAGGCTTGTTACAGCCTGCAAGCAGTGCGGCGGCAATGGCCGTTGCGAGAACCCAGCTCTTGCGTGAAAAAACAGTTGTCATAGGTCTTCCTGTTAATGAATAAAGACGGAAAATCCGTCGGAATTGAGCGGCGCATCTTAACCCATGCACCATCGCGGGTGTCAACCCGCACGCTCGGTAGGCGCCACGAAATCGGTATTTGACGGTGGTCCACTTAGTCAGCATGACGATTGGGTTGGCTCTTGGCATCAGCCGAGCCATTTGAGCCGCGCTCAGAGATTGTCTTTCGGCAAAAGTTCCCCTGGTGATTGCTAGAGCTTGGCGCACCCTATCTCGATCAAGCCTGTCAGGAGGACAAAAAAGGCACCCGTGGGTGCCTTTTATTGAGCGCTGGCGCTTACTTGGTTTCGAAGCTTTCTTTCTTGGCGCTGACTTTGGCCACAACGCGACGGTTAGCAGCTTGGTCTGCTTTAGTTTTTTCGGCGACCAACAGTTTCTCTTCACCATAGCCCATGGCTTTAACACGGCTACTATCAACGCCGAATTGGTCAACCAGTACTTTCGCAACGGAATCAGCACGGCTTTGTGACAGAGTTTTATTCGCCGCAGCAGCGCCTACAGAGTCAGTGTGGCCTTCTACCACCACAACACTGTTAGCGTATTGCTCCATGAAAGTGGCTACGGCTTTGATTTCGCTCAGGTATTGGTCTTCAACAACAGAGCTGCCGGTGGCAAATTGCACTTTCAGGTCGATCGACACTTCTTCAGTCAGAGCAACCGGGCAGCCGTCTGTGTCCACTTTCAACTTCGCAGCTGTCTCGGGGCACTTATCCAGGCTGTCTTTCACGCCGTCATTATCCGCATCGCCGTCTACTTTCGGGGCTGGTGCTGCTACAACAGGCGCTGGAGCTGCTGCTGTTTCAGTGGCACCAAAGACGTAGCCTAAGCCAAAAGTCACAGCGCTGTGGTTGAAGTAGTTATCGAGGTCGTGAATCCAGCGGCCATCAATGCGCGCACGCAGGCGAGGGTGTAAATGAAACTTGACACCGAGGCCAGCATTGACCGCCATGGGCTTGTCTTCGCCATCACCAAGCTCATAACCATCAGGGATCGAAATGTCCTGTTGTCCAACACCTAAGGCCGCATAGGGGAGAACATTGCCTTCGTTGTGCAGGTACCAAAGGCCATCGAGGTGTAAGTCTTTAAATTTGACATCGGCGTCTGAATCTGATTCCAAACGGGTTTTGACTTCTGAATAAGACAATTCTACGCCAAAGGGCGCATCAAAACGGTAACCAAAATTCAGGTTGTAGCCGTGTTTATCTTTAAGATCGATTTCATTATCAAAACCGTAATAGGGAAGGCCAAGACCTAACTCGAAGTCACTCGCCTGAGCGGTGAATGCTGAGAGAGACAGGGCGGTAATGGCGGCTGATAAAACACTCACAGTCTTTTTCATGGTTGCTCCTAATGGGCCTTGGGCCTGATTGTTTGAAATGGTGTGACATTGATAGCCTTAAAGTTGTCACCAACCGTAACACGGTCGCCGCATTATACGGGCTGGTTAGATGAATGGTCACTTAATTGGTATGAAATAAATATGACGTTTGCGGTTAGCCGTGTGCTGCTCAGATGGTGTGTTTGGCATAGAGTAGATCCCAAACGCCATGCCCCAGCCGTTCCCCGCGCTGCTCAAATTTGGTTTTGGGCCTGTAATCGGGTCTTGCGGAATAAGGGGACTCACCGGTTTGCAGATTGCGTAAATAGGGATTTTCGGCAAGGACCTCGACCATCGCCTCGGCATAAGCTTGCCAGTCGGTTGCCAGGTGTAAGATGCCTTGCGGCCGCAGTTTTTGCCCCAAGATGGCGACAAAATCCGGTTGTATGATGCGACGCTTGTGGTGTTTTTTCTTGTGCCAAGGGTCTGGAAAAAATATCTGGATACGATCCAGACTGGCATCGGGAAAACAATCGACCAAGGCGTCGGTGGCATCCGCCATAAAAACCCGTAGATTCGTTAAGCCGCGTTTGTCGGCTTCATTTAAAAGTCGCCCGACACCCGGTGGGTGGACTTCTATGCCAATAAACTGGGTGTGAGACGCAGCCTCTGCCATGGCGAGCAGCGAGTCGCCCATGCCAAAGCCAATCTCCACTACAACCGGCTGGCCGCTTGCAAAAATGGCCGCGGTGGCGTGAGTGCCAGCACTGAGGTGCAAACCATAGCGTGGCCACAAGGCTTCGAGGGCGGCTTCTTGGCCGGCGGTCATGCGACCCCCTCGGATGACAAAACTGCGAATGGACTTTTCTTTAAATTCGGGTTTTAACATGCACAACAATCTCGTCGAAAAACCGGCTCGTCGAAAAACCGGTACAGCCTGCCGGCAATCATGGCGCCATACTGACGTGATGCCTGGCTGATGAGGTGGGTTTAGCGTAAAAGCGCCTATTGTACCGGGGCAAGGTGTGTCGGGAGGAGCCCTGACCACAGCATTAATGAGGATCCATGGGTGCGCAACCAGCGTTTAGCATCGGCCACCTCTGCCGGTGGCAGATAGCGGTGAACCCATTGCCAAAATAGCGCTGAGTGGTTAGGAACTTGCAGGTGGCAAAGCTCGTGCACCATGACATAACTCTGCACCTCTGCTGGCGCCATGATGAGCAAACTATTCAGGACAATATCCCCCCGGCTGCTACAGCGGCCCCAGGCACTTTTATAAAGTTTGCAGCTGACCTGCTGTGGGCGCAGCCCGGTGAGGGTCAGCGCTTGTGACCAAGGCGTGTCGAGAAGCTGGCAACTTTCACGTTGCAGCAATTTGCGCCACTGTGCCTGTTGTTGGCTCAGCGGCCGGTCCCAGCAATCAGCCGACCATAGCGAGGCTGGCAGTCTCAGCTCTGACAGTAAGGCGCCGAGTGGGCGCTGGCTGCCTTGCCACCACACAGGTGTTTCGGGTGTCCAGCGGGCGGTTGCATGACGGATCTGAGTCGCTTGTGGTCTGCTGGGCACCGGATGCCACTTGGCGGTTTTTTCCAGCAGCCAGGGGTGTTTATCCTGGACGAATGACTCGAGTGCGCCAAGCGGTGTGCCGAGCGGAAAATAGAGTGAAATGCCCCCTGGCGATACGCAGAGGCCTAGGCTTCTGCGCTTGGATGAGGCTTTTAGTTGCCAGGGAATATGGGCCAGGTCAGGCGGTGGGGAGAAGGTCATGTGGCGGTGACTCAGAACGCTAAGGCTGGGCCGAGCGTTTCGGCTTTTTGCTGAGGCTGACGCACAACTCGATATGGGGCGTCTGCGCAAACATATCGAGCGGCGTGACGGTGTTCAGCACAAAACCGGCTTTCAAAAGGGACTCCAGGTCGCGTATGCAGTGGGTTAAGTCGCACGATATGTACAAGATTCGTCGCAACTGGGGCAGGTTTTGCCAGTCGATTGGCGTCAAAAGGCCCTCGCGAGGCGGGTCCATCAAGAGCCAGCTGGCCTCAGCATGCGCTGCGCAAAGGGCTTGCACTGCTTGTGGATCAGCGAGATCACAGCGGCTAGCGACGACACGGGGCAGAGCTTCAGCCTCTAATCGCGCTATGGCTTCCGGGTCGCTTTCGTAGGCAGCAATTTTGGCAAAGGGGTGCGCCGCTAAGCGACGGGTGAAGTTTCCGTCGCCGCAAAACAGTTCGATAGCGGTCTCGTGAGCTTTGACCTGGCTGTGTAACTCGGCGTCGAGCCATTGGTGCAGGGCGGCATTTTGCGCGCTATTACCTTGGCGAAAGCCGAGCCGTTGATTGAGTTTGGGTGTGCCGACGTCATCGCAGGCCAATAAACTAAAGCGCGCTTTGGAGGGATGCTGCCAAGCTGGGTTTGGCAGTTGCTCGCGCAGGCTTTGCAGTTGGGTTTGCAAGGCCGGTGTGAGGACAGGGCAGGCTTGAATATCAATCAACTCATGGGTTTGCGCCGCCAATAGCCCCAGTTTGCGCCCGTCGCTTTTCCATTCAACCCGGTTACGATAACCGAGAGCCTCGCTTGGGATCAGGGGTTTTAGCCAGTCGCTTGGCGGGTTTTTGGGGTTTTTGGATAGGCGTTGCAGCAATTGTGTGAAGGCCTGTTCTACCCAAGCTGATTTTTGGCGGACTTGGGCGCTGTAGGCCATAAATTGCCAGCTGCAGCCGCCGCAAACATCGGCATGGGCGCAGGCGGGTGTGATGCGCTCTGGGTGCGGTAGCTCTACCGCAATCACATCGGCTTGGCACCAGTCTTTTTTTCCGTCCCGAATCGCGACCCGCACGGTTTCCCCCGTCCAAACTCCCCGGACAAACACCTTATAGCCCAAAGGATGCAGCATGACGCCAGCACCTGAAAACGCCAGGTGATTCACAGTGCCGACAAATTCGGTGCCTGCCAGTGGGTGCGTGCTGGCCGTTTTGGCTTTTTTAAGGCCCTGTGCTGTGCGGATAAATTTCATGGCGTTTTATGCTCGAAATGGCTTGGGGCCCCTTGGGGGCCAGAGCCTAAATAATCGTGAGACGCGGTAAGCGGGTAGGGCTGGCAGGCGCGACTTGCTTGGTAATGTGCTTGAAAAACCCTAAATAAATGACCGAGATGCGTTGCAGCGTCTACCTCTTGAGTTGTGTCAAGCAGGGCTTGTGCCGCCTGTGCGGTGCTGAACCGGTGTTCTGCCGAGGCTTTCCGTAACTGGAATTTCAAGGGTTGCTGCGGGTTAGTCGAGAGGCTGATACACGGTAATCCCCACAACCATTGGCTGTGGTTGTACATGCGCGCAGCTTGGCGCCAGGTGCCATCGAGAATGACGACTGTTGTCTTTGGGTGCGGCAAGGACGAAACACTGGTTTCGGTGCTTGGATGCCCTAAGGCGAGGAGATTCTCGGCTAGGGGGGCATCGCGACTGAACTCTGTTGGTGCATAGAGCAGGCTAAGGACGCGGCCAGGATCTTGAATAAGCTTGAGCAATGCGGGGTCAGGCGTTAAGCGCGACCACTCAAACACATAACAGGATGCGGGGAAGGCATCCGTAATCAATCGGCCAGTGTTGGTGGGTTTTAAAAACTCGTCTCGGTGCATGAGCAGAATAAAATCAACCGCTATCGGCTTGGCAAAGGCTTTTCGCCACGGGCAGAGGCAGTGGCTTTGCGCCAGTAGGCAAGACGCGCAGCGCGCAATGGCGGCACCTCGTGCCAAAAAAGGTTTTGTGGCGGCATCCAAACGGTGCTGCCGCTGCTTGATAAAAGCGCCAGGCCCTAAAAATGGGCTTGCACTGATGTGACGGGAGTTCATTTCAACACCCCTTTCCTCCAGCCACGTGTCATGCGGGGTCCACCCGGAGGGCGCGACCCTCTGCCCATGCGCGCAGGGCCGCGAGAGGTTCTGCCATTAAAACGGATAAGGGGCAGGTTTGTGCCAGGGCTTTTTCGAGCAGAGCCTGGTCCAGCGAACAGTTGCGCGCTTGGGCGTTGTAGAGTCCCGAGACGATCGCCTGTTCGATTTCAGCGCCCGTAAACCCGTCGCTGAGCGCTGCTAACCGGTTAAGGTCTAAATGATCCAACGGTTGTTCGCGTTTTTGGAGATGAATAGTGAAAATTTGCAATCGCTGATTAGCCGCCGGCAGGTCGACAAAAAAGATTTCATCAAAACGCCCTTTGCGCAGCAGTTCGGGTGGCAGGGCACGAATCTCGTTGCTGGTCGCCACCAAAAACACGCGACTTTTGCGCTCGCTCATCCAGGTTAAAAGGCTGCCGAGCAGGCGCTGCCCCAGGCCATTGTCGCTGGAGCCGTCGGCGAGACCCTTCTCTAGCTCGTCCATCCAGAGCACACAAGGGGCGAGTTGATCGGCCAGTTGCAGCGCTTCGCGCAGGTTGCGCTCGGTTTCGCCTATGAATTTATTGTAAAGCTGCGCCATGTCGAGCCGTAAAAGCGGCAGACCCCAAACACCCGCCACCGCTTTTGCGGCCAGACTTTTGCCGCCGCCTTGAATACCCATCAGTAACACCCCTTTGGGGATGTCTTTTTCAGCGCGTAGAAAGGGTTCACGCCTGTCGTTAAGCCAGCGTTTTAGCAGACTAAAGCCGGCTACGTCGCGTAGGTGGGCGGTATGGTATTCAAAATGCAGAACGCCGCTCAAATTCATCAGTTCGAATTTGGCGCGGTTGAGTGCGGGTAGATCGGAGAGGGTGACGACACCGTCATCGTCAATGGCGCCTTTAATTAACCGCTGCACATCGCCATGGGGCAAGCCTTTTAAACTGCTAACCAATGCGTTGATGGCCAGGGCATCGGGTGCTGTGGTCGCTGCGCCACGGCGCTTGGCCCAAGCCAAAGCCGACTCGCGTACCATGCTGAGTATTTCGGTTTCCGCCGGGAGCGCCATTTTCAGCTTCAGCGCTTGGCGTGCCAATTCTGGCGCCAAGGGCAGACTGGGCCCGAGTAACAGCAGCTTATGAGCTGGGTGGTTTGCAAAGACAAGATCCTTAATCAGCCGAATGACAATAGGGTCGTCTAAATAGGGGTGCGTATCGCAGAGCACAAACAGGCCATTGGCACTCAGGCTTTTGATATGGCGCAGTGCCGCCTCCAAGCTGTGCGTGTTAGGCTTGTCCTGTGTGTCCATGAGGCTAAGGCCCAGTGGGTTTAAGCCTTCAGTGACGCTCCAGCGCCAAAGGGGGAGGGGTTTGGTGCCCAGATGGTCCAAAATCAAATGCAGTGCACGCGGCTCGTCATGTGTCTCCAACCCCAATAAGCGGTGCTCTCCTGACAGCAGCAGGTGTAGATCGGTACTTTCCATAAGGCCCCTTTGCGTTGCTTTGCGCCATTCTTGCTATCAAAAGGCTTCATTATGACATTCTATGACCCTGAGCACAGGCCCATCACGGCGGCTCAGTCCGGGTTTCAGCGGCGCTATACGCCGGCTGATCAGATGCTGAGCGCCCTCAATAATGCGCTGGTGACACTCACTCTTGGGGCTTCTCGCCCGGTTGGACGCTATCCGGCAAGTGACTTGGCGCCCGATAGCCCATCGTTTGATGTGGCGCACAGCGTTGGTTTGATGCGGGTGAATCACGCAGGTGAGGTCTCTGCCCAAGGGCTTTATCAAGGTCAGGCACTGACCGCCAAGTTGCCGGGTGTGCGCAATCAGCTCGCACAAGCCGCCGAGGAAGAAGAGCAACACCTGGCGTGGTGCGAAACGCGGCTTGCGGAATTGGGCGCCAAGCCGAGTGTCACTGCGCCTGTGTGGTATGGCTTGTCGTTTGGTTTGGGGCTGGCGGCAGGCGCTATCAGCGATAAGGTGAGTTTGGGTTTTGTGGCCGCGACAGAGGAATTGGTGGGGGAGCATCTGGACAAACATTTGCAGCGATTGGCTCCAGAGGATCTGCGCTCGCGCGCGATTGTCGCAACCATGCGCCACGAGGAGCTTCAGCACGCTGAGCTGGCCTTGGCCTCTGGCGGGTGTGTTTTCCCTTCCTCGGTCAAAGCGCTCATGCGCCGACTGGCAGGTGTTATGACGACTATTTGCTACCGCCTCTGAACACGCGCGAAGGGCCGTTTAGGTGTTGATCACCTCAAAATCGTGCGACAGCGTAACGCCGGCAGCGGCGAGCATGATGGAGGCAGAGCAGTATTTGGTGGCTGAGAGTGTCACCGCGCGTTCGACTTGTTCGGGCTTGAGTTGTTGACCCGTTACGACAAAATGCAGGTGAATTTTGGTAAAGGGTGAAGGGACGCCGTCTGCGCGTTCGGCACTGAGTTCAACACGGCAATCCTGAATGGCCTGACGGCCTTTTTTCAAAATCGACACCACATCAAAGGAAGCGCAGCCGCCGAGCCCCAGTAAAATCATTTCCATGGGTCTGATGCCCATGTTGCGCCCACCGTGATCCGCCGCGCCATCCATGACGACGGCATGGCCGCTGCCGGATTCGCCAACAAACATGACCCCATCAACCCACTTTACGGTGCCTTTCATGATCTTATGCCTCAGAATGCTCAAAATTAGCAGACTACCACAGGGCGGCACAGCCGACAAAAATGTGGCGCCTCTAGCAAAATCAATCAGTTAATGCGTGCTAGACGGAAAAAACTCGCATAATGCAGCCTGATCGCAACCTGAATGGCTAGAACCTGCTCTCGGTCTTGCCTGGGCAAGGCTCACCCGCCATTGACGCGGCTTTAATGTTGAACGGATGCGCTTTCTAGCATCACGTTTGGCCTGGGTAGTGCTAATCTGATAACACCATAACAAAGAGGAAGGTTACTGTGGCTATTCCCCATTCGCCCCATATCAAGAACCTCGAAGGCTTCTTGGCCCATTGCCATAGGCGCCGCTACCCCTCCAAAAGTACCTTGATTTACGCTGGGGACAATTGTGATTCCCTGTATTACATCATTAAAGGTTCCGTTACAGTCTTGATTGAGGACGACGAAGGGCGCGAGATGATTGTGGCCTATTTAAATGACGGCGATTTTTTTGGTGAAATGGGCCTTTTTGATGACAAAGATCCCCGCAGTGCTTGGGTCAGGGCCAAAACCGAGTGTGAAATTGCTGAGATCAGTTATGCCAAATTTATTGAACTCACACAGGCAACGCCCGATTACTTGTTTGCCTTGAGCCGACAGTTGGCGCACCGCTTGCGCGCAACGACACGCAAAGTCAGTGACTTGGCCTTTTTAGATGTGACGGGTCGTGTTGCGAGAACCCTGTTGGCGCTGTGCAAAGAACCTGATGCCATGACGCATCCCGATGGTATGCAAATCAAAATAACCCGCCAAGAAATTGGTCGGATAGTGGGTTGTAGTCGCGAAATGGTTGGCCGAGTCCTGAAAACGCTGGAGTCACAGGGTCTTGTCTCAGTCAAAGGCAAGACAATGGTCGTGTTTGGAACTCGCTAAGGGGCAAGTCTACCAAGGGGCAAGTCGACACGGCATTTTGAACGCGCCTTGCAGCCACGGTTATAACGCTTATATCGGTGCTCCCAGCCTCGCGGCGTTAAGTTTAAAACAGCCTGTATCCATTACGACCTGAATCAGTAAAATACAAAAAAGGCGCCTGAAAGGCGCCTTTTTTGTTAGCCCCGGAACTCCGGGGTGTGCG
>JACCDR010655100.1_pt1 | contig 37548 bp, 30 predicted proteins | sample 7446431 | NCBI WGS metagenome assembly JACCDR01 (sample SAMN15323443, study PRJNA562643) | freshwater metagenome | isolation source: river surface water | place: USA:Blue River Watershed | collected 2017-08-17 | reverse complement strand
TCCCAATTGCACGTCATGGCGATTTTGTATCGTCTTCATCCACACTTTCCAATCGCAGCTGTTTCACATCCTCAAATAGCTGCTCGCTTTGCTGGCTAAACTGTGACCACTCGGTGGGTTGATGCAGATAAAAAGATAAAGGTAACAAGCTCGCATCAAATTGTGGACGCAAATACAGATGCTCCTTTTGCTGCCACAAGGCATTTAAACTTGGCACACCCGACAATAATCCCAGTACTAGCGCCAGCGCATACCGGCGCCGATAGCTCATCTGCAGCGCCAAATAGAAATTCGCCGCCAACAACCCTGTTAAGATGATCACCTGCAGTACTTCGTGCAGATAAAACACCCAGCGAGCGCCATCGAGATTGAAATTCAACCACGTTAGGAAGGCATCAAACGCCAGGTACACATTGACCATCAACATCATTAAGCCGTAATGCGCTAAAAAGCGAGGTTCATGTTGATGAAAACGCGCCCATGCCGCTAAAAAAGCCGGCCAAATGGCCAGTGCAAGCACCATAACAGGTACAGTGACCAAAGCTTGTGACCACAGCGGTTGTCGCGCATCAGGCGCATCCAGCCACAAACCGTACACCTCATGCAGCAACAGACCCAAGGCTAATATCAGCAGCCAAGGCCAACGTCCAAGCTGCACCAGTTGCTGCTCGCGCTTGTTGTAGGGCTGTGCCGCCGGCACCGCATGGGAGGCGGCAAACACACGAATCGGTTGTCCCGCTAAATACAGCACTTGACCAGATTCAATGTGATGTTCGGCGGCCAGCTCACCTTTGCTGCCGCTGCTGCCATTGAGGGATTGCAAATCATGCAAAGCCCACTGACCATGTTCATCACAACGCAGTTCTGCGTGATGAGCATCGATGTGTTTATTGGCCAAAATCACATCGTTATCATAGGCGCGGCCTAACCGCACACGATCAGCAGCCACTTTGTGTCGCTCGACCACATGCAATTGGCGATTAAGCACTTCAATCACTATTGCCATGTCACGGCTCCACTAAATTTTTGCAAAAATGCCTGTGCCATGGGCTGACTGACGCCCGATAAGGTGTAGTGGCTAATCATGCCTTGCTGCTGCCCGTCCACGGCCGCCGCTAGATACAACGCATCAAACAGATCATCGTAATGCCGATAAGCGCGCACACATAAAATCGTTTTGGCGTGACGGCCTGCGGCATTGGTGACCACTTGGTTTTGGCAGCGAAACGGTGTGACATCTTCTTTGCTGGCTTGATTATCCGCTGTCAATGATTGGATCCGCGCTTGGTAGCGGCGATAAAACTGTAACGGATGCATATTGGCACCTTGTAGCCAACTAAACTGCATTTCAATACGGCCCGTGGTTAAGCGAGGTGATAAATAGATTTCATCAGACTGTGAACAAAACGCATTGATTTCTTTAAGCTTATCATCGCTTTTTTCTAAGTTTGATTCCCCCCAGCAGCGCACAAAAGGCACCACTTCGTCCGGCACTTGGCCATTGCCAAAATCTTTTAATTGCCACTGTGCTTGCAGAATTTTATCCAGCATCTGTGCCTGATTCTGCTGTAGTTGCGTTTGAATATGCTGTTTAAATGCGACGGCCTGCGTATCGGCTTGATAGGATGCCACCAACTTGGTTAACGAATCGACTGGCACCAAAAAGCCCAGTTGATTCCCCGCCGAAGCCACATTCACGCCAACCACATCGCCATTGGCATCCACCGTCGGGCCACCGCTCATGCCAGAATTAATGGCACCGGTAAAATGTACCCGAGGATAATAGCTAGACTTTTGTAAGCCATTGTAGGTGCCGGGCACTAACATCATGCCTAAATCATGTGGGTTGCCCAGCGAGAACAAACTGGCACCTTGCACTGGGGCTTGTGCGGCCAAGCGAAACAACTGCGACGGCTGATAATCGGTGCTAAGCAGTGCCAAGTCGTTGATCACATCCACCGCCACAACCTGCAAACTGCCTTTTTGTTCTTGATAATCAAGATATTGCAGCTGGTATTTATCTGGAAAAAGTACCGCTTCTGACACCACATGGTAGTTGGTCACCACCAAGCGCTGCGGATACGACGTGGCGCTCGCCGCCGGCATCGGTGCCGCAACTGCCGTGTTTTCCGAATTGCCCGCAGCCGCTTTGTCCGTTTGAACGGGGACAGCCGCTGCCGCGTTGGCAGGAATATCAATCACAAACCCTGTGCCAATCGCGGCTTTCGCGGTGGAGGCGTTTTCAACTACCCGCACCTGCAATAACGCCGGTTGATAACGGGCAAACAACTGCTCAGCCGACTCGGCGGCAACGTGTGATGAATAGCTCAGCCACAGCCAAGCCAGACTCACATACACCAAAGGTTTCAACATCCTGCATCCTGCCCGGTTTACGCCGGAGCGCTTAAAACAACATCACAAGTAACAACACCACAAAATAGCCTACCCATCAATACAACAGGCTATAGAGTTTGCGACGGTATTCCCCTGCCAGCGCATCGCCTTTGGGCAGCGCCGCTAAAATATCTAAAAATAGTTTTTTACACTCACCCGCCTGCATATCGCGTTTTAAAATTGCAAACAATAATGCTAATGCATCGGCGGAGCGCTGCGCCGCTTGATACTGCACGGCCAACTGCTGTTGTAATTGCAGATCATCCGGCGCGGCGGCGACTTGCTGCTCTAGCGCGCGAATTTCAGGGCTATCAGCCGCCTGACGCGCCAGCTCAACTTTGGCCAAAGCACTGCGATAGATCGCATCCTGATCCGCCATACCAACGGTATCTAACAATGCCTGTGCATCATCGACACGGCCTAGCGAGGCAAACGCCAAGGCTAAATAATTGGTCACATCCGCTCGGCTGGGCGCCAATGCCAGTACCTGCTGCAACAAGGGTACTGCATCCGCCCATTGCTCCGCAGCCAATAGCGGCTCCAGCTGTTGCAATAATAAAGTTTCTTGGCTGGGTAAATACGCGGCCAATCGCTGCCGGATCTCCGTTTCGGACTGCAGGCCGGCAAAACCATCTACCGGTTGGCCTTTTTGTAAAAACAGCACTGTGGGCAAACTGCGTACGCCAAATTGTGCGGCCAATTGGCCTTCGCTATCACAATTCACCTTCGCCAACATCACATGCTGCGGATACTCAGCCGCAATTTTTTCCAGAACTGGCATTAATTGCTTACAAGGCTCACACCAATCCGCCCAGAAATCCATAATGACTAAGGTTTGAAACGATTGTTCCAACACACTGCGTACATTGTCATAACTCACATCAATTTGATTTGCTAACACGCTAGATTTTCCTCGAACTCGACAAGTGGTGGGCTAGCTAAGGTCGCTGCACGCAACATAACACCGCTGCATATCCCCGCATCATCACGCGGGAATGCCCAAGCATCACCATCGTAGATACCACAGTAAGACCTTTACTATGTGGGCAACGCCTTGATTTTGCAAGCAGGCTAGGGTTAAAGCCGGTCGAGGTTAGATAGGCTCAACACCAGATGGTTCCGTACGGGTGATGTAGATGAATAGCCGTCATCAATGTTCATCACGCATCAATGTACAGAACACTACATACCCATCACTACATACGCCTCGTGATACATATCACGATCAATGGCCGCGGTTGGCTAAGGTTTTGCGATCCACGTAAAAAAGCTATCGACAAGCGGTGGTCAGATCTCGTAGAGTAAAGCTTGATGCGCCATTCATAATCGGACTTCCACAGGAAGCCACACAACCATCAGGCCATCGTTTGAATTTTGTGCTGTGCCCTTGCCAGCAACGTCCACGTAAAAATAAGCCTTACCTTTTGGGTAAACCACAACCATCAGCTCCGCTGGTGGTGGATTTTTTTTGCCGACGCAAACGATGAGACCTACGTCATGAGCCAACAAAACCAACCAGAAATGCTGTCTGGCGGTGCCATGTTAATCCGCGCCCTTCGCGATGAAGGCGTGGAATACGTCTATGGCTACCCCGGCGGTGCCGTGTTACATATCTATGATGCCTTATTCCAGCAGAACGATGTGAAGCATGTGCTGGTCCGCCATGAACAAGCCGCGACCCACATGGCGGACGCTTATGCCCGAGCCAGCGGCAAAGCCGGTGTGGTGCTGGTCACATCCGGCCCCGGTGCTACCAATGCCGTCACCGGTATCGCCACAGCCTACATGGACTCGATCCCGATGGTGGTGATCTGTGGCCAAGTCATGAGCCATTTAATTGGCGATGATGCCTTTCAAGAAACCGATATGCTGGGCATTTCACGCCCTATCGTGAAACACAACATGTCGGTTCGTCGACCGGAAGATATTCCGTATCTGGTGAAAAAAGCATTTTATATCGCCCAAAGCGGTCGGCCAGGCCCTGTGGTACTGGATATCCCCAAAGATATGACCATGCCACAGCATAGCTTTCCCTACCAGTATCCACGCGATATCAAACTGCGTTCATACCAACCTAACGCCAAAGGTCATCCCGGTCAGATTAAAAAAGCGCTGCAAACCTTACTGGCGGCGAAACGACCGGTGCTCTACGCTGGGGGCGGGGTGATTTTAGGCAAAGCTTCAGCCGAATTAACCCAGCTGGCACAGCTGTTAAATTTACCTGTGACGAACACGCTGATGGGACTGGGGGCTTATCCCGCCACCGATCGGCAGTTTATCGGCATGCTTGGCATGCATGGCAGTTATGAGGCCAATCAAGCCATGCACCACGCCGATGTGATTTTCGCCGTAGGCGCACGCTTTGACGATCGGGTGACCAATGCCACCAAAAAATTCTGCCCCCATGCCACCATCATTCATATTGATATCGACCCCGCCAGCATCTCCAAAACGGTGACGGCGCACGTCCCTATTGTGGGACTGGTACAGCCAGTATTGCAGGACATGCTAGCGCAGCTGACCAAACAAAAAGCTCAACTGGACGCTGACGCCTTGCAAGCCTGGTGGCAACAAATTGCGCAGTGGCGCGACGTGCATGGCGGGCGTTACGATTGCCAAAGCCCGTTACTCAAACCGCAAGCGGTGATTGAAGCGGTATGGCGTCACACCCAAGGGGATGCTTATGTCACCTCCGATGTCGGCCAACACCAAATGTTCGCCGCACAGTATTATCCGTTTGATAAACCCAACCGCTGGATCAACTCTGGCGGGCTTGGCACCATGGGCTTTGGTTTACCGGCCGCCATGGGCATCAAATTGCACTACCCTGACGCCGAAGTGGTGTGTGTCACCGGTGAAGGCTCTATCCAGATGAATATCCAAGAGTTATCCACCTGTAAACAATATGGCCTTGCTGTCAAAATCATCAACCTGAACAATGGTTATTTGGGGATGGTGAAGCAGTGGCAAGACATGAATTATGATTCACGTTACTCCAGCTCCTACATGGATTCGCTGCCCGATTTTGTCAAACTGGCCGAAGCCTACGGTCATGTTGGGATCCGTGTCACCAAACCAGAGGAACTCGAACCCGCACTAGCCCGCGCCTTCGCGCTCAAAGATCGACTGGTATTTTTGGACATCCATGTTGATCCAAAAGAACACGTGTACCCCATGCAAGTGCCTGGCGGTGCCATGAATGATATGTTCTTAAGCAAAACGGAGCGGACCTAACATGCGCCATATTATTGCAGTGTTATTAGAAAACGAATCCGGAGCGCTGGCGCGGGTGGTCGGGTTATTTGCCCAACGCGGTTATAACATTGACTCGCTGACCGTCGCCGCCACTGAGGATCCTACCTTGTCGCGGTTAACGTTAGTGACGCGCGGCGATGATCAAGTGATCGAGCAGATCACCAAACAACTGCACAAGCTGATTGAAGTGGTGAAACTGGTGGATCTGAGTGAAAGCGCCCACATCGAACGCGAACTATTGCTGGTCAAAGTGAAGGCCAATGGGGAACAACGCGAGGAAGTGAAACGCTGCGCCGATATTTTCCGCGGTCAAATCATTGATGTTACGGCCACCACCTACACCATCCAAGTGGTCGGCACCTCGGAAAAATTGGAAGCGTTTATCGCTAGTATGCAAGGTTGTCAAATCCTAGAAACCGTCCGTAGTGGCGTCTCGGGCATATCGCGCGGAGAAAAAGCGCTGTCACTTTAATACCCTGCCATATCGCAGCGTACTATCTAGGGTGTAGCGTCCTAGCTAGGCGCTGCGTATGCCGCATCTCATCCGTATCCACGGCCTCATCCGCATCTGAGAAAGTGGCACAGGAGAAAGTGGCGAGCATCGCGACTAAAGATGTCGCTGGCGCTACAGCTTAACCAACCCGCGCCGGTCGATATAACCATTGAAATAGCGGCGTCGCCATCAAGGTCGTGACAATCGCCATCACCACCAACACCGAAAAGAGCCCCTGTTCGATCAAGCCATATTGCAGCGCAATATTGATAATAATCAGCTCCATCAAGCCGCGCGCATTCATCAGTGCACCCAACGCCAGCGCCGTGGGCTGGTCAACCCCGGTCAGTCGCGCCGCCGCCCAACAGGCGACACCTTTAGCCACGATAGACGCCAATAGCACCACCAAGGTCACGGTGAGCATCGACCACGACGCTAACACATTGAGCTCGGTTTTAAGACCCGAGTAGGTAAAAAACATCGGTAACAGTAATAGCACCACCGGCCGAGTTAAACGCTGCTGCAACGCATGATTTAAGGCGCCGCGCGGCATCACCACGCCTAATAGAAAGCCACCAAACACGGCGTGTAATCCCACCCATTCCATGGCAGAGGCCGATAGCGCCCACAGCAGCAATACCAATCCTAATAATGGCAGCGGCAAACGTCCATCGGTTGGCATTCTGGCTGCCAACGGCACTAACCAAGCACGTCCAAACCTTAGCATTAACCCGGCATATAGGGCGGCACCCACCACCGCTTTGATGGCGATCCAATAACTTCCGCTTAAATTGGCAATCACCAATGCCATGACACACCACGCGGCCGCATCATCAATAGCCCCAGCGGCCAGTGCCAAGGTTCCCAGCGCCGAACCACTTAAGCCTCGTTCATAAATAATGCGCGCTAACATCGGAAAGGCGGTAATGGCAATGGCGGCGCCTAAAAATAGCGCGGCATTGCCGTAGCTGACGCCGGCGGCAAACAAGCCCTGTTGTGGCAATAACCACAGACATAGCAAGGCAGCCACCATAAAAGGTACTATCATGCCAGCCAAGGATACGGCGATGGCGCTGCGTGCTTGGCGGCGGAAATAGCTGCCATCAAACTCCAACCCCACCAAAAACATATAGAGACCGACACCGATTTGCGCCAACCAATACAAGAAGGGGCGGGTTTCAGCGGTAAAAATTGCCTGTTGCAGCTCTGGGAACCATAAACCGAATAACGATGGGCCAAGCAGCACGCCGGCAATCATTTCCCCAACCACGCGGGGCTGACCCATATAGGCCGCCAAACGGCCACAAAGCTGTGCCGCCAACAAAATCAGACAAAGCTGTAACAGCAGATGAAGCATAACCACGTGTTTTATTCCCTTGGCGTACTCGCCAGCATGGGCGATAAATCAGATCTCAAAGTGACAGCGCTCATCGGCACATGGGCGATATTAGCCACGCCACAGACACCACCACAGTACAAATAACAGTGCAAAACCGGTTAAATACAGCAAGCCGATCCAACTTAACCATGTCATTCCCCGACTCAAACCGCCGCCCTCGTGTCGCATCAATTGAAAGTTTTGCCAAGCAAACACTGGCGTTGTGACAAACGCCAAACTCATGGCAAACATCAACATAGGACCAAGTGCGGCTTTAAAAAACAGCACTATACCTAACCCGAACACAGCTTGAGCCATTAACCAAATGGCATATTGCCGTTGTTGTTCGGCGGCACTGATGGGGTCGGATGCTGAACTGGGCGCTGTCAGCGAAGCCATGGGTGACGCTGGCAGGTGCTCCGCGGTGTTGGCCGCGCGCAACAGCTGCAGCGAAACTGTATTGGTGCGTGCATAACCATCCAGCACCGTGATGGTGGTGCCAAACATGCATAAAAATGCAATGAGCGCCACCAACCAAGTCGACCAGGCACCGATGGTATGGGCATACATGCGGACGAATTGATCGGCATAAGCGGCGCCGGCCAATTCGATGGTGGCACCGGCACCAAATTGCACCAAGGCTCCTAACGCCAGAAACACCACCGCCAGCACGGTTGTACTCCAATACCCAACGTTTAAATCAAATAAACCATGCGCCAGGCTCACCGGCTGCTGCCGCTGTTTTTGCTCAAGCCAGAGCGAATTGATCGCCGAGATCTCAATCGGTGCCGGCATCCAGCCCATTAACGCCACCAAAAATCCTAAGCTGGCCAATTGCCAAGGCGATGGACCTTGATAGTCAGCCGCAGCCACAGGGCCGTTGCCGATAGCGATCACCAGAGCCGTGACCGTGGTCACCGTCAGCGCCAGCATGATGATCTTCGACAAGCGATCCAACACGCGATATTGCCCAGCAAGTAACATCAGACAACACAGCAGCAAAAGGCCGGCACAGAGCCATGGCAACGGCCAATCGTTGGGGGTAAAAAAGCGCAGCAAACTCGCCGTTAGCAGCAATACCGCGGCGGTATTCACCACCGCCGCGATCAGATTCAAACCAAAAAACGCCCGTAAAAACCATGGCCCACGCCGCTGATAGCCTTGTAATAAGTTCTCACCCCGTTTTAGCGTGTACTCAACACCAAAGCGAAAGAACGGATACTTCAACACATTTACGGCCACAATAAGCCACAGCAGCTCCCAACCAAATAAAGCACCAGCCTGGGTTGAGGCCACAATGTGCGAGCCACCGACCGCGGCTGTCGCTAATAAAATACCTGGCCCCAACGCTTGCAAGCGTTGCTGCCAACCGGAAGATGTCGCTGTGGATACTGTAGATGTAGCGCCAGATGATTGCGGCGTTGTCGCCATGTGCTGTCCCCTTATCATCATCGCTAGCGGGGCAGCCTGCGCAGGCAGGCAACACCTCAGCAAAGCGATGGTTGCTACGGATACGGTCAACGCGCGGCCTACCAGCGACACATTGGCTGCTTCGCTGCCCCCTGCGTTGCCGTATCTCAGAATTATGCGGCTTACTTTACGTCAGTCACCGCTACGATGCGAGTAAAAAAGATGCGAGCAAAAATAAACAGCAAATCGCTGATTTTTTGTATGATTTTTGCAACCTTAACATGCGTCTTGATGTTCACAGACCGCATAGTTCGCCATACTAGAATCAAGAGCGCTCAGCCCGATCCATGTTTCGAAACATCATACAGCAGAGTGCTTATCGCGAAATTCGCCCGCTTTTTCGGCGAAAACCGCACCAGATCGAGACAAAGCAGCCCAGATCACCGCGTAAAGCATGGGCTAGCCTCTAGGCATGCCAGAGCCTTTCTGGCATGCTGGATGTTTTTAACGTGGGATCTAGACATGACGCAAACACCTGCCGATTTACCTTCTGCCGGCCCAGATGAAATTGACCAAGCTTTGTTATTTGAAGTGATCGAAAATCAGCTCAGTGACGAATACCCCAAAGAGGTAACCGCCACATTATTACGCCTGCGCATGACCGGTCACAGCCGTGAAGATGCAATTGAACTTATCGCTTGCGCGCTGGCGCCCGAAATGGTGGATGTCATTGAATTCAATAAAGCATTTAATTTAGAGCGCTATGAAGCAAGATTGCGCCAGCTCCCCGATATCGACTGGATTGATGCCTAAACTGGACCATTGCTGACCTAGAAAGCTTATTGGATGCTGTGCGTGCAGATGCACCACGCTAAAAGGACCGTACCTATTTTGCCGTTGATCATTTATCAATCTATTGTCGACCATGCCAACCGCACCTGTGCTGGCCGGCGTGTTTCTGCTGCATGGTACGCCATACTATGCCACTTGGTGTTGATGCTGGTGTTGATGCTGGTGTTATCTGGCTGTCAGCACGCGCCGTCGCAACCGCCAGCGAGCTTATCATCCAATACCAGTGCCGCCTTTCAAATTCCGCCGCTCAGCGCGCCATTACCCGCCGCCGAAACATTGTATCAGCGCTATCTAGCCAACCCTGCACAGATTAATCCAGATGCATTCTCCAATGTGCTCGACCGGCTCGATACCGCCAAAACGCAAAATATCGATTGTAAAACCTTTGATTGGCAACAGCTGCAGCAAGAAAATTTCTGGCAACTGGCGTTTTATCGACTAGCGATCGGTTGTGTCGGTGCCGACAGTGCACAAGGCCAAGCCTTGGCGAAGTATCGCGATTATGTGTTGGCACACATTTTAAACTCTGGTGATGGCCGTCACGCCTACAGTGCTTTTCAGATCATCAATTTGGCGGACGCGCATGAAATTGCACGCCTCAAAGGCTATCAACTGTTTGATTATTATGCCGAGCTCGGCGCGGGTAATAATGCATTGTATTTGGTGCTGCAGGTATTTGACCCAGCGTCCCAACAGATGTTTGCGCTGTATTTTGAAAATCAGCGCTATTTGCACGCATTAAATGATATCCCCTACCCAACCATTGGCGTGACCGATGGCTGGGTGCGGAATTTTTTGCCCAGCTACAGTAAACACAATCCCAGCCTGCAAATCCCGTATGCGATTTATCTCGCGCGCAGTGGCAAAGTATCAGAGGCGGCCAGCTTACTAAGCACTGCCGTCAAGTCGCCATCGCTGCATGCCAAAGTCACCTATGCCGATTTAGCGTTGCGCCAAGGTATTGCGTTCGATGCGGAACAAGCCAAGCAGTGGTTAATGGAAGCGGCGGATGAAGATTATCTGCCCGCCTTAGCATTGCTGGCGTACTTGCAAGATAGTGGCAAATTCACCAAACCTGACGCAGAGCAGTTTCAAGAATTTTTGGACTATATCAATAATTTTGGTGGTAAAGGGCAGGCCGAATTTATGTTATCGCGCCACTATTTTGGCCTGACTCAGCCTAGCAAAGCACAACGCGAACGTGGGCTGCATTGGTTGGAGCAAGCCGCTAAACGCCATCATCCCGATGCCGAGCCGTTTTGGCTGCTGTACCAATATGAACGTCTGACACCCAATGCCAAAACACTACAACAGCAATTACAACGGCTAGCCAAACAGGGTAATCACGAAGCCGGTTATTTGTTTGCCGCCGATGTACTGCAACAAGAGCAGCCCAATGCTGCCGAAGTGGACCTGGCGGTGCAGTTTTTGTTGGCGGCTGAGCCAAGTTTTATGCCTGAAGTCTCGTATTTACTGGCCAAAGCCGGTATCGAAGGACGTATCGAGCGCACGGATGCACAGATCCAAGCCGATCTGAACGCGGCCGCAGAGCGCTTTTATCCCAAAGCCATGCTGCTGCAAGCGGAACAGTTGATGCTGCAAAACGCCGACGAGGCCAAGCGACAAGCTCGAGCCTGGTTATATTTGTGCAGTAAACAGGGTAATCATTTTTGCGCCTATCGCCTGGGTACTATTTTTGCCGATGGTGAAGGCACCGCGGCCGATACCGAGATTGCCCGTCGTTTTTTTCAATTTGCCATCGACAAAGATTTTGCCCCGGCCATGAATCGCATGGCACTGCTGCTGTTGCAAAATATCAGCGCAAACCATGCTGATAAAGCCCGCACTGCAAGCCATGACAAAGAGACTCAAGCAGCCGACAGTAAAGAAAAAACCGCCATCATTGCACAAGCGCTGGGCTTATTCGAGCGCGCCCGCGCCCAGGGTAATGTTGCTGCCAATTTCTACTTGGGGGTCTTGTACTATGAAGGCGAATTTGTCACGCCCGATCGCAAAAAAGCCATCGAGTACTTGCAGCAAGCCAAAGGGATGCCTGAAGCCGAGCAATTGCTAAAGCAGCTCACACCTTAACCGTTCATGCCACGCCACCGAACCGCGCTTATATCGCCTGAGCACTGATCACCTGAGCACTGTTCGCCTCAGCAGTGTCCGCGTGTTCAGTGGCCGTGAGTTCTGCGGCCTCATGTTCAGTAACATTATACGTCACATCAAGCGCACCTTATCGTAACGCTGACGCCATCACCAACGCTGTGAACGTCTATTCATATCTAGCGCAGTAACGGTTACCTGCAGGGCTGGGTCTATTGGCTGCATGATGTGCGGCAGCACAAGATGCAAAGAGCTGTAGGGAAATCGTCAAAAGATGTAATTTTACTGGCTTGTCGCCCTGTCACTGTTTTAGCTTATGCCACACCAACGCAAGGAGATATTATGAAATTCAGCATGTTGTCGGCCGCTGTGCTGCTCACCGGCGCTAGTTTATTCAGCGCAACCACGCAGGCCACAGTGGTGTTAGTGAAAACCAATATGGGCGATTTTGAAATCAACCTTTACGATAAAGAAACCCCCAAAACCGTGGCCAACTTTCTGGCTTACGTCAAAGATGGCAGTTACAACAAAGCAATTTTTCATCGCAGTTTGCCAGGCTTTGTACTGCAAGGCGGCGGCTTTCACGCCACCATGCAATCTTCGCCGCTCACCGCTCCGATCCCAGCCAAAGCCGCCGTCATCAACGAACCGGTGTTTTCCAATGTCCGTGGCACTATTGCCATGGCCAAACTGGACCGCCAACCCAATAGTGCAACCAACCAATGGTTTATCAATCTTGCCAATAACGCCGCGGGTACGGCAGCCCTCGACAGCCAAAATGGCGGTTTTACCGTATTTGGCCAAGTCAGTAGCCAAGGCATGGAGATTATTGATGGTATTGCCAAACTGCCGACCCAACTCACCAACATCGCCGATTTCCCGCTGCGCAATTACAGCGAGAAAGATGCCATCAATAAGGTGGCCATTACGCCGCAAAATTTAGTCATTATCGAAAGCATGACCATCATTGACAGTAGCGAGAGCAGCAGTGACAAACTCACCAAAGTGAAAAACACCAGCGCAGGCAACGCAGGTGGCAGTACAGGGACCACAACGGACACCCCAAAAAGTTCCGGCGGTAGCCTTGGCTTTTTCAGCAGTTTCGCGCTATTCGGGCTGTGTCTGATACGTCGTTATTTCCGCCAGCAATGATACACACCGAGTCCAAGTAATAACCCCCAAAACGGTGCGGCTAGCCCAAACAAACTCACGCCAGAGGCGGCCGCTAACAAGGTGATCAGCGCCGCTTCTCGACTTGCTTCTGCCGCTAACGCTTGCTGGCCTTGCGCGGCAATAGTGCCCAGCAATGCAATACCTGCCAAGGCAGCTATAAAAGCGCTTGGCAGGGCGGTGAGAAGCAGTACCACCACACTGGCGCCTAACCCAGTACCAAGATAAAACACACCGGCCGCGACGGCGGCAGCGTAACGCCGAGCCGGTTCGGTATCCACCTGCGGATTGGCGCAAATGGCGGCCGTGATGGCCGCTAAATTAATGGCAAAACCACCAAATGGCGCTATCAGCATATTTAACCCGCCTAACAGCCGCAGTACAGGCGACAGCGGCAGCCGATAACCAAAGCTTTGCATGACGGCAGCTCCCGGCACATTTTGCGCTGACATGGTCACAATAAACAGCGGCAGCCCCACCCCAATCAGCGCGGACCATGACCAGCTTGGCGTGACCCAATGTAACTGCGGCCATTGCCATTGTAGTGTTTGCCAATGCAAACCTCCGGGCTGCAGCACGGCGAGCAAGATACCCACCGCCAACACCCACAAAATGGCATAACGCGGTTGCCAGCGCTTCATGAACACATACACCAGTAACATAGTGCCCACTAACCAAGGCGCGTTGCCCAGTTGGGTGAAAATTTGCAAACCAAATTGCAATAAAATGCCTGCCAGCATGGCACTGGCCAAGGGCGCCGGGATCAGCGCCATTAAACGGTCGCTCCAGCCGGTGATGCCAAGCAACAACGTCAAGGCGGCACTACACAAGAAGGCCCCCACCGCCGCTTCGGGTCCATAACCGACCACACTGACCGCCACTAACGCCGCGCCAGGTGTCGACCAAGCTGTTAAAATCGGCATTCGATAGCGCAGCGATAAAAATATGCAGCTAAAACCTAAACTTAGCCCCAACACCAATAACCAGGAATTGAGCCAAGCCGTATCGGCACCACTGGCTTGCGCCGCCTGTAGCACTATGGCCACTGAGCTGGCATACCCCACTAATACCGCGACCAAACCGGCGCCCCAACTCGCCATGCTTTGTGCCTGCCAAAAGCTGGGCGCTTGGTAAACATTGGGGGATGACAGAAGTCCGGTATCCACTGCGGCTTCAGGCGCTGTGGCCGCCGATGCCGCGTTCTCGGGGCGGCTTGATGTGTCCGTCATGGCAATAACCGCGCGATATAACTGCAGCTGGCACTGATCACCAACTGTTGTTGTCGCGCCCACGTCAGACCCTGCTCGGCCAAGCGGGCAGCGATACCTTGCCCACGCCATGTTGCGGGTACAAAGGTGCGATAAAAATCAACGCGCTGACCATGTTGATGGTACTGCAATAACGCCTGTTCACCTTGACAGGACAGGTAAAAACACTGCGCATTGGCATCGTGTATCACCTGTGTGTGGGCTAACGCATCGGTCAAGCCGGTGGGTACATCGGGATTTGGCGTCGTCATGGCATCATCCTTGTCGCAAACGTAAGCGTTGAATCTGGAGTGATCGTTACATCATGAGGCTCAGCTTACAACAAGCCAATACGCTTGTACCAGCCGCGAGTGAGGGACATTACAAAACATCGTCAAGCCGATGAGAAAGTGCTAGGCTGCGTCAACGATGACGCTATCTTGAGGACGGAGTATGACGCGGATTGGCACCCCTGGGCGGGCAAATAGCCACAAAATATTATTACTCGGTGCCGGTGAATTGGGCCGTGAACTTTGTATTGAATTAAAACGCTACGGCTGTGAGGTGATTGCGGTCGATCGCTACGCCAATGCACCTGCGATGCAAGTCGCGGATCGGCATTATGTGATTTCCATGCTCGATGGCGCAGCCTTACGCCAGTTAGTCTGCCAAGAAAAACCTAGCCTGATTGTGCCGGAAATCGAAGCCATTGCCACCGCCACCTTGCTGGAGCTTGAGCAAGATGGTTTTACGGTGATCCCCAGCGCGCGTGCCGCACATCTCACCATGAACCGCGAAGGGATCCGACGCCTTGCCGCTGAAACTCTAGGACTGCCAACGTCGCCTTATCAATTTGCCAATGACGAAGCAAGTTATCGGCAAGCGGTACGCGACATCGGTTACCCTTGTGTAGTCAAGCCTATCATGTCCTCGTCCGGCAAAGGGCAATCGGTGCTACGTAGTGATGCCGATTTGAACGCGGCATGGCAGTACGCGCAAGAAGGCGGGCGGGCAGGCAAAGGCCGAGTCATCGTCGAAGGTTTTGTCGATTTCGATTATGAAATCACGCTACTCACTGTGGTATCAGCATCAGGCACCCAATTTTGTGCACCGATCGGACATCGGCAAGAAAAAGGCGATTATCGCGAGTCGTGGCAGCCGCAAGTGATGTCACATGCGGCGCAACAAGCCGCGGAGCAATACGCCGCCGCTATCACGCAAGCCCTCGGCGGTTTTGGGCTATTTGGCGTCGAGCTGTTTGTCAAAGGTGATCAGGTATGGTTTAGTGAAGTCTCCCCTCGCCCGCACGATACCGGCATGGTGACGCTGATTTCGCAGCAACTATCCGAATTTGCCTTGCATGCACGCGCTATTTTAGGCTTGCCGATTCCGCATATTCGCCAGTATGGTCCATCAGCGTCAGCGGTTTTATTAGTCGCAGGTGACTCACAACAGCTCAGTTATCATGGTTTAGAGATGGCGCTACAAATGCCAGATACCGAACTGCGCTTATTTGGCAAACCTGAAGTACAGGGTGAACGCCGGATGGGCGTAGCGTTGGCGCTGGGCGATTCGATTGACAATGCCAAACACAAAGCCTTGGCCGTGATCGCTGCGCTGCAGGTGGAGTTCGACGATAGATCGGCTTAATCAGCACATGGGCAACCTGCGGCGCCGCTCCCTTGTCGGCGCCGCATTGACGACAAGTGTGACCTCGCAACAACGCCGCCTATGACAACCAATAACACCAATGGTGATGCATTGCGATAACTGCTTATATATCAGCAATATCTAAATTTATCGCACACAAGCTGCCTGCAAGCCCCGCCAATGTGGCAAAACTTTTTACAACAAATTTGGCACATCCACCAATCGCCACCTACACTTTGACTCGCACGTCGCTGACCTAACGCTCACTTTACTTGTCGATGGCACAGCAAAGCGCAGTGGCCGGTGCTATGACGTACTCAGTAGTCAGGCTGGAGGAGCAACGGATGATTTTGTTAGTTGGTGGTGAAAAAGGCGGCAGTGGTAAAAGTTGCCTCGCCCAAAATATTGCGGTGTATTTCTCGAATCAACAGAATGCTAATGTCATATTGGTGGATTGTGACCCACAACGAACCACGTCTGATTGGGTGCAAGAGCGGCATCTCTCGCCCAATGTACAGTGGCTAAATTGCGTACAAATGTATGGCAAAATTCGCTATGAATTAAAAAGCCTAGAGCATCATTACGACTATGTCATCGTCGATTGTGGCGGGCAAGACAGTGTCGCTCTGCGCTCTGCAATGTCAGTTGCAACGCATGTATTACTGCCGTTGCGGCCGAAGCGGCGTGATCTTAAAACCTTAGAACACCTCGAAGATTTAGTCAGCAACTGTAACGTGGTCAATCCTGATATGATTGTGGCTTGTGTTATCACACAGTGCCCATCGTTGCCGAACCAAGTTGGCCGGATCTTAGAGGCCAAAGATGTTGTGCGAAGTTTTAAATTGCGGGTACTCGATGCAGTGACTTATAGCCGCAATATCTACGATGACAGTGAGGAAAAAGGCATGTCCGTCATGGATACCGAACCTGATGGCAAAGCCGCCTGTGAAATCAAAGATATTATTCGTGAATTAATGGCATTAAAGGCGATACAAGAAGATGGCGCTGAGCGATCTGAAAAAGAATTCAGCACGATCACCTAAGCGAGCTCTCAGCGTCGATGAGTTTATCGCCGGCGCTGAGCATTATGCTATGGGATTGCCTGAACCTATCCATCGTCTGGATACTGTGCATGGCGGTGTGGATGATGGCGTAGATGTTGGTGTAGATGGTGGTGTGGATGATTCTGCCACGCGGATCACCGGCACCGCTGCTACGTTCGCGGCCATACCAGACGCGGCCAAAGCCACAGCAGTTGCCAAACCACAGCCAACAGCGCAGCCAACCACCGTCACGGTGTCTCAACATGTCACAACCGTCAAGCTCACTCACAGGCTAGCGCCGCCGTCTGCCAAATCGCTGCGCGCTGTGTCCATGAAACCTGAACCCATGAAGCATGCCACATTTACGCTAACGGCGGAATGTATCACGCTGCTGCAAGAGCTTAGCCAACTGCATGGCACCTCAAAATCAGCTTTAGTGCGCCAGCTCATCCAGTTAGCCAGCGCTGAGCAAGCACAAACCGCACATTCGTCTGTCGAATTAAGTCCCCGGGCTCAGCCGTCGTTGGATGCAAGCTGCGCTCTGCCTAGCACTTTACACTCTACCGCGGAACTGCCGGCAAGTGTCGTCAAACCGTTAGCAACGAACGCTACGTATCGCACACCGGGGGATCGCAAATCAGGCGGCACTGACGAAAGCCAATAGCTGTTCTGAATGCGCTGTAATGAATGCGCAAGGCTGCTGCGCAGCTAAATGGCAGTGTCATCAGCTGCGACCATCATCCGTACGCCTTGCGCTAGTGACTAGCGCATTTATTTACTGGCGGATGCTAATCCTGCAGCTTGATAGGACAACACACTACAGACATCACGAATGGCATCGCCGTACAGTAACGGATGAAATTCACCTGTGACACAGTACTTTTGATGAAACGCCAACGCACTTGCCGCATCCGCGGACGCCTCTTGCAGCGCACGCAATTGACCTTGGCCATAACGTTGTCCAATGGCAGTCAGCTCTTTTTGCACTTGACGTAAACTTTGCCCACCCTTCACTTGCGTGGCTTGTGTCGCTTCTTTTTGGAAGATCCCAAACAGCTTTTCTTTGTAGGGCAACACCTCTGGATGATCCGATAAAGAAGCCGCGGCCATTATCAAAAACATCAAAATCAGAATTTTTTTAATCATATCAATACCACCTTTCATCAATTCGTGCAGGCAGTCCTTTACCTCACAGCTATCATTATACGCTGATTTACTATAGCCAAAAACCGCACTGCATGCGGTTGCGCAGCATCCCAAGCAAGGCCCATACATCGCCGCTGCAGGGGGCGCAGTCTAGGTGCTGTAACGTCTAGACAACAGCGAGCCCCCGGCAAAAGTGGTAACGATGTTGACACCGAAACGTGCGTTATGTCAACGAAGTGGCTAGAATTGTGCATTAACCTTGCATTTTTTACGGGTATTCGGCTATTTTGCTTGGCCCAAACTTTGCTTGTTCTGACCGTTGATCAGCAGCATCACAGCCGCAGAAAACGCCTTCGCCGCTCCGGTGTTACCGCAACACCTGTAGGGCATGAAAGCCTAGTCGTATCGATAGGCAGATGAAATAGCTAGCCACCTCAACCGAGGGGGAAGCGTTGTAACGAGGTATACCGTGACACCACCACATGAATCACAACAGATCCCAGTAAAAGTTGATATGGCAGAGCCTGCCAGCGCTGTACAAAAATTTTCGCCTTCAGCCACACCGCCAGCAGGACAGCGTCAACCGAATAAATCGCCAGACAATGGCACTATTTACGTGCGAGCCGTCAAAGGGCTTCACCAGCGGTTACGCCGCAATATGGGATTTATTTTTTTAGCCTTATTCGCGTTACTGCCGTTTATTCAGTACCAAGGCCATCAGGCAATTTTGCTCGATATCATGGAGCAAAAATTTCATATCTTCGGTATGACGCTATGGCCACAAGATTTCACCATCATGGCGTGGATTTTTGTGATTGGGGCTTATGCGCTGTTTTTTGTCACCACCTTTTATGGTCGGGTCTGGTGTGGCTATTTATGCCCACAAACGGTATGGACCTTCATTTTCATTTGGTTTGAAGAAAAAATCCAAGGTAATCGCAATCAGCGTATGAAGTTGGACAAAGAGCCTTGGCATCGCGACAAAATCATCAAAAAAGCCCTGACGCATCTGTGCTGGTTGGCATTTTCGCTACTTACCGCCTTAGTTTTTGTGGGTTATTTCACGCCGATTTTGCCATTGTTCTATGACTTTTTCACCGGCGCTGCCAGCAGCGCTGCCGTCATTTGTGTACTGGTGTTCATGGGCTGTACTTATGGTAACGCGGGCTGGATGCGGGAAATCATGTGTACCCACATGTGTCCTTATTCGCGCTTCCAATCCGCGATGTTTGATAAAGACACCTTCACCGTGAGTTACGATGCCGCACGAGGTGAAAATCGCGGTCCTCGCGGTCGCAAAGATACCGATTATCGTGCCAAAGGCTTAGGTGATTGTATCGATTGCCAGTTGTGTGTCCATGTGTGCCCTACCGGTATCGATATTCGTAACGGTCTGCAGTATGAATGCATCAACTGTGGCGCTTGTATTGATGCCTGCGACGACACCATGGAAAAAATGGGCTATGCCAAAGGCTTGATCAGCTACACCACAGAGCACCGGCTCGAAGGGAAAAAAACCAAGGTAATCCGTCCGAAACTACTTGGTTATTTTGCGGTGCTATTGGTGGTGACAGGTGCATTTGCGTGGACACTCTACAGCCGCATGCCGGTGGAGATGGATGTCATTCGCGATCGCGGTAGTCTGTTTCGCGAAACCGACGAAGGTATGATTGAAAATACCTATACCCTCAAAATCATCAATAAATCTCAGCAAGCACAACGTTATTTATTGCGCGTCAATAGCCCGGTAGAACTGCAATGGATAGGTCAGACCGAGGTGAATATTGCCGCCGGTGAAACAGCCGCAGTGCCCATCAGCTTGGCGGTAGATCCATCCAGTTTAAAAGGGAACAACGATATTGAATTTAGTATTGAAAATGCCGCTGATCGCAGCATTACCCTAAGTCAGGGCAATACTTTCTTTGCGCCTCGCTAAGCATTCACGACGGCACAGAGCGGCCTCAGTTGCACCTTGCCGTAACTGATGCCGCTCTGCGTACCCATAAAAAATGCCCTATACGCGATAGGGCATTTTTATTAAAAACAGCCAGTGCTGTTTTCGAGGGTGACACTTGGCTTATTCGTAAGTACAACCAAATTTACTGCGGGCTGAGGTTTTTGGTACCGATATGCTTATCCAAAAACTGTAGGGATTTTTGCCAAAGTTCAACATTATTGGCTGGTTTATAAAAACCATGCCCTTCTTTTTCTTTGACCATCCACTCAAACGGATGCTGCCGCTGCTCTAAACCTTTACGAAACGCCATCGCGTAACTCAAAGGCGTCCGCTTATCGGCCGCACCATGCACAATAAATACTGGCGCTTTTAGTTTGTCGATGTTCCGCAGTGGCGATTGTACTTGCTGCACCGCCGCTGAATCGCCAACCGTACGGACGATAAAACGTTTGCCAAGTTCAGTCTCTGGAATATCGCCATCTTCAAATAACGACTGCAGATCAAACACGCCAGCGTAAGCGATCGCACATTTATAAAGATCAGGTTGTCGGATCGCAGCTTGAACCGCGGCATAACCACCGTAAGAGGCTCCAAAGGTACAAACCCGAGTTTGATCGATAATACCTTCACTGGCCAAATGCTTGACCCCATCGGTCATATCGTCAATCATCAGGGTTCCCCATTGTTGATACCCCCGCTGCTGAAATTTAATGCCAAAGCCGCCTGAACCGCGGAAATTGGGCTGTAATACCGCATAACCATGCTCAGCCAAAACCTTAATATTGGCTTGATAACTACCGTAAGCGCCAATTGAGTCTCGCACACCGATAGGGCCACCGTGCGGGAACAGCACCAAGGGTAAATTTTTCGCATCCCCTCCTTTGGGTAAGGTGAGAAGTGCAGTAATGGTTTGGCCATCACGCGCTTTATAATTGATCAACTTGGTCTCAGGCATGGTGACACCTTTTAACCAAGGTCTTGAATTTAATAAATAAGCGAGCTTATTCTTTTCCATATCTAGCAGGTAATAACTGGCATCATGGTTGGCAGATTGCACTTGCACTACCGCCAGCTGATTATCCTGAGTCACCGAGGTAATTTGGACTTGTTTGCCTGGAAATGCCGCCACTAAACCACGCAGCGCATTGCCAAATTTACTTTGCGCTGCGCTATCAAAAAAGATCGCATCAATCGCATCATATTCGTAACTTGCCCCTATCACATCCGTCATCACCCCTTGATCAATCGCCATAATCGGCATCACATCGGTGAGAGGATGCTGCGCTAATACCTCTTGTTGCTTGGTGGCTAAATTCATCTGCACTATCGCCATGGTATCCGCGGCAGGGCTTTCGGCAGACGCCCCTGCCACCGCATTACTCAACGCAAACACACTCTTTTCATCCGGAGCCAACGCCAATGGGATAAAGCGCTGATCCGACAACTCACTATAACGATTTAATTCTTGCCATTCCCCGTCTTGGCTGCTTCGAAACATCACAATGGTATCGCTATCTTTGTCTGGATCGACACCCATCACTAAGCGAGGGAATCCTTGCTTGTCGGTTACAGTATTGATGCTGCCGCCACGCACCGCGCGGATCGGCGCTTGCGCTATTTTACTTTTACGGCCTGTCTCGATATTTAAACGATAAAATTCAATGTAAGGCTCTTTGCTGGTGATACGGCGACTTGCGATGACCACAAATTTATCGTCCTGTGGTAGATAATTCACCACATCCGATATCATCTGATCTTTATCCTTGGCACGATACCCGGTCAGCATCAATGGCTTTTTACCATCCGCGTTCACAGCGTACAGCTCACCGGATGGTATCGGCTGTTCTAAGGCGCCAATCTCGCGCGCTAAACTAAAAATAAGTCGCTCATCATTCGCCCAATTAAAGCCACTGATGGTGTCTTGCCCTGGGAAGTGATTTTGAAAAATCACCCTAAGCCCTTCCCGCTCTAACACTGTGATCCGAATATTGTCATCCTCAGCGCGACTGCTCACAGCAAAATACTTACCGCTCGGGGAAATTTTGACATCAATAAACTGCGCATGCTTGGCATAATCTTCTAGGCTGATCGGCTTAGCGCTGCTGGCATATACCCCAGGTGCGCTCCAGCTACAGAGCGATATAACAACCCCACAAATTAATTTTCGCCCCACGGATGTAAGACCAACCCACCGGTGATGGCGATGATTTGCTCGCTTAAAACCCTTTCTGGACATGTTTTTTCCTTATTGTTTTTGTTGTTGACCACACAGCGCAATCGACGGATGCGAATAACAAATATAGGTATCCATGTAAATACATCACATCTGAATTTACATTCGTAAAATATTTAGCACGACATGAACAAAAAACCAACAAACAAATTCACATTTTCATATTCATGACGGGGATTGTGGGCTGAACACGGCAACTGCACAGTCACCTCAGGCTTAAGCATGAGGTGCGACAACCCACACTCTGGCGTGATAAGCTAAACCTCATCGACACTCGGTCGCCGCGAGAAAACCCATGCCATCACGCCCTATTCATGATCATCTTGAAACACAACATCATTCAACGCCGTCGGACACCGCAACCGCGCAGGCCATCCCCGCCAGTTGCACCAGTGATATGCCACATCAGTGTGTCGATCACACTGACCAGCCCTTTGACTTTTCTGCACTAAGCCCAGATACCGTATTGGATGCCTGTGAACAGCTAGGCATCTATGCCGACAGCGGATTACTGCCACTCAATAGCTATGAAAATCGCGTATTTCAGTTTCGCGCCGATGATAAACAACGTTATGTGGTGAAGTTTTACCGCCCACAACGCTGGAGTTGGCAGCAAATCGAAGAAGAACATCTATTTTTGCAGGAATTAGCCGCGCAAAACTTAGCGGTTGCCGCACCACTGCAGCGCGACGGTCGAAGTTTATTTCAGCATGAAGGTTATGCCTTTTGTCTTTATCCCAGCATTGGTGGACGGCCGTTTGATAGTAGTGACGAGCAGCAACTATTGCAGTGTGGGCAATTATTAGGTTTGCTGCATCATCACGGTGCCAAACAGCGATTCCAACATCGTTCGACGTTAGCCCTGCAACAACCTATGCAGATGGCTCTGGCACATTTACGGCAAACCCACAGCCCATTACCTGATCAGCCCCTGCCAAGCTGTGATGTCAAATTTGCCATCCCACCAGCAATCGCCAGCCAACTGTGGCCGCTGATAGAAAGATTAATTGCTGAATGTGCCGCCTACGATGGTCAATGGCAATCACGTCGGCTGCATGGCGATTGCCATGCTGGCAATATCCTGCAACAAGATAACGGTTTGGTATTCCTCGATTTTGATGATTGTATCCAAGGGCCAGCCGTAGCTGATTTTTGGCTGTTATTACATGGTGAAGCTGCCGAGCAACAGCTGCAGTTGGAATTATTATTAGAGGATTATCAACTAAGTGCCGATTTTGACCACGCCGAGCTGGCGTTGATTGAACCTTTGCGCTGCCACCGCATGATCACTTACATGGCATGGCTGAGCAAACGACGGCACGATGCCGCCTTTGTGCAACACTTCCCTTGGTTTGGAAGCCCTGACTATTGGCAGCAACAGTTGGTACAACTGCAGCAACAATTACAGCGTTTACAAGCGCCGCCGCTGCAACTTCATCAGGGAAACAGTGTCTATTTCTATGATTAATCGATATTTACCGCATGCGGTTATCTGTTAATCCATCGCCACTGTACAGTCGAGATGCGGCTGTGTAAGCTGACGCTGTTAATTATCCTTATAACCATGTTTAACAATAACCACGGAACTTAATCATGAAAGCATTGTTCGCCCTAGTTTTTGCTTTGTTGTTACCCGCTGCAGCCAATGCCGCCAACTTTGAAGAGGGCGTGCACTATCAGACCATTTCGGAAAATAAAACCGAAAAACCTGAAGTGAAAGAATTTTTCTCATTCTATTGCCCCCATTGCCACGCCTTTGAACCCATCATGGGCAGCTTGGAAAAGTCCTTGCCCGAGGGCACTAGCCTGAAAAAATTCCACGTCGATTTTATGGGTCAAGCCAGTAAAGAAGTCCAAGAAAATCTGTCACAAACTATGGTGTTAGCCAAAGCCAAAGGCAAAAGTGCCGAAGTAAACAAGGCACTGTTTAACCATATCCACGTCAAACGCCAACCGTTTGCCTCGTTAACCGATGTCAAAATGGTCGCAGTTGGTGCAGGTTTAGATGCTGCAAGTTTTGATAAAGATGTCAACAGCTTCAGTGTGAAGTCGCAAGTAAAACAAATGCAGAAAGAGCAAAAAACCTACTCAGACTCCCGTGTATTGACAGGCGTACCTACCATTATTGTGAATGGTAAATATAAGATTAACATCGAAAAATTAACACCTGCACAAACAGAGCAGGAATTGAAAGCCTTAGTAAATTACTTATTGACCAAATAAGGGTATTGTATGATTCGTCGATTTGTCCAGGTCGCCGCGGCGGCACTGTTGGGCTTGCTAAGTTTGAGTGTCATGGCGCAAAGCAGTAAAACAGCAGCCTTCGTTGAAGGCACGCACTATGATGTGGTGGCGGACAAAGCCTCGCCAAAACCAGAAGTGGTAGAGTTTTTCTCATTTTATTGCCCAAGCTGTTACCGTTTTGAACCTTTGGCGGCACGGCTAGAACAGCGTTTAGGCGACGAGGTGATGAAAAAAGTGCATGTCGATTTCTTGCAAGCGGCATCGCCTGAACTACAAAATGCACTAGCACGGGCTTATTTAGTGGCGAAGAGTGAAAAACTCGGTGTGCAGGGTGCGGCACTTATTTTTCAATACCTGCATCAACAGCACGCTAGTTTTAAGACTGAGCAAGACATTTTAAATTTATTCTTGGTCAATGGCTTTGACGAAAAGGCGCTGACGCAAAAATTTAACAGCATGCCGATCATGGCCGCTGCCGCGAATATGAAAACGCAACAAGATTACTGGTCACAAAAAAATGTGCTGACCGGTGTCCCTACCGTCATTGTCAATGGCCGTTATCGCATCAATAACCAAGCCCTTACCCCGGAAAAATTTGAGGAAGAATTTAACGCCTTGGTCGATTATTTATTGGCCAAACGCTAAGCCACCTCAACAGCGTTCCCCAGCCATAACAACCGCTGTTATGTGCTGGGGTTACCTTTATTTGAACTGCATCAATGGCCATAGCGAAGCGCCAGACAAAGCGAAGCGCCAAAATTAGCACAACGTTGGCCACATCTAGTTCAACACCCCGCTCGCGACGTTCTTACTACTGTGCACTATATCCAATAAAACCAGTCATCGATCAATATCCTGCGCTGTAGTTCTATCTCAGCACTACAGCAAGCCATGCCGGCACGTAAAAAAACCAGCAAACCACAAAATATAAACTAAAATAACACTAAATTCACATTTGAAATGTTCATCTTATGCGCACACTGCTGCTTCTTTTGTGTTGTTGCCTATCGCTCGGTGCGACCAAGCCGGACATGCTTCTGGCAGAGATCTATCATGACCACGTCTCGGTTAAAGACTATTGGATCAGTGAAAAACTCGATGGAGTCCGCGCCTACTGGACAGGTTCGCAGTTAGTATCACGGGGTGGCCAGGTGATTGTCGCCCCAGCCTGGTTTGTCGCCGGTTTTCCGGCTCGTCCATTGGATGGTGAGTTATGGTTGGCACGGGGGCAGTTTGCCAAAACCATGAGTATCATCAGTAAAACCATTCCGAATGATGCAGAATGGCAGCAGATCCGATACTGTATTTTTGAATTGCCCTACGCGCCAGGCACCTTTACCGAACGTCTACAGGCTATGCAGCAGCTTTTAGCCACGCATCCAAGCCGCTTTTTGCAAGTGATCCCGCAATTTCGGCTGGCTGACGCCCAAGCATTACAGCACAAACTGCGCGAACTCGAGCAACAAGGTGCAGAAGGGTTAATGTTACATCACCAAGATGCGCGCTATAAAACCGGCCGAAGCGCTGATTTACTCAAATTCAAGAGCTATCTAGACACCGAAGCTGAGGTGATCGGTTATCGACCTGGGAAAGGCAAGTACCAGGGCATGGTTGGAGCCTTAGTAGTAAAAAATACCGATGGCAAAATCTTTGCTTTAGGCAGCGGTTTAACGGATGCTTTGCGGCGCGCTCCGCCGCCGCGCGGCAGTGTGGTCACCTATCGCTATAATGGCCTCACCAAAACCGGCCTCCCACGATTTGCACGTTTTATCCGGATCCGAACCGATGTCGCACCCACGCAATAGTGTTCGTCATATCAGGTGGTGAGGCGCCCCAGCAGCACCACGTCTTGGTTGATGTGGCGTCGCTGGGCAAGATGAGCGGAGCTAATTTAGCTGATACTTTTCGCCGCTGTGGTTTTGCGAGAATGTGCTAGGACGCGCGTGCGGCAATAGTCACCGCCGTTGGCACAAATTGTAAAACCTTTTTCACCGCCGTAACACTGGCCGGATCAAATGCTTTGCCCTGTGCGGCAGCGTCTTCCGCCAGTTGTTCACGCTGCGATTCAATATCAATTTCGCTGATATTGAGCTGTCCGGTGGCCAAGGCCGTTTTGCCTTTGGCACTCACTGGAAATTCCATGTCGCCATCACGGACTTTCACTTGTAAGGTTTGCCCATCCCCCACCTGTAGGCGCATCCAGCAGCCACGCTTTGCACACACAGCGGCGATGGTGCCTTGCACAGTGATAGTGCCACTGCTAAAGCGCTCTGGCGTTGCCAATAACTGGGTCAGATCGACAGGCGTGCCGTGTTTCACCTTGGCATCGCCAAAATTCAGATCCTTGATATTTGATGTTGAACTGACAGGCGTAGTCTCTACCCCGACGCTGCTGGGCGAGGCCGCCACATCTCCCTGCCAAGGTTTTGCCACCAGTGAAGCACTACTTAACGCAAGGGCACTACACAAACTCATGATCATAATGGTCGGCTGGGACATGGCAAATAATTCCTTTTGTAATAGATTGGGTCGTGGGGCGAAGTCGCACCACATTGGTGAAAAATATACTATCGTTTGCCGCGCGATAACAACTGCATCATCTCCCAGCGTCAATTCTCAACCGGCGTTTGCAACGACGCTTATGACTGCAATACCGACTTCCGAGCCACGCGCTCCGTGACCCAAGCCAGCAATTTATCCAGATTTAACCGAGAATACGGCATCAAACGTTCAGGTTTGCCTTGCCGAGCAACCAACAAAGCGTCGCGTTGAAAGGTTAAGGTTGCAGTTTCTAAACGCAATGTATCGCCTTGCAATTGATAGTGGCAACCAGCCATATCCAACAACGCCAGAATGCGCGATTTTGCTGTCATACTGTTTCTCCTCTTGCCGTTTCGTACTATGTCCGACCTCAAGAAGACGAAAAAAGTTCCAAACCGATCAGCGCGCTTAGCCAAACTGCGACCAAAAACCCGTGATATACGACCAAATAAACCCTACGGCAGCAGAGGTCAGTGGTAAGCTGACGTTAGATATCATTGCCGCAACAAGAACATATATTTATGCCCACTTCATCCGTTGTTCGTTTGGCGACTTTCGCCGCTATTGGCTTGGCGCTCACGCTGCTTAGTCATGGCGCATCTCGCCTCTACAGTCAGTACCAGTTGGATCAGCAATGGCCGCAGGTTCAACAGCCACTGCCGGCAACCTTGGACTTTTTTCAGCAAAAACAATGGTTAAACGAGTTGGCATCACCCGCATATCAAGGGCGGGCGAGTGGTACTGCCGGTGGCTTATTGGCGCAAGCCTTTATTGTGCAACAGATGCAGCAAATTGGTTTAACTCCGGTCGGTAGCCAAGGATTTTTACAGCCCTATAGCAACACCGCAGCGCCAACCAAACTGAGCCAGAGCGAAGCCAAAGCTGCAAGCTCAGAGCACAGCGATGCCAGCCAGCAGACGGGGGTGGCGAACATACTCGGCATGATTGTGGGTACTGATCATCAACAGCCATGGCTCGTTATCACGGCACACTATGATCATTTAGGGATACACGAAGGCCGAATTTTCCATGGTGCGGACGATAATGCCTCGGGTGTCGCCACCATGCTGGCACTGGCAGCCTACTTTAAAAAGCATCCACCTAAACACAGCATTTTATTTGCTGCGCTCGATCAAGAAGAAGTCGGGATGTGGGGAGCGCAAGCGTTGTTGGATTATTTACCTAAAATAACGCAACACCCCATCAAGTTGAATATCAACTTGGATATGCTCAGTCGCGATACCGAGCAGCAGTTATTCGCGGTGGGTGCTTTTCACTACCCAGCGATCAAACCGTTGATCCGACAAGTGCAACAGCAAACCCCTGTACGCTTAATCGCAGGTCATGACAAGCCATGGTGGTTGGCTGGCAATATCCCCGACTGGACCTATGCCAGCGACCATGGACATTTCCATCGCCGTGGCATCCCTTTTATCTATTTTGGCGTGCCTGATCACCCTGACTATCATCAACCGACAGACACCGCCGATAGAGTTTCCACAGACTTTTATCAGCAAGTGAGTGAAACCGTGCTACGTTTTGTGCTTGCCGTTGATGCCTCAGACAGCCGGTTTTAGCACCACCAACTTACCTTGTTGTAAGCGCACGCTGTAACCGGCTTTGGTACAGAAACGCTTCACCGCATCAATATTGGCACGGCTGGCATCACGACCAAATTGCCCTTGCCAATATTCGCACAGTGCTTCGGCTTGTCGATCGCCACCGCTGCTAAAGCGCAGCGGTTTGCCGTAACCATCATGATGTGCTGGCCGTTCCGCTGTCGCCGATGAGCCTGTGGTAGGCATACTTGATCGAGCTGCGGAGCTGGCTTGATTCGATACCGTCGTCACTGCGCGCGCCGAACCTCGCGCTTCCGTACTTCGGCTCTGGGTTTTCGCATACAAATCATCATTGCGCCCGGTCGCAATGGCACGATCCACCGCCTGTTGTGCCGCACTGATGGGCTTGCCGCTGGAGGTGTATTTGACCTCAGGTTGAGCTTGTGTGGTTTTCTTCACCGGCGCTGATGTCGATGTGGTATTGGCTGCGATTGCTATCGCGGCTGCCGAGGCGGCTAAGTTTGCCGCGCCTTCCTCCACCACCACGGTTTGCGCTGTCATATCAACTATCGGATCAGGACTGGCAACGCTCCCCTGTGGTGTAGCGTCTGTCGCCACATCGGTGCTTGCTTGAGCGCTCAAAACGCGGCCATCATCAAGCCAATATTGCTGATGTACATGACGCGCCGCCTGTTCAAGCTGTTGAAATACCGGTGTTAAACCCAGCGCAGCTTGCCAGTGCCACGCTAAACCGACCGCAGCCCCCACCACCAATAGCAGGCTTTTACCGACGCCAATGCGGTGGTAAATCGGTAACGAAGAACCGATACCTACTCGCTGGGGAGCGGTACTCTGGCGGGCGCTGAAGTTGGCATCATTCAGTGTTTGCGTGCTGTCCGTGCTGGCTTTACTGCCTGGACGCGGTGAACGTGGCATTGCTTGTAAATCGCGCCGCTGGCGAATCAATTGACGTAGTACTAAACGTAAATCAAACACATCATATTGTGCCTGCCACGCTTGGCGTAACATAGGCAGCCCAGCTTGTTGGCACAACTCTGATACTTGTTGATAAAAACCCTGCCGCGCAGGTTCGGGGTGCGCCGGTTCAATAAATAGCGCTAACACCACCACGGGGTGCTCGGCTTTTACCAGCACCACATCAAAATGCTCATGCCCGATACTCTGTAACCGGCTTTGCTGCCAAGGACCCGTTAAGCTTTGTGCATCAATCACCTCGCGGATCGGTACGCGATATCGCAAACGATATTCGGTCCCTACCGCTTCAATCAATGCCAGCTGAAAATCTTCAACCCACTCAGTGCCTTGCTGGCCCCCGTACTGCATCGACAGCGCTTGCTGTTCCATCACGGCCTCACTACTGGACAACCCTAGTTGATCTGTTGTTATTTTTGTGAAAATTTTCGCTCATACTGCCGCAACTTTGCCGTGGGCGCAACCAATAAAAAAGGAACAAACGACTGCAGTAGATAAATATTTTTCACATTAAAATCAATAAGAAAGCGCGCAGCAGCTGCGATAAATGTTCATTATCGCCAGTCACTTTACAAAAATTTACTCGATTAACCTCCTTTCAACCCTGCGCGATAAGGTTGAAAGGAGTGAGAGAGAAGAGGGAAGAGAAGACAGCGCCGCCTGCCGGCGCTCTGAATATCAGCGGGTTGGGTTAGTTTCAGCCGACGATGCGGGTAGCCTTAGCACCATACGCTGCGTTTGCGGCCACTGCTGTTGTAAAAAGGCATCCACGGACTCTACCGTTACCACTTGGTATCGACCATTTAAACGCTGTTTAAGCGGATGTTCGGTAAAACTGACATTGGCACGAAACACCGATGCGCCCAATCGCGACAGTGGATCGACTTCAATCTCACCGGGTTTATAACCGCGTTGTTGTAAAAACCGCTGTGCACTTTTGCGATCCGTCACCTCCGATGGCTGCATGACCATACTCAGTAGCTCTAAACCCCATTGGTTGGAGTTTTGATAAGTGGTATCGAACGGATAAGCCAGCATATTGTAATTGGCATGGTGCATGGCTAAGGCGTGCGGGCCTTGCAATGCCGATGCCAGCAACGCCTGTTGTGGCGGTGGCGGAATTAAGATCAGCACCTCAAAGGCAAACACATCATCAAGGAAAAAATTACCAAGCCCTTCGCGGTATAGGCCTGATCGATCACTGCCGCACTCATTTAACTCATGCAGCACTTTATACTGCACTAGGTTCAGCGCAGGGTTCGGCGCAGGGTTCGCCGTTTTAGCGGCCGTGTCGCTCACTGGGGCTGTCGCACTGGCAGGTGAGGCATTTTTAGCGTCTGCGGCAGAGGGCGTCGTGCTATGGGTTTGATACACAATACCCAAATGCGAATAACGCAAGCCATAGCTAGATAAATCCTGCCCCACACGTGCAATGATGGCGCTTTGCGCATTGGCCTTGGCTAATGTTTGCCGTGTCAGCTCCGCCAACTCCAAAGCCTGCATCAATTCGGCCGGCTCGATCTCGCCCGGCGCACAGCCTTTGCCAGCCATAGCGAGCGGACTGGCGAAACTTAGCATGACCATCGCCACCGCCCAGAGCCGTGATGCAGGACGCGGTGAGCTTGTTTTGGCAACTGCGGCAGGGTTCTCGGATTGGTTCTCGGCTTGGTTCTCGGATTGGTTCGCGGCTCGCCTGAGGGAAACCGCACCACGGAGCTCTTGTATCTGCGATGGAATCCGTGACATCCACATCATCTACATATCCTAATCACTATGGGGCTTTACATGGCGCAAAGCGCTTATGGCTTTACTTTCTCATGTTCTAACAGGGCTTGGCCCACTTCATTTGGAATAAACGCCACGGCTTTACCCGAGTACACCAAAAAATAGCCGGTACTTACCGCGGTAAATTCCAGCACTTGACCGGCAGCAAAGGCCACTTTTTTAATCGCTTTGCCGGATAATTTAATACTGGCTTTACTGACGCCGGCCGCCGTCTTGGCACTGGCTTTGACGCCAATCACCACCGATTCACCAACCGTCTCCACCGTTTCAATCACCACTTCACCAGACGCCGCCACCGCAGACATCGAGCCGGCTACCACCAAACCCAGGCCTTCCGACATCACTGCTGACGCATTCGATGCATTGCAAGAACCGCCACAATCACGGGCGAAGGCTGAAAAACTTAAACTCGAAACCAACAATAAACTGATGGTTGATAAAGTACGCAGGCGAGACATGGATATTTCCTTCATCGTTAATGGCAAGTTACCTTACCACATTAATAAGCCCAGACTGAATGGCAGATGAATAGTTTCAACGGCCATTCGTGGGCTCGCTGCACCCATACCCAAGGTATATATGCTCGTTAGGAGGCAGACGGCACCGCCAACAAAGGTTTTAAATAGTGCCCGGTGTATGATGACGGATGAGCGGCAACCTGCTCTGGCGTTCCTGCAACGAGGATTTCCCCCCCACCACTGCCGCCTTCAGGCCCCAAATCCACGATCCAATCGGCAGTTTTGATCACATCCAAGTTGTGTTCGATCACCACCACCGTATTGCCATGATCGCGCAGCCGATGCAATACGTTCAGCAGCTGCTGGATATCGTAAAAATGCAAACCTGTGGTAGGTTCATCCAATATATACAATGTCTTACCCGTATCACGTTTGCTAAGCTCACGCGCTAATTTGACACGTTGCGCTTCACCACCGGATAAGGTGGTGGCGGACTGCCCCAATTTAATGTAGGTCAGCCCCACATCGATTAAGGTCTGTAATTTGCGGGCAATGGCAGGAATATTGTCAAAAAATGCGCGTGCATCTTCGACCGTCATCTCCAACACTTCATGGATATTTTTGCCTTTGTACTTCACATCAAGGGTTTCACGGTTATAACGTTTGCCTTTACAGACATCACAAGGTACATAGACATCTGGCAAAAAGTGCATCTCCACTTTGATCACACCATCGCCTTGGCAGGCCTCACAGCGGCCACCTCGCACGTTAAAACTAAAACGGCCGACTTGATAGCCACGCGAACGCGCTTCTTGTGTGCCGGCAAATAACTCACGCACCGCGGTAAAAATTCCGGTATAGGTGGCCGGATTGGAACGTGGCGTCCGTCCAATCGGGCTTTGATCAATATCCACCACTTTGTCAAAATGTTCCATGCCCTGCACTGCGCGATACGGCGCCGGATCATCTCCTTCACCACCATTTAATGCACGATGGGCAATGCGAAATAAAGTGTCATTGATGAGCGTAGATTTACCCGAACCTGACACCCCAGTGACACAGGTCATGACCCCCACTGGAATTTGCACATCCACATTTTTTAAGTTGTTACCGCTCGCGCCGAGTAACGACAAATACTGACCATCACGGGCCGCATGTCGCTGTGAGGGTACTTCAATGCGGCGGGTCCCAGCCAAATACTGCCCGGTTAAGGAATCTTGGTTGGCCATAATGGCGGCCAGATTGCCTTGCGCCACCACAGCACCGCCATGCACACCGGCGCCTGGGCCAATATCAATAATATGATCAGCCGCGCGTACCGCATCTTCGTCATGCTCTACCACAATCACGGTGTTGCCCAAATCGCGTAAATGCGTCAGCGTCCCCAAAAGACGATCGTTATCGCGTTGATGTAAGCCAATCGAGGGTTCATCCAACACATACATCACACCCACAAGGCCGGCGCCAATTTGGCTGGCCAAACGGATCCGCTGCGCCTCGCCGCCGGAGAGCGTCTCTGCACTGCGGGATAGATTCAAATAGTTCAAGCCGACATTCACCAAGAACCCCAAGCGCTCTTGAATTTCTTTCAGTACTTTTTCTGCAATTTTGGCTTTTTGCCCTGTTAAGGTTAATTGCTGGAAAAACGCCAAACTATCACCAATCGACAGCTCCACCACTTGCGGTAAATTGGTGTGACCAATAAACACATGGCGCGCCTCTTGCCGCAGCCGTGAACCATGGCAGGCAGGGCATGGTTGACTTGCCAAATATTTGGCTAATTCCTCGCGTACCGCGTTGGATTCAGTTTCGCGATAACGTCGATCCATATTCGGCAAAATGCCTTCAAATACATGTTTGCGGCGTACCACATCGCCCCGGTCATTGACGTATTTAAATTCGATTTCTTGCCGACCGCTGCCATGCAAAATCGCCTGTTGATGGGCAGGACTTAGCGCTTTGAACGGGACATTGATATCAAAACCATAATGCTCCGCCAGCGAAGTCAGCATTTGAAAGTAATAAAAATTACGTTTGTCCCAACCGCGGATCGCGCCCGCGGCAAGGCTAATGTCGGCATTGGCCACCACTTTATTGGCATCAAAATACTGTTTCACGCCAAGACCGTCACAGCTTTGGCAAGCACCGGCGGGGTTATTGAAAGAAAACAGCCGTGGTTCCAATTCGGTCATGGAGTAACCACAGGTGGGGCAGGCAAAATTGGCCGAGAAAATAAGCTCGGGTAAAGCGCTATCATCCATCGATGCCACTTTGGCAATACCACCGGATAACTGCAACGCCGTTTCGAAAGATTCCGCCAAACGCTGCTTGATGTCGTCCCGCACTTTAATACGGTCCACCACCACTTCAATGGTGTGTTTTTTATGCAGCTCTAATTTTGGCGGATCGGACAGATCACACACTTCACCATTAATGCGGGCACGGATATAACCCTGTGCCGCTAAATTTTCTAAGGTTTTGACATGTTCGCCTTTGCGCTCCTGGACCACGGGCGCCAGCACCATCACGCGCGAGCCTTCGGGGAAGCTTTCGACGTTATCCACCATCTCACTGATGGTCTGCGCTTTTAGCGGCAAGTTATGCTCTGGACACCGTGGTTCACCGACCCGAGCAAACAACAAACGCAAGTAGTCGTATATTTCGGTGATGGTTCCCACCGTGGACCGCGGATTGTGTGAGGTTGATTTTTGCTCAATTGAAATAGCCGGTGACAAGCCTTCGATATGATCCACATCTGGCTTTTCCATCAAACTTAAAAACTGACGGGCATACGCGGACAATGATTCCACATAACGCCGCTGCCCTTCGGCATACAGCGTATCAAATGCCAACGAGGATTTACCCGACCCCGACAACCCCGTGATCACCACCAATTTGTCGCGAGGAATATCCAACGAAATGTTTTTTAAGTTGTGGGTGCGAGCACCCCGGATCTCTATTTTGTTCATGTAGTTACTCTGAAGTCGCGATCATCGGCTGGTGCAACACTGTGTTATGTTGGCCGCGGTTTTGTACTGTGAAGTGCCCGTCAACCGCTTAGGTTATCTAACATACTGGCACGCCATCTGGCAGATACGCACTCGTCGCGTAGTTAGTTCAAATTCACCGGCAAACCTAACCATCACTGGCAACAAATAACTGTATATAAATACAGATAAAGCTGCAAGGGACAGAACGTGATTTTCTGCCACGGCGTAACAGTCTGTTGGCGATTGTCTGCCATCGGCGGTTCGTAGGTGTCGCTTCAGCGCATCGTGGCGCTAGACCACAGCTGATCCATACCCAGCGCACAGACATAACTGAATTTAGCGGCAACTATGCTACAATGCCGCCCTTTTGAATGAGAAAGCTGCGCTAGGCTCCATCTGTTGATCATTTGGATAACGCCGGCGCGCTATTCGATGCCGCAGCGAATAAGGTGGATATGGCTGGCAACCTGACGTTTCTTGCTAACGCCACCGTAGATGTCGCCACATTTGCTGCGAAACCTGGTGTATCTGTGCAATTGAGTCACGTATTGTATGCAACATTTAACAGCCCTTGAACGTCGCGCCGCGGTATCGCTGGCATTGGTGTTTGCCTTTCGCATGTTGGGATTATTTATGCTTATCCCAGTATTTGCATTGTATGGTACCCATTTGATCGGTTATTCACCATTATGGGTCGGCTTGGCTATCGGCGCTTATGGATTGACACAAGCGGTATTGCAGATCCCGATGGGCTGGCTGTCCGATCGGATAGGCCGCAAACCTGTGATGCTGATAGGACTGAGTTTTTTTGTCATCGGTAGTGTAGTGGCAGCCTTGGCTGAATCTGTGTATGCCGTCACCGCAGGGCGCATTTTACAAGGCATGGGCGCTATTTCCGGTGCCGTCTTGGCCTTAGCGGCAGATGTAACACGTGAAGATCAGCGCCCGAAAGTGATGGCGATCATCGGTGCCACCATTGGCCTGTCATTCACCGCCGCCATGGTGACCGGCCCCGCTATCGCTGGGCAGTTTGGCCTCAGCGGTATTTTTTGGTTTACCGCATTATTAGCGGTGTTTGGCATTGTGCTGGTGCTAGGTGTCGTGCCAAATGCACCGCAAGCACAGCCGGATGGCGAAGCCATCGCGAAAAATGGCTACGTACGCAGCTTATTATGCCACCCACAATTACTGCGGCTAAATGTGGGTGTGCTCTGTTTACATTTACTGTTAACTGCGATTTTTGTAGCACTGCCCGCCAAACTGGTGCAAGCCGGTCAACCCGCCGCACAACATTGGCAACTTTATTTGCCGGTATTGCTGGCCGCCTTTGTCTTGATGGTGCCATTAATGATGGCCGCCATGCGCCGGCAACAAGAAAAAGGTTACTTTAAAGTTGCTATTTTGTTATTGATTGCTAGTCTTAGTACATTAGCCTTGGCCGGCATGCGGGGCGACATCACGTACGTTATTGCCGCAGCCGCCTTACTGTGCTTTTTTGTGGGCTTTAATTATCTTGAAGCCAGCATGCCGGCCTTGGTCTCGCGGCTGGCACCTGCCGGGCAAAAAGGCACGGCCATGGGAATTTATGCCAGCGCGCAATTTTTTGGTGCCTTCTTAGGCGGAGCACTTGGTGGGGCAATTTCAGGTCACTGGGGGCTCAGCGCAGTATTTGCGATGGCGATTGTTATTGGTTTAATATGGCTTATCGTTGCTCATGGCATGCAGATCCCCGCAAAAGCCCAGCGTCTGTCATTTGCCGTATCGCTGCCTGATGCCGCTGCCAAAGCCGCATGCCTACATGCATTACAAGCATTACCCGGCGTCCAAGACGCCATGATTGTTGACACAGAACAACGCTGTTACTTGAAGGTCGACGCGACCGGATTTAACATCGAACAAGCACAGGCTATAGTAGCCGGCCGCAACCACAGTTAAGCAGGAGAAAGCGCATGGCGCGTGGAATTAATAAAGTCATTTTGATCGGTAACTTAGGTACCGATCCTGAAGTTCGTTACATGCCGACCGGCGGCGCTGTGGCCAATCTGACAATTGCAACCTCAGAGAGCTGGACCGATAAACAGACCAACGAAAAGAAAGAGCAAACCGAGTGGCATCGCGTGGTGATTTATCAGCGCTTGGCCGAGATTGCTGGTGAATATTTGCGCAAAGGCAGCAAAGTTTATATCGAAGGTCGTCTACGTACACGTAAATGGCAAGATCAACAGGGTGTTGAACGTTACACCACCGAAATCATTGCCAATGAATTGCAGATGCTCGATGGCCGTGGTGAAGGCCAAGGTGCCGGCATGAATCAAGGCATGAACGCTAGCATGGGCGCCGCGCCACAGGGCAATGCGATGCCGCCCGCCGGAATGAATGCTCCAGCCGCCGCACCTTATCAAGCGCGTGGTGGTCAGGGTGGTTTTAACCAAGCGCCGCAACAAGGTTACAACCGTAATAATGCGCCAGCGCAACAGCCCTATAATCAAGCACCACAACAGCAGGCATTTAACCAGCCGCAACAAGGTTTTGCCCCTGCGCAGCCAGCGTATAACCAAGCACCTGCCGCGCCCGCCGCACAACCATTTAACCAAGCACCGCGCGGTCCAATGGAACCAAGTATCGATTTTGACGACGATAT
>JACCDR011768393.1_pt1 | contig 37566 bp, 35 predicted proteins | sample 7446431 | NCBI WGS metagenome assembly JACCDR01 (sample SAMN15323443, study PRJNA562643) | freshwater metagenome | isolation source: river surface water | place: USA:Blue River Watershed | collected 2017-08-17 | reverse complement strand
GTATGGGCGGCGCGTCGGTACAAGCGTGCACGGGCGGGGTGACACTGCATTGTGCAAGCGTCACGGCTGCAGTCGGCCGCAAGTCTTGGGCAGGCGACATCAGGCGGGCCACACGAACCCGCTGGCTACACTGCCAACCATGAAGGACCCCGCCCCCAACCCCCGTGCCCTGCGCCTGCGGCCGCTGTGTGCTGATGGTGCCCAGCTGCAAGGCAGCGTGCCCTTGTCGGCCATGACGCGCCTGGCCGACGGCTTTTCCGCCGCCGCCGATGGCAGCGCCCGCTGGCAACTGGCCTGTTCAACCCAGTTGGTGGCGGGCGGCGATGCCGAGCTGTGGGTGCACTTGCGCGCCCAGGCCGTGGTGCCGTTGCAATGCCAGCGCTGCCTGGGACCGATGGCGCAGCCCTTGACCGTGGACCGTGCCATCCGCTTTGTGCATGACGAGGACCTGGCCGCGCGGCTGGACGAGGAACTGGAAGACGACGTGCTATGCCTGCCGGCGGCGCTGGACCTGCAGGCCTTGTTGGAAGACGAGTTGATACTGGAGCTGCCGATTGTTCCCCGCCACGAACAGGCCTGTCCGCAGCCGCTGTGGAACAGCGCAGGCGCCACGCATGCGCCGGGCGCCGACGCGGAAGCGGTCGCCGAGCCCGAGCCGCACCCCTTTGCCGCGCTGGCGGCCCTGAAACGCCGCCCAGGCCCACCGTGAGCAGCTTGCACCGCTGCAAAGGCTAAAGGGCCCACGGCGGCAGGGGCGGTGTTATACTGGCGGGCTTTGTCGGGGCCTGTGCAGGGGCCTTAAGGCAAGCTTCTTCACCTGCCGCTGCACACTGCGCGCCTTGCCGGCGGGCCAGCAGGGCTCTGGTGGCGGGGCTGGTCGGGCTGATCAAGTCGACGTTCCGCCAAAAACCCGCGACAGAAACCCATTTTCAGTGACGCTTTGCGGCGTGATGTTGCCGCCAGTTGAGGGCCAGCCTGGCGCTGTGCCCACCCTCAGGAGAAATTCATGGCCGTTCAACAGAACAAGAAGTCGCCTTCCAAGCGCGGCATGCACCGCTCGCACAACGCCGTGGCGGCGCCCGGCACCGCAGTGGAATCCACGACGGGCGAAGTGCACCTGCGCCACCACATCAGCCCCACCGGCTTTTACCGCGGCCGCAAGGTTCTGAAGACCAAGGCTGACGCCTGAGTTTTTGATTCGATGCGTCGCGCACCGCCCTTGGTCGGCTGCGCTGCGAATTGAGCGCCGTGACCGCTGACGTTTTGTTGAATGCCCTGCCGTTGACGCGGTTGGCAGTCGATTGCATGGGCGGTGACCACGGCCCGGTGGCCACTTTGCCGGCCTGTCAGGCTTTTTTGGCCCAACATGCCGATGCCGAGCTCGTGCTGGTCGGCACCGCCGAAGCCTTGGCGCCCACGCAGGGCTGGGCGCGCTGCCACCGTGTGGTGGCTTCTGAAGTGGTGACGATGGAAGATTCCATCGAACACGCATTGCGGCGCAAACGCGACTCTTCCATGCGTGTGGCCCTGCGCCAGCTGCAAGCCGGTGCTGAACACCCTGCCCATGCTTGCGTCTCGGCCGGCAACACCGGCGCGCTGATGGCGGTGTCGCGCTTTTTGCTCAAGACACTGGACGGCGTCGACCGCCCGGCCATCGCCGCCGTCATGCCCAACCGCCGGGGTGGCTTCACCACTGTGCTCGACCTGGGTGCCAATGTCGACTGCACGCCCGAAAACCTGCTGCAGTTTGCCGTTATGGGCAGCTCGTTGGTGGCCGCCGTCGAAGGGAAGGCCGAGCCCACGGTGGGCTTGCTGAACATCGGCGAAGAGGCCATCAAGGGCAGCGACATGATCAAGCGCGCGGGCGAGGTGCTGCGCACCGCAGGCCAGGCGGGCCTGATCAATTTCAAGGGCAATGTCGAGGGCAACGACATCTACAAGGGCACCGTCGACGTGGTGGTCTGCGACGGCTTTGTGGGCAACGTGCTGCTCAAGACCAGCGAAGGCCTGGCGTCGATGTTGTCTGACATGGTGAAGCAGGAATTCACCCGTGGTGTGTTGTCCAAGTTGGCGGCCGCGGTGGCGCTGCCGGTGCTGAACCGCCTGAAGCGCCGCATCGACCCGCGTGGTTACAACGGTGCCGCATTGCTGGGTTTGCGCGGGCTGGTGTTCAAGAGCCATGGCTCGGCCGACGCCTACGCTTTTGAGCAAGCGCTGGCGCGCGCTTATGATGCGGCGCGCAACCGGCTGCTGGACCGCGTGCAAGACCGCATCGGCCCTGCGCTGCAAGCGGTGGCCGACAACAAGCCCGACGGCGCCAGCACCGCCACACCCCAAGCCGCATGAAGCCATTGGACCCGGCCCGCCGGTACGCCCGCATCACGGGCACCGGCAGCCACCTGCCCCCCAACCGCCTGAGCAACGCCGACATGGTGCAGATGCTGGGCGCGCGCGGCATCGAAACCAGTGACGACTGGATCGTCGAGCGCACCGGCATCAAGGCCCGCCACTTTGTGGCCGACGGCGTCAACAGCAGCGACATCGCCCTATTGGCGGCGCGCCACGCGCTGCAGGCGGCGGGCCGGCAGGCGGAAGACCTGGACCTCATCATCGTGGCCACCTCCACGCCCGACATGGTGTTCCCGTCCACCGCCTGCATCCTGCAGCACAAGCTGGGCGCGGCCGGTTGCATGGCTTTTGACATGCAGGCTGTGTGCTCGGGTTTTGTGTACGCGCTCAGCACCGCCGACGCCTTGATCCGTGCCGGCAACGCGCGTTGCGCGCTGGTGGTGGGTGCCGAGGTGTTCTCGCGCATCCTCGACTTTGATGACCGCACCACCTGCGTGCTGTTTGGCGACGGTGCCGGCGCCGTGGTGCTGGAAGCCAGCGCCGAGCCCGGCATCCTGGCCAGCGACCTGCACGCCGACGGCCGCCATGTCGACATCTTGTGCACGCCCGGCACGGTGGCCGGTGGCCAGGTGCTGGGCCACCCGCTGCTGAAGATGGACGGCCCGGCCGTGTTCAAGTTGGCCGTGGGCGTGCTGGAAAGCGCCGCGCGCGCCGTGCTGCAACAGGCCGGGCGCACCGAAGCGCAGCTGGACTGGCTGGTGCCGCACCAGGCCAACATCCGCATCATGCACAGCACCGCGCGCAAGCTGAAGCTGCCGCTGGAAAAACTGGTGGCCACGGTGGACGAACACGGCAACACCTCGGCCGCGTCAGTGCCGCTGGCGCTGGACGTGGCGGTGCGCGACGGCCGCATCCAACCCGGCCACACGGTGATGCTGGAAGGCGTGGGCGGCGGTTTCACCTGGGGCGCGGTGCTGCTCGACTTCTAACCCCCATGGTGTTGACCGCATGACCGTTTCATTCGCATTTGTGTTTCCCGGCCAGGGCTCGCAGTCCGTGGGCATGCTGTCGGCCTGGGGCGACCACCCTGCTGTGGTTCAAACCCTTGCTGAAGCGTCGGCCGCGCTGGGCGTGGACATGGGCGCACTCATCGCCGAAGGCCCCAAAGAAGCGCTGGACCTGACCACCAACACGCAGCCGGTGATGCTGACCGCTGCCATCGCTTGCTACCGCGCGTGGTTGGCCGAAGGCGGCAGCGTGCCGGCCGCCGTGGCGGGGCATTCTTTGGGTGAATACACCGCCTTGGTGGCGGCGGATTCGCTTCGCCTGGCCGATGCCCTGCCGCTGGTGCGCTTTCGCGCGCAAGCCATGCAGCAGGCCGTGCCGGTGGGTGTTGGTGCCATGGCCGCTGTCCTGGGGCTGGCGGCTGAACAGGTCAGCCAGGCTTGTGCCGAGGTGGCGGCGGCGTCGGGCCAGGTGGTGGAAGCCGCGAACTACAACGACCCCAAACAAACGGTCATTGCCGGCAGCAAAGCGGGCGTGGACCTGGCCTGCGACAAACTCAAGGCCATGGGCGCCAAGCGTGCGCTGCTGTTGCCCGTTTCTGCGCCTTTCCACTCGTCGTTGATGAAACCCGCTGCCGACGCCTTGCGTGAGCGGTTGGCCACAGTGCCCATCGCCGCGCCGCAGATACCGCTGGTCAACAACATCGATGTGCAGGTGCAGACCGAGCCCGACGCGATACGCGAAGCGCTGTACAGGCAGGCTTTTGGCCCGGTGCGCTGGGTGGAGCTGACGCTGGCGCTGAAGGCGCGGGGCTTGGCCCACGTGTTCGAGTGCGGGCCGGGCAAGGTGTTGGCGGGCCTGGTGAAGCGCATCGACCCCGAACTTGTCAGCACCACCGTGCTTGACCCCGCCAGCCTGCAGCAAGCGCGGCAACTGCTGGCCTGATGGAAAGGCGCACTGTGACCCCTTCTCCTTCCGCTTCTGCTCCTGCTTCAGCTTCATCCCCACCCGCCACAGCCCAGGTGGCTTTGGTGACCGGTGCCTCGCGCGGCATAGGCCGCGCCATTGCGCTGGCACTGGCGCAAGCCGGTTATCGGGTGGTGGGCACGGCCACCACCGAGTCGGGCGCGCAGGCCATTGCCCAGGCGCTGGCGCCTTTGGGCGGCCAGGGCTGGGTGCTCAACGTCACCGACGGCGCGGCACTGGACGCCACCGTCGACCGCCTGGCCAAGGAACTGGGTGGTCTGCATGTGCTGGTGAACAACGCCGGCATCACACGCGACACGCTGTCCATGCGCATGAAAGACGACGACTGGGACGCCGTCATCGACACCAACCTGAAGGCCGTGTTCCGCGCCTGCCGCGCCGCCACCAAGCCCATGATGCGCCAGCGCTACGGCCGCATCGTCAACATCACCTCGGTGGTGGGCGCCAGCGGCAACCCGGGCCAGGCCAACTATGCGGCGTCGAAGGCTGGTGTGGCGGGCCTGACCCGTTCACTGGCGCGTGAACTGGCGCCACGCAACATCACCGTGAACTGCGTGGCGCCGGGTTTCATCGCCACCGACATGACCGAAGGCCTGCCCGACGCGGTGAAAACCGCGCTGCTGGCCAGCATTCCTGCAGGCCGCCTGGGCGCGCCTGAAGAGGTGGCGTATGCGGTGGCCTTTCTGGCCAGCCCGCAGGCCGCTTACATCACCGGCACCGAGCTGCACGTCAACGGCGGCATGGTGATGGTGTAGCGCTGTAGACCCCCAGGGTATCCAGAACAACCGGTGCCAGCCCGGCCGGTAGAATCGCGGGCTGTTTTCCGATCCAACTCCAGGAGGAGTCATGAGCGATATTGAAGCGCGAGTTAAGAAGATCATTGCCGAGCAACTCGGTGTAGCCGAGACCGAAGTCACCAACGAGAAGGCCTTCGTGGCCGACCTGGGTGCCGACTCGCTCGACACCGTTGAACTGGTGATGGCACTCGAAGACGAGTTTGGCATCGAGATTCCGGACGAAGCAGCCGAGAAGATCACCACGGTGCAGTTGGCCATCGACTACGCCGTCAACAACCACAAGGCCTGACGGCCGATGTCTCGACGTCGTGTCGTGGTCACCGGCCTGGGGCTTATCAGCCCGGTGGGCAACACGGTGGCCGAGGGTTGGGCGCAACTGGTGGCGGGCAAAACCGGCATTGGCCCGATCACGCGGTTTGACGCCTCGGCCTTTGCCTGCAACTTTGCCGGCGAAGTCAAAGGCTTCAATGTCGAGGCCTACATGCCGGCCAAAGAGGCCCGGCACATGGACACCTTCATCCACTACGGCATGGCGGCGTCCATGCAGGCGGTGCAGGATGCCGGCTTGGCCGTAGGTGATGCACTGAACGAAGAACAAGCCGAACGCATCGGCGTGATGGTGGGTTCGGGCATCGGCGGCCTGCCGATGATCGAGCACACCGACGGCGAGTACCGCGAACGCGGCCCGCGCCGCATCTCGCCGTTTTTTGTACCGGCCTCGATCATCAACATGATCTCGGGCCACGTGTCCATCCGCTTCGGCTTCACCGGCCCCAACCTGTCCATCGTCACCGCCTGCACCACCGGCCTGCACTGCATAGGGCAGGCGGGGCGGTTGATCGAGTACGGTGACGCCGACGTGATGGTGGCCGGCGGCGCCGAAAGCACCGTGTCACCGCTGGGTGTGGGCGGCTTTGCAGCGGCGCGGGCGCTGTCCACCCGCAACGACGACCCGGCCACCGCTTCACGCCCCTGGGACAAGGACCGCGACGGTTTTGTGCTGGGCGAAGGCGCTGGTGTTGTGGTGCTGGAAGAGTACGAACACGCCAAGAAGCGTGGCGCCAAGATCTATGCTGAGCTGGCCGGTTTTGGCATGGGGGCTGACGCCTTTCACATGACGGCGCCCAACGTCGACGGCCCCAAGCGGTCGATGAAAGCCGCGTTGCGCAATGCCGGCCTGAACGCCGATCAGGTGCAGTACCTGAATGCCCACGGCACCAGCACGCCGCTGGGTGACCTGAACGAAACCAACGCCATCAAGCTGGCCTTCGGTGACCATGCCCATACACTGGTGGTGAACTCCACCAAGTCGATGACGGGCCACCTGCTGGGTGGCGCGGGGGGCATCGAATCGGTGTTCACCGTGCTCGCGTTGCACCACCAGGTGTCGCCACCCACCATCAACATCTTCAACCAGGACCCGGACTGCGACCTGGACTACTGCGCCAACCAGGCGCGGCAGATGAAGATCGAGGTCGCGGTGAAGAACAACTTTGGTTTTGGCGGCACCAACGGCACGCTGGTCTTCAAGCGCTGCTGACAGCGCGCTGTACAGCGGGCCGCCATGCGCAGCGCACCGGCCGTCACCGTGCGCTGCAGCGGCGGCCGCACTTGGGCCTGGGTGCTGTGCGCGCTGCCGGCGCTGGCCGCAGCGGCCACGGTGTACTGGGCTGCGCAGCACGCGGGCCTGCACACGCTGTGGGCCGGGGCGCTGGCCGTGGCCAGCGCGGCCGCAGCCGCCTGGGCAGCCGCGCGCCAGCGGCCTGCGCCCCGGCTGCTGTGCTGGGACGGCGTGACCTGGTCTTGTGACGGCCTGCCCGTGCAGCCCCAGGTGATGGTGGACACCGGCGGCAGCTGGATGCTGCTGCGCCTGCGCAGCCCCGGCGGGCCAGACACCACCCACAACCTGCGCGTGTTGTGGCGCGCGCCCTGGGTGGCCGTGTGCGAGCAAGACGCAGGGCCGCTGTGGCACCCTTGGCGCGCTGCGGTATACAGTTTTGAGCCCTTAACCACTGCCAACAGCAGCGAACGCCCGATCATCTGAATGCAAGACGCTGACGCCGATGCGCTGCTGGTTGAACGCGTCAAACAAGGCGACAAACGCGCTTTTGAGATGCTGGTGGTCAAGTACCAGCGGCGGGTGGTGCGCCTGATCTCGCGCATGGTGCGCGACACCGACTTGGTGGACGACATTGCGCAAGAGACCTTCATCAGGGTTTACCGCGCGCTGCCGCAGTTTCGGGGCGAGAGCGCCTTCTACACCTGGCTGTACCGGATTGCCGTGAACACCGCGCGCAAGGCGCTGCTGGATTTGAAGCGTGATCCGCTGGTTCTGGCGTCCGCTGCAGCATCGGAAGCAGAAAACGACGAAACTTCTCGCGCTGAAAGCGAACCAAGCACGGGTGAGACACCCGAGGCCTTGCTGGCCAGCAAGGAAATTGCCGCTGCCGTCAATGCAGCCGTGGCGGCGTTGTCAGAAGACCTGCGCCAGGCCATCACGCTTCGCGAAATCGAAGGCCTGAGCTATGAAGAGATTGCCGAGCTGATGAATTGCCCCATCGGAACCGTTCGCTCCCGCATCTTTCGCGCCCGCGAGGCCATAGCGGCGCGCCTGCGGCCGCTGCTTGACACCCGCGGTGGCCAGCGCTGGTGAAGGTGGCATTCACCCCGCCCTTCACCCCACCTTCCCCATTCAACTTTGTTTGACACCTTGCCCCCACCCCATTTGCCGTTCAAACGATGAGCACGCACCAGCCGCCTCAGGCGCAGCCCCCAACCCCGCAGCCGCCGCACCCGCCCGTCTCGGCCCTGCCCACCACGGCACAGCGTGAGCGCTTGTCGGCGCTGGTCGACGGTGAAGGGGGTGGTGCGGGCCTGTCGCAGGCCGATGAGTTGTCGGCCGCGCTGGCCGATTGGCGTAACGATGCCCAGGCCTGCCAGGCCTGGCACAGCTACCAGCTCATAGGCGACGTGTTGCGCTCTGAAGACCTGGCCCGCCCGGCCCGCGACGACCTGGCCTTCATGAGCCGCTTGCGCGAGCGCCTGGAAACCGAGCCGCTGCACCTGGCGCCTGCGCCTGCTGTGGCTGCACCCCCTGCACCCGCTGCACCCGCTGCACCTTTTGCACCCGCCGCCCGGCCCCTTGCCAGCCGTCGCAAGCTCGGCGCTGCGCTGGCGGCCAGCTGTGCGGTGGCCACGGTGGCGCTGCTGCTGGCCCGCGATGCCGGCACAGGCGCTGGCGCCGACAACGCGCCGGCGTTGGCGGCCGCTGGTTCGGCCCTGACCGACACGGCACCAGGGGTTGCCGCCGGTGCCGCAGCCGCCACACTGGCCGTCAACGCTGAAGGCGTGTTGCGCGACCCACGGCTCGACGAGTTTTTGCGCCTGCACCACATGGCGCGGGGCGGCCTGGCGATGGGTGCGCCAGGGGGCACGCTGCAGCGCGCCGACCTGCAAATGCCCGGCGGTGTTCAGCGGTGACCGCTGCCCGGGACTGCACCGCGATGAAGTCGGGCTTTGCGGTGCGCACCGCGCTGCTGCGGTTGCTGGCCGGCGTGGCGGCCGGCGGCGCCTTGCTGCTGCACGGTGCCGCGGCGCAGCCCGCAGCCCAGGCCCTGCCCAACGCAGCGGCCACGCCCAAGGCCGAGCCCGCCGACCGTGCTGCGCTGGCCGATGCCCGTGCGCTTTTCTTGCGCATGCAAGCGGCCGCTGCCCGGTCCAACTTCCAGGGCAGCCTGGTGGTCAGCTCGGGCGGTGCGGTCAGCAGCTCACGTGTCACCCACTACGCTGTTGACGGCCAGGTCTACGAGATGCTGGAAGCCCTGGACGGCCGCGCCCACAAGGTGCTGCGCCACAACAACACCGTGCACATGCTGTGGCCGCAGACGCAGGTGGCGGTGATAGAAAAACGCGAGACGCTGGGTGCCTGGTCGACCACACCGCAGGCCGTGGACGCTTATGCGCTGGAAAACTACGAACCGCGCCGGGACGGTGCAGCGCGTGTGGCCGGGCGCGACGCCTGGGTGCTGTGGATGCAGCCGCGCGACGCCCTGCGTTATGCACAACGCTTCTGGGCCGACCGCGAAACAGGCCTGATGCTGCGTGCCGATGTGCTGGCGCCCGCTGCACCCGCGGCGCAGGTGCTGGAGTCGACCGCGTTTTCAGCGCTTGAACTCGGCGTGCCTGCACGGCCGCAAAACGTGCTGCAAGCCATGCAACCGCCGGCCGACTACCGGGTGGTCAGGCCGCTGCAGCAGGTCACCACGCTGGAAGCGCAGGGCTGGGCGCTGGCGCGGCCGGTGCCCGGTTTTCGGCTTGCCGGCAGCGTCTTGCGCGGCATGGAAAACGCGGGCACACGCGACCCCGTGCTGCACGCCGTGTTCACCGACGGGCTGACGCTGGTGTCGTTGTTCGTTGAAACCTACGACGACAAGCTGCACCGCAGCGAAGGCCACAGCCAGCAAGGTGCCACCTCCAGCCTGTCGCAGCGGCGCGGCGACCATTGGTTTACCGTTGTTGCTGCGGTGCCTGTGGCCACACTCAAGCTGTTTGCGGCCGCCATGGACAAGCGCAGCCCATGAAGCCTTTGCTGTGCCCCAGGCATTGCCATCGCACCGCCCTTGCAGCGCCGGCCTTCGCCCTCATATGGCGCCGACATGGGCTGTAAACGGGCCCGGCCTGCGGGGCCGCGTGTGCAAGGTTTTTCCCGCGTCCACGACCACGCCGCTGCCTACAGAGCACTTGGTGCGTCTGGGCGCCTTCTTCATCTGTGACCGAGCTTGTGACATGACCTCAACCCTGAAACACTGGTTCTACCGTTGCACCACCAGCGCCGTGCTGGGCGCCGCCGCGTTGTTGCCCCTGGCCAGCCTGGCGCCGCTGCCCGCGCAGGCGCAGACGGTGGCGCTGCCCGACTTCACCGAGCTTGTGGAACGGGTGGGCCCGTCGGTGGTGAACATCCGCACCACCGAGCGCCGCGCCAGCGGCGGGCCGGGCGGCGACGCCCAGCAGGGCATCGAAGACCTCTTCCGCCGCTTCGGCATACCGGTGCCGCGCCCCGGGCAGCCGCAAGACCCGCGCCGCCCGCCGCGCGAAAGCGACGAAGAGCCGCAACAGCGCGGCGTGGGTTCGGGTTTCATCCTCAGTGCCGACGGTTTCATCATGACCAACGCGCACGTGGTGGACGGTGCAGAAGACGTGATCGTCACGCTCACCGACAAACGCGAGTTCAAGGCCCGCATCATCGGTGCCGACAAACGCACCGACGTGGCGGTGGTGAAGGTGGAAGCCACCGGCCTGCCCTTTGTGCGCATCGGCGACGTGAACCGCCTGAAAGTGGGCGAATGGGTGATGGCCATCGGCTCGCCCTTTGGCCTGGAAAACTCGGTCACCGCCGGCATCGTCAGCGCCAAGCAGCGTGACACCGGCGACTACCTGCCCTTTATCCAGACCGACGTCGCCATCAACCCCGGCAACTCGGGCGGCCCGCTGCTCAACCTGCGTGGCGAGGTGGTGGGCATCAACTCGCAGATCTACAGCCGCTCGGGCGGTTTCATGGGCATCAGCTTTGCCATCCCCATCGACGAGGCCACCCGTGTGGCCGATCAGCTGCGCGCCAACGGCCGTGTCATACGCGGCCGTATCGGTGTCACCATCGCGCCCGTCACCAAGGAAGTGGCCGAGTCCATCGACCTGGGTGCACCACGCGGTGCGCTGGTGCAGGGTGTTGAAAAAGACCAGGCGGCTGACAAAGCCGGCGTTGAGGCGGGCGACATCATCTTGCGCGTCGACGGCAAGGTGGTGGAGAAGTCGGCCGACCTGCCGCGCCTGATTGGGGGCATCAAGCCCGGCACACGCGCTTCGCTGCAGGTGTTCAGGCGCGGCACCACCAAGGACCTGACCGTGGTGGTGGGCGAGGTGGAAGCCGACCGCCCGGTGCGCCGTGCGGCGGGTGAAGCCGCGCCCACGCCGCCGGCTGCGGTGAAAAGTGCCCTTGGCCTGGCGGTGTCGGACCTGACCGATGCACAGAAAAAAGAACTGCGCGTGCGTGGCGGTGTTCGTGTTGACGCCGTCGAAGGCGCTGCTGCGCGCGCCGGCTTGCGCGAGGGCGACATCGTGCTGGCGCTGAACAACGTCGACGTGGTGGACAGCAAGCAGTTCCAGGCCGCGTCGGGCAGGCTGGACAAGAGCAAAGCCGCCACGCTGTTGGTGCGCCGCGGCGAGTGGGTGAACTACATCGTCATCAGGCCGACCAAGTAAGCGCCACGCCGGGGCCGGTGCCATCCGCCGGCCTCGGCGGCCGTGGCGCCAGCGCGCCGGCCACCGTGGCAGGTTGGTCGAATGGGCAAATGGCACGAAAGTGGGCCCGGCAGAGCGGCCCACCGGCCACCGAATGCCCCCGACGCAAGCCGACAAAACCATATGGTCTTTTCGGATGGCGGAATTCGGCCGGCCGGCTGCCGCCGATGGTGACAACCGCGTGACCGACCCTGGAGCACCGTCAAGTTAGTGGTCTATCACTTCGTTTTGCTCGATCCGTCGATTACCGACATGCGAGTCTAGAATGGCGCGTGAAGGTTGATTTTTACCCCTGCAACGTCGCCAGAGCCGCGCCAACCATGTGGCGCCAAACCGACGCCTGGGGCACGCCCTTCATCTGTTGAAAAACTGTGCATAACTTTTCTCTGTCTGATCTCTGCAACGGCCGGAAATCAAGCAATGGCGCGGGTTTCCAGCCGGTGATTTTGGCTAGAATGAACGCCCAACAAGCAGTTGCCAAACGTTCTGTTGGAAGGCGCGTCACACACTTCGACGCGCCTTTTTTTTGCCCGCTTCGGCCCGTTTTTGCGTGCATCAGCGGCGCGGTGACGCCCCCCTTTTTTTGCAGCGCAAAGTCGGCCGGGCGACGTTCAGGCCCTGCCACCGCGAGCCCGCTGCCGGTGCCTTTTTGTTGACCGCATGAACCACATCCGCAACTTCTCCATCATTGCCCACATCGACCACGGCAAAAGCACGCTGGCCGATCGCATCATCCAGCGCTGTGGCGGCTTGTCAGACCGTGAGATGGAAGCGCAGGTGCTCGACTCGATGGACATCGAGCGTGAACGCGGCATCACCATCAAGGCGCAGACCGCAGCCCTGAACTACACCGCGCGCGACGGCAAGGTCTACAACCTGAACCTCATCGACACGCCGGGCCATGTCGACTTTTCGTATGAAGTGAGCCGCTCGCTCAGCGCCTGCGAAGGTGCGCTGCTGGTGGTGGACGCTTCACAAGGTGTGGAAGCGCAGACCGTGGCCAACTGCTACACCGCGCTGGACCTGGGTGTGGAAGTGGTGCCGGTGCTCAACAAGATGGACCTGCCGCAGGCCGACCCCGACAACGCCAAGGCCGAGATCGAAGACGTCATCGGCATCGATGCCGATGACGCCATTCCGTGCTCTGCAAAAACAGGCATGGGCCTGGACGACATACTCGAAGCCGTCATCACGCGCATGCCGCCGCCCAAGGGCAACCCCGAAGGCCCGCCGCGCGCAATGATCGTCGACAGCTGGTTTGACAACTACGTTGGTGTAGTGATGCTGGTGCGCGTGGTGGACGGCAGCCTCAGCAAGGGCGAGCGCATCCGCATGATGGCCACCAACACCGTGTACGGCATCGAAAACATGGGCGTGTTTTCGCCCAAGAGCACACCCCGCGACAGCCTGAAGGCCGGTGAGGTGGGTTTTGTCATCTGCGGCATCAAGGAACTGCAAGCGGCCAAGGTGGGCGACACGCTGACGCTGGAAAAGAAGCTGCCCAACAACGCCGGCCCGGCCAAGGAAGCGCTGCCGGGTTTCAAAGAGATACAGCCGCAGGTGTTTGCGGGCCTGTACCCCACCGAAGCCAGCGAATACGACCAGCTGCGCGATGCGCTGGAAAAACTGAAGCTCAACGACAGCAGCCTGCGTTATGAACCCGAGGTGAGCCAGGCGCTGGGCTTTGGCTTTCGCTGCGGCTTTCTGGGCCTGCTGCACATGGAAATTGTGCAAGAGCGGCTGGAGCGCGAGTTCGACCAAGACCTCATCACCACCGCGCCCAGCGTGGTGTACGAGGTGGAGCTGAACGACGGCACCGTGCTGATGGTGGAGAACCCCAGCAAGATGCCCGACATGGGGCGCATCAAGGAAATCCGCGAGCCCATCGTCACCGTGCATCTGTACATGCCGCAAGACAGCGTGGGCCCGGTGATGACGCTGGCCAACCAGAAACGCGGCGCGCAGATCAACATGGCCTACCACGGCCGCCAGGTGATGCTGACCTACGAGCTGCCGCTGGCCGAGATCGTGCTGGACTTCTTCGACAAGCTCAAGAGCGTGTCGCGCGGTTACGCGTCGATGGACTACGAGTTCAAGGAATACCGCGCCTCAGACGTGGTGAAGGTTGACCTGATGATCAACGGCGACCGCGTCGACGCGCTGTCCATCATCGTGCACAAGCTGCAAAGTGTGTACCGTGGCCGCGCGGTGGCGGCAAAAATGCGGCAGCAGATACCGCGCCAGATGTACGACGTGGCCATACAGGCCAGCATTGGCGCCAACATCATTGCGCGCGAAGACATCAAGGCCTTGCGCAAAAACGTGCTGGCAAAATGTTATGGCGGTGACGTCAGCCGCAAGCGCAAGTTGCTGGAAAAGCAGAAAGCTGGCAAGAAGCGCATGAAGCAGATCGGCTCCGTTGAGGTGCCACAAGAAGCATTCCTGGCCATACTGCAGGTCGAAGACTGAACGTCACGCAAGCGCAAGCAACACAACACCCATGAGCACCCTCACCGCAGGCCTGTACGGCGTTTTGATCGTCTACCTGGGCGGCTGGTTCCTGGGCCACTGGACCGGCAACTTCTCGGCGCTGCTTTTTGTGCTGGCTTTTGTCACCATGCTGTACTGGCTGGCCGAGCGCTTCAAGTTCAAACCCGCGCGCGAGGCCGCAGCCCTGAACCTGGCGCAGCAAGACGCGGTGCGCCGCGCCGAGCTGGCCAAGATGGGCATCGACAAGGTGGACGGCGATGTCGCCGCCGCGCGCGAAAAGCTGTTGATGCAGCCCTGGTGGCTGGACTGGACGGCGGGCCTGTTCCCGGTGATCCTGATCGTGTTCTTGCTGCGCTCGTTTCTGTTTGAGCCGTTCAAGATACCCTCGGGCTCGATGGTGCCCACGCTGCTGGTGGGCGACCTCATCCTGGTCAACAAGTTCCACTACGGCGTGCGCCTGCCCGTCATCAACAAGAAGATCATCGACAACAACCCCGTGCAGCGGGGCGACGTGATGGTGTTTCGCTACCCCTCTGACACGCGGCTGGACTACATCAAGCGCGTGGTGGGCCTGCCGGGCGACGAGGTGGCCTACCTGAACCAGCGCCTGAGCATCAACGGCAAGCCGGTGCAGACCACGGCGCAGGGCGAGCACTACGACGAAGACAGCCTGAGCTATGCGCCCATGTTCACTGAAAAGCTGGGCGACAAAGAGCACAAGATCAGGGTCGACCTGCGGCGCCTGGGTTACTACGGCCCCGACCCCAAGCGCTTCCCCATGGCCGAGAACTGCCGCTACTCACCCGAGGGTGTGGTGTGCAAAGTTCCACAAGGTCACTACTTCCTGATGGGTGACAACCGCGACAACTCGCAAGACTCCCGGTTTTGGGGCTTTGTGCCCGACGAGAATATCGTCGGCCGGGCGTTTTTTGTCTGGATGAATTTTGGCAACCTGGGGCGTATCGGCGCCTTCAACTAGCGTATTGAACAAGCGGAGCAGGGCAAATGACACGGCCACGGTTTAACCCCCAGCGCGGTTTACACAGCCGCATGCTGCGCGCGCAGCAGCGGGGCCTGACCATGTTTGGCCTGCTTTTTTGGGCCATGCTCATTGGCTTTGGTGCTTATTTGCTGGTGCGCATACTGCCCACCATCAACGAGTACAGCACCATCTTGCGCACGGTGGACGTGATTGCCAAGTCGCAGCCCAGCACCGTGGGCGAAGCGCGCCAGGCCTTTGATCGGCAAAAAGACCTGGAATACGCCATCAGCTCCGTGTCGGGCAAGGACCTGGACATCACCAAGGAAAACGAGAAAGTTGTCATCTCCTTCGCCTACGACAAAGCCATTCCCGTTTATGGTCCGGTCTACATCCTCATCAAGTATTCGGGCAGTTCGCGCTAGCGGCCTTTTGCCGCGCAAGACGCCCGAGACGACCTGATGTCACCTGCGGTTGAAGCCCTGCAAAAGCGCCTGGGGCACAGCTTTCACGACCCCGCGCTGCTGCAACGCGCGCTCACGCACCGCAGCTTCGGCTCGGGGCACAACGAGCGCCTTGAATTCCTGGGCGATGCCGTGCTCAGCACCGCCATCTCGGCGCTGCTGTACGAACGTTTTGCTGGCAGCGACGAAGGCGACCTGACCCGCGTGCGTGCGCACCTGGTGCGAGAAGACAGCCTGTACCGCGCGGCGCTGGCGCTGGGCCTGCCGCTGGTGGTGCGTTTGTCCGAAGGCGAAGCCCGGGGCGGGGGCGCGCAGCGGCCTTCCATCCTGGCCGATGCGCTGGAGGCGCTGATCGGTGCCACCTTTGTCGACAGCGGCTACGACGCCGCGTTGGCCGTGGTGCGGCGTTTGTTTGGTGAAGTCATCCAGGGCGCCGAAGCCGACAGCTGGAGCAAGGACGCCAAGACCGAGCTGCAAGAATGGCTGCAAGCGCGCCGCATCGCCGTGCCCAGCTACCGCATCACCGCCACCCGGGGCCAGGCGCATGCGCAGGTGTTTGAGGTGCAGTGTGAAGTACCGGCACTCAGCGTTTCCGAGCAGGGCGAAGGGCGTTCGCGCCGCGTGGCCGAACAAGCGGCGGCCAAGCGTATGCTGCAGTTGCTGAAGAGCAAAGACCTGCCGGGCGGGCCTTTGTCTTCATAGTCTGCAGCGCCAGACGCCCGCCGCGCGTCGGGAATCGCCCCGCGTTTCAACCACCGCACCGGGTCCGTCAGGGGCCTTTGCGGCCGCCCCGCCTGTTTCTCACCCCGCACCCCAACCGGTCAGACGCCTTGAACGCCGATTCCACACCCCCCCGCACACCGCCCCAGCCCGATGCCGAGGCGCCTGCCGGGCCGCCGCAGCGCTGCGGCCTGGTGGCCATCGTGGGCCGGCCCAACGTGGGCAAGAGCACCCTGCTCAACGCGCTGGTGGGGCAGAAGATCAGCATCACCAGCAAGAAGGCGCAGACCACACGCCACCGCATCACCGGCATCTACACACAGGGTGCGGCGCAGTTCGTGTTTGTCGACACCCCCGGCTTTCAGATGAAGCACATGTCGGGGCAGGGCGGTGCGCTGAACCGCACACTCAACCGCACGGTGCTGTCGTCGATAGGCGATGTGGATGCGGTGCTGTTTCTGGTCGAGGCCGGCCGCTTTTCGCCCGAAGACGCCAAGGTGTTGGCGCTGCTGCCGGCCGACAAGCCGGTGCTGCTGGTGGCCAACAAGCTGGACACGCTGAAACGCCGCCAGGACGTACTGCCCTGGTTGCAGAACATGCAGGGCCGCCACGCCTTTGCCGAGTACATCCCCATGTCGGCCACGCACAACGCCGACGTCAAGCGGCTGCTCGACATCGTCGCGCCCTACCTGCCCGAGCAGCCCTGGCTGTATGAAGAAGACGCGCTCACCGACCGCAGCGAGCGTTTCCTGGCCGGCGAGATGATCCGCGAAAAGCTCTTCCGATTGACAGGCGATGAGCTGCCCTACAACTGCACGGTGGTCATCGACAAGTTCGAAGAAGAGGGCAACCTGCGCCGCATCGCCGCCACCATCGTGGTTGAACGCGACGCGCACAAGGGCATGGTCATCGGCGAGGGCGGCGAACGCCTGAAGCGCATCGGCAGCGAAAGCCGCCAGGAGCTGGAGCGCTTGTGGGACGCCAAGGTTTTCCTCGAAATCTGGGTGAAAGTGCGCTCGGGCTGGGCCGACAACGAAGCGCACCTGCGCAGCTATGGCTACGAGTGAAGGGGCGGGCGAGGTCGCTGCCACGGCACCACGGGCGCGCAGGCCCACCAGCCGCGCGGCACCCGGCACCGCCAGCCGCACCCGCCGCGCCGCTGCGGCCCACCCGCTGGCCGCTTTTGTGCTGCACCAGTACGACTGGAGCGAAAGCAGCCTGATCGTTGAGCTTTTCACCCGCGCGCAGGGGCGGGTGGTGGTGGTGGCCAAGGGCGCCAAGCGGCCCACCTCCAACTTCCGCCCGGTGCTGCTGCCGTTTTTGCCTTTGCAAGTGCAGTTGGGCCGGGTACCGAAGGACGAGGCCTCGGAGGTGGTGAACCTGCGCAGCGCCGAGTGGTGCGGTGGTGTGCCGTTGCTGCCCCACCCGGCGCTGATGTCGGCCTACTACCTGAACGAACTGCTGCTGAAGCTGTTGGCCCGGCAAGACCCGCACCCCGAGTTGTTTGATGCCTATGCTGACACGCTGGTGGCCCTGGCCCTGGCGCTGGCCACTGCCGAGCGCGACGCCGACACCGATAACAACACCGCAGCCCCTGCCGCCCCCGAGACCGCCGTGCTGCGCGCTTTTGAGCTGGTGCTGCTGCGCGAACTGGGCGTGTTGCCCGAACTGGCCGAGGTCACGCTCACCGCGCAGCCGCTGCGGCCCGAGCAACGTTATGCGCTGCATGCCGACAACGGCCTGGTGGCCGACGAGCAGGCCGGCGCGCCCGGCGCTGCCTGGCTGGCCGTGGCGCCCGCGCTGAGCAGCGGCACCTTGAGCCAACTGCGCCTGAGCTGCACCCCGGTGGCCAACGCGCTGCGCGGGCCGTTGCGCGCGCTGCTTCACTATCATCTGGGCCAAAGGCCGCTGCGCACGCGCCAGGTGTGGAAGGGCGTGCAGCGCCTGGCCGAAAGCCCACGCGCCTGACAGGCCCCGTGCCTTGAACCTTTGCCCCGCACCCGTCCGGTCCACCCCTTATGAACCCCCTGGTCAGCCCTGAAGCCCACAGCGTGCCGCATGCGGGCCGCACCGCGCTGTCGGTCAACGTCAACAAGATCGCCTTGTTGCGCAACACGCGGCACCTGGGCATCCCCAGCGTGGTAAAGGCGGCCACGCTGTGCCTGCAAGCTGGAGCCGACGGCATCACCGTGCACCCACGGCCCGATGCCCGCCACATCCGCAGCCACGACGTGCACGACCTGGCCGAGCTGATGCAGCAGTGGCCGCAGGCCGAATACAACATCGAGGGCAACCCCTTTCACAACCTGATGGGTTTTGCGCGCGAACTGGTGGCCCAGGGCCGCCCCGTGCACCAAATGACCTTCGTGCCCGACAGCGAAGGCCAGTTCACCAGCGACCACGGCTGGGACCTGGCCGCTGACGGCGAACGCCTGCGCCCCTTGATCGACGAATGCCGCGCCTTGGGCGTGCGTGTGAGCCTGTTCATGGACCCGCAGCCCGAAGCCATGGCGCTGGCGCGTGCGGTGGGCGCCAGCCGGGTGGAGCTGTACACCGAGCCCTACGCCGCCGCCCACGGCGGCGCCGGGCAGGCCGGGCAGCTGTCGCGTTTTGCGGCGGCGGCGCAGGCGGCGCTGGCCGCCGGCCTGGGCGTGAACGCCGGCCATGACCTGAACCGCGACAACCTGGCCGACTTTCTGCGCGCCGTGCCGGGTGTGCAAGAGGTGTCGATAGGCCACGCGCTGGTGGCCGACGCGCTGGAAATGGGCCTGCCCGAGACGGTGCGTGCCTACCAGCGCTGCATCCGTGCAGCACACGCCAGCGCGCCGCGCTGAGCCCATCATGATCTACGGCATCGGCACCGACGTGTGCGACATCCGCCGCGTGCAAGGTACCGTGCAGCGCCGTGGCGAGCGTTTTGCGCAGCGGGTGCTGGGCCCTGACGAATTGCAGGTCTACCACGCGCGCAGCGCACGCACGCCGGCCCGGGGCCTGCGCTACCTGGCCACCCGCTTCTCGGCCAAAGAAGCCTTTTCCAAGGCCATTGGCCTGGGCATCCGCTGGCCCATGACCTGGCGCTCGTGCCAAATCTTGAACGAGCCCAGCGGCAAGCCCGTGCTGCACCTCTCGGGCGAACTGGCGCAGTGGTTTGCAGCGCGCGGCCTGACCGGCCACGTCACCGTCACCGATGAAACCGACTACGCGGCGTCTTTTGTCGTCGTCGAAAGCAGGAGCACCCCTTGACCAAACTGTTTGCTGCCAACGCCCAGGCGCCCGCCCATGCCGCCGTGGTGCTGGACATTGCCGGCACCAGCCTGACCGCCGCCGACCGCAAGCGGTTGAAAAACCCGCTCACCGGCGGCCTCATCCTGTTTGCCCGCAACTGGCACAACCGCGCCCAGCTCACCGCGCTGACGGCCGAGGTGAAAAAACTGCGGCCCGACCTGCTGATCTGTGTGGACCACGAAGGCGGCCGTGTGCAGCGCTTTCGCACCGACGGCTACACCCAGCTGCCGGCCATGCGTGCGCTGGGCCAGCAGTGGATGCGCGACCCCCTGGGTGCCACCGATGCCGCCAGCGCGCTGGGTTTTGTGCTGGGTGCTGAGCTGCGCGCCTGCGGCGTGGACCTGAGCTTCACGCCCGTGCTCGACCTGGACTACGGCGAAAGCAGCGTCATCGGCGACCGCGCCTTCCACCGCGACCCGCGCGTTGTCAGCCTGCTGGCCAAGGGCGTGATGCACGGCCTGCTGCGCGCCGGCATGGGCAACTGCGGCAAGCACTTCCCCGGGCACGGTTATGTGAAGGCCGACAGCCATGTCGACGTGCCGGTGGACAAACGCAGTTTGAAGGCCATCCTGGCCGACGACGCGAAACCTTACGAATGGCTGAGCACCACGCTCAGCGGCGTGATGCCGGCGCATGTCATCTACCCCAAAGTCGACACACACCCGGCCGGCTTTTCGCCGCGCTGGCTGAACGACATCTTGCGCGGCCAGATGGGCTTCACGGGCGCCGTTTTCAGCGACGACCTCAGCATGGAAGGTGCGCGGCATCTCGAGGGCGGCACGCTGACCTACGCCGAAGCCGCCACCGTGGCGCTGAACGCCGGCTGCGACATGGTGCTGCTGTGCAACCAAAGTGTCGACGGCGGCCAGGCCGTGGACGAACTGCTGGCGGGCCTGCAGCAAGCGCAGGCCCAAGGCCACTGGCAGGCCAGCCCCGACAGCGAACAGCGCCGCCTGGCGCTGCTGCCCCAGCTGCCGCCGCTGGCCTGGGACGACCTGATGCACGACCCGGTGTACCAGCGCGCGCTGGAGCGGCTGCCCTGAAAGGATGGACGCGGGCAGCGCCCCGAACCATGGAAAACTTCATCATCAACGCGGCTTGCTGACCACTCTTTGGTGACCTGAGCTGCCTGCCTGTGAACCTCGCCAGCGATGCCGCGCAAAGCCCAGCCTGAGCCCGTGGACAAGTCCACCACCGCCGCACCGCCACCGCGCGCCAGCGGTGCGCGCCTGCAAATGGCCGATATCGCGCGGCTGGCTGGCGTGTCGGTGTCCACAGTTTCGCGTGCGCTGGCCGGCAGCCCGCTGATCAACACCGAAACGCGCGAGCGTGTGGCCGAATTGGCCCGTTCGGTGAACTACACCATCAACGTGGGCGCACAAAACCTGCGCCTGCGCCAGAACCGCACAGTGGCGGTGATCGTGCCCTTCGACCCACTGACACACCAGCACCTGTCTGACCCGTTTTTCTTGAGCCTGATCGGCAGCGTGGCCGATGCACTGACCGACAGGGGCTATGAAATGCTGCTCTCCCGGGTGCCTGCGTCGCAGCTGGACAAAGCTGCAGGCATCGTTGAAGGGGGCCGCGCCGCCGGCATCGTGATGGTGGGCCAGTGGCAGCGGCACGACCAACTCAACGGCATGGCGGTGCGCGGCATCCCTTTGGTGGTGTGGGGGGCCAGCATGCCCGGCCAGGCCTATGCCACGGTGGGCACCGACAACCGTCTGGGTGGCCGCCTGGCGGTGGCGCACCTCGTGCAGCGCGGCGCCCGCCGCATCGCCTTCTTTGGCGACAGCGCGCTGCCCGAAATCGACCAGCGCCATCAGGGCTACCTGCAGGCGCTGGCCGAAGCCGGCATGGCCGCAGCGCCCGAACTGTTGCGGCCGGTACCTTTTGAGCCCTCGGCCATCGAAGCCGAGGTCGAGCGCTTCTGTGCTTTGGGTGTGCCCTTCGATGCCATCTTCGCAGCCAGCGACCTGATGGCCATGACGGTGATCAGCAGCCTGCGTCGCCAGGGCTTGCAGGTGCCGCAGGATGTACTGGTCGCTGGTTATGATGACATTGAACTGGCGCGCCACTTCCACCCGCCCCTGACCACCGTGCGCCAGCCCATCCAGAACGCCGGCCTGGTGCTGGTGGACCTGCTGCTGGGCCAGTTGAACGGCACGCCGGCGCTGCCGATGCTGCTGCCCACCACGCTGCAGGTACGCGAAAGCACACAGCGGCCTTGAGTGTTCATTCCCTGTGCCGATCTTCCGGTGGTACAGAGCAGACCGATTCACGCAGCACCAGTGGGCCTTCCACCTTCACCAGGCTGCGGCGCGCTGCGGGGACAGGCTTGGGGGCCAGCGCCCGCTCCAGCAGCAGCTCCACCGCCATCTGCCCCATCTCGTAGCTGGGCAGCACCAGCGTGCTCAGCGGCGGGTGGGTGTGACGCGAGATTTCCTGGTCGTCGTAGCCCATCACCGAAACATCCTGCGGCACGCGCAGGCCCAGGTGCTTCAGCGCCTCCAAGGCACCCAGGGCCATCAGGTCGTTGGCGCAGAAGATGGCGGTGGGCGGCTCGCGCAACTGCATCAGCTTCAGCGTGCCTTCGAACCCGGTGCCCGACATCCAATCACCATCCAGTACCAGCGCAGCGTCAAAAGGCAGGTCGGCAGTGGCCAGCGCGCGGCGGTAGCCCTTGGCGCGGTCTTGTGCCGCTTCCATCCACGGTTCGCCGTTGATGAAGCCGATGCGGCGGTGGCCCTGCTGAATCAGGTATTCGGTGGCGGTGTGGCCGCCGGTCACCTCGGCCGGCACCACGGCCGGCCACTGCCGCTCAGCGTCGTGGCAGTTCAGCAGCACGGCCGGCAACTGCGCCAGCACAGCGGGCGGCTTGACGCTGCGCGTGAAGATGGTGGAGTAGATGATGCCCAACAGTGCTGGATTTGCCCGCAGTGCCGCAATGGCGGTGGCTTCTTGATCGGCGTTGTTGCGCGTCACGGCCACCTGCAGCACACAGCCCTGTTCCCAGGCGGCGTCGCGTGCGCCGTCGACACTGACCACCGGGTGCGGGCTGGTGGAGATTTCGTCTACCAGGTAGCCGATGAGGTTGCGGCGCGTGGTGCCGGGTGCAGCCCCCGGCGCAGGGCCAACGTTGTAGGTGACAGTGCCGCTGGCCGCGTCGATGCCGGGTGCCAGCGACTCGCGCCGCGGCAGCCGGTAGCCCAGCGTCACCGCCGAGCCCAGCACCCGTGCACGCGTCTCGGCCGACAGGCGCGCACCGGCCACGTTGTTCAGCACCATCGACACGGTGCTCTGCGAAACGCCTGCGGCCTGCGCCACGTCGGTCATCGTGGGGCGGCGACTGGGCGTGGCGGGCTTCTTGCGGGTCGCGTTCATGGGCTTCGCGGCAGCACGTTTTTAGCCGGGCAACAGGCCAGCGCCTGAGGCTGCGCGGGTGACGAACACGGTACCGCGCTGACGCTCAGGGGAGCGGTAGTTGCGCTGCACGGCGCTGCTCACGGCATCGACATGGGCCTCGGGCAACAAGGCGACCACGCAGCCGCCAAAACCGCCGCCGGTCATGCGCGCACCGCCTTCTGCGCGTTGATCGGCCAGGGCCTGTTGCAGGATGCCCACCAACTGGTCTACCGCCGGCACCGTGATCTCGAAGTCGTCACGCATCGATCGGTGCGATTCAGCCATCAGCTGCCCTATGGTGTGCAAGTCGCCAGCGGCCAGCGCAACGGCGGCCTGCTGCGTGCGCGCATTTTCAGTGATGACGTGGCGGGCGCGGCGCCACGCCAATTCATCCATGGCACCCTGCGCGGCTTGCAACTGTGTGAGCGTGGCGTCGCGCAACGAAGGCACGCCCAGGCCTTGTGCTGCGGCCTGGCACTGCTGGCGCCGCAGGTTGTAGGCGCTGTCGACCAGGCCGCGTTGCACGTTCGAATGCACGATCATCACTGCCACCCCTTCGGGCAGCGGCACCGGGGTGGCCGCCAGGCTGCGGCAGTCGATCAGCAGCGCGTGCTGGGCTTGTCCGCTGGCGGCAATCAGCTGGTCCATGATGCCGCACTGGCAGCCGACGAAGCGGTTCTCGGCCTGCTGCGCGGCCAGCGCGAGGTCGGTGGTGCTCAGGTCGTGCCAACCGTTGAGCGCGCGCAGCGCGGTGGCCACCGCCACTTCCAGCGCGGCTGAAGACGACAGGCCCGCGCCCTGCGGCACGTCACCAGCGATAGCGATTTGTGCGCCCTGCAGCGGCAGACCGCGTTGGCGAAACACCTCGAACACGCCTCGCACGTAGTTGGCCCAGGGCAGGCGCGGGTTGGGGGCGATGGGCGCGTCAACACGGAATTCGTCCACCGCGTGGCCAAAGTCGGCAGCGGCCACGCGCACCACGGCGTCGCTGCGCGCCCGTGCGGCCACCAGTGTCTGGAAGTCGATCGCGCAGGGCAGCACAAAACCGTCGTTGTAGTCGGTGTGCTCACCGATCAGGTTCACGCGGCCGGGGGCCTGCGCCAGGGTGCTGGGCGGGTTGTCGAAGGCGCCCATGAAGGTGGCCAGTACGCGTTGCTTGAGGGTGTTGTTCATGGCTTCATAGGTCGCTGTTTTGTCGCCGTGGGTTGTCTCCATTCGCGCCGCTGCTCAACGCAGCCGGTAATGGCGGGTGGGCACCGCACGCAGCCTCTGGGCGGCCTGCTCGGGCGTGAGGTCGCGCTGCGCCTCGGCCAGCATCTCGAAACCCACCATGAACTTGCGCACCGTGGCCGAGCGCAGCAGTGGCGGGTAAAAGTGGGCATGCAGCTGCCAGGCCTGCGCCCCGGGGCCGTTGCCATCGGCCACAAAAGGCGCGCCGTGCCAGCCCATCGAATACGGAAAGGAGCACCCGAAGAGGTTGTCGTAGCGCACCGTCAGCTCACCCAGCGCACGTGCCAGGTCGTCACGCTGGGCCGAATTCAAGTCGGGCAGCCGCGCCACCGCAAAACGCGGCAGCAGCAGGGTTTCAAAGGGCCAGGTGGCCCAGTACGGCACCACCGCCAGCCAGTGCGCCGTCTGCACCACCACGCGGGTGCCCAGCGCGGCTTCGCGTTCGGCCAGGTGCAGCAGCAGGGTGCTGCCGTGCGCCGCCTTCCAGGCACGCTGGGCTTGGTCTTCGGCCTGCGCTTCGTTGGGCATGAAGTCGCAGGCCCACACCTGGCCGTGCGGGTGCGGGTTGCTGCACCCCATCGCCGCGCCCTTGTTTTCAAACACCTGCACCCAGGGCCAGCGCTGGCCCAAGTTGGCGGTCTCGTCGCACCAGGTGTTGATGACGGCGCGGCGCTCCTGCTGCGTCAACTCGGGCAGCGTGCGTGAATGGTCGGGGCTGAAGCAGATGACACGGCTTTCACCGCGCGCGCTGCGGGCGCTGAAAAGCGATGCTTCGACCTTGTCAGATGCCGGCGGCACGTCGGGCACCTGCTGCATCAGTGCAGCGAAGTCGTTGCCGAACACAAAGGGGCCGCTGTAGGCCGGGTTGCGTTCGCCTGTGACGCGCAGGTTGCCGGGGCACAGGTAACACTGTGGGTCATAGGCGGGGGGGCGGCGTTCGTGCGGCCGTTCCACCTGCCCCTGCCAAGGGCGCTTGGCGCGGTGCGGCGACACCAGCACCCACCGCCCGGTCAGCGGGTTCAGCCGGCGGTGCGAATGCCCGGCCGGGTCGAAGGGGCCAAAAGTTTCGGCGGGGCTTGCGTCTGCCATCACAGCCTCTGCAGGTGCACGATGAAGGCCGTTTCGGCCTTGTTGCGTGGCAGGGGCAGGCCGGCGTGCTGCAGCCAGCTGCCGTCCATCACCACGCCGTCAGGGCTGCGCAGCGCATCGAAAAACGGCGCGCTGCCGCAGTAGAGCTGGTCTTCGGGCAGGCCTTCGGGCGTGACCACACGCAGCCGGTAGCGGCATGCGGCCTGCAGCATAGGCAGGAGCACGCTGCGCATGTAGCGCTGGCTGCTGGGTGCGGTGCGGTAGCTCAGCAGCAGAAAGTCGCTGCCGCCCGCTGTGCCATGCATCTGCCACACGGTGTGGTCCCCGGCGTCGCCCAGCCACACCTGGCTGTGGTGCAGATGGCCGCGCCAGTGCTTGTACAGCGCGATCCAGCCCTTGAGTTGCGCGCGTGTGCTGCCGTCCAGGTGCCGCACATCAAGTTCAACGCCCAGGTGGCCGGGCAGCGCCACGGCACCGCGAAAGGCCATCGCCTGCGTGCGCCCGGTGCTGTGCGCGGGCGCGGTGCCGATGTGCGCGCCCATGATCTCGGGCGGGAAGAACTGCAGAAAGCCGCGCTGGATGTCCACGCGCGACAGGGCGTCGATGTTGTCGCTGGTCCAGACGCGGTGCGTGCGCTGCAGCACGGCGTAGTCGATGCGGCCACCACCGCCCGAGCAGCTTTCGATTTCCAGCGCCGGGTGCGCCGCGCGCAGCCGGTCCATCAGTGCATAGGCCGCGGGCACCTGCGCACGCCACGCGGCAACACCTTGCGCATTGCCTGCACAGGCCAGGTCGCGGTTGTGGTCCCACTTGATGTAGCTGATGGGCAAGCTGCTGAGCAGGCGGTGCATCTTGTTGAACAGGTAGTCGCTGACTTCGGGCCGCGACACGTCCAGCACCAGTTGGTTGCGGGCCGTCAGCATGGGCCGGCCGTCGAGCTGCAGCGCCCAGTCGGGGTGGGCGCGGTGCAACTCGCTGTCGGGGTTGACCATCTCGGGCTCGAACCACAGGCCGAACTCCATCCCGCGCGCCACCACATGCGCGGCCAACGGCTGCAGGCCCTGCGGGTATTTGCGTGCGTCGGCCCACCAGTCGCCCAGGGCTGCGCGGTCGTGCTCGCGGCCCTGGAACCAGCCGTCGTCCAGCACAAAGCGCTCCACGCCCACTTCGGCGGCGGCGTCTGCCAGCGCCAGCAGGTCGGGCAGCTGGTGATTGAAGTACAGCGCCTCCCAGGTGTTCAGGTGCACCGGGCGCGGTTTCATCGTGCCGCCGGGCCAGGGCAAGCGGCGGCGCAATTCGGTGTGGAAGTTGGCGGCCAGGCCGTTCAAGCCCTGGGTGGACAGCGTGGCCACCACTTCGGGGGTTTGCACCTCGGCACTGGGTGCCAGCCGCAGTTCGCCGGGTGCCAACCACTCACCCAGTTGCCACTGGTACTGGCCGTCGTGCAGCCATTCGATGCTTTGCTGGTGGTTGCCCGACCAGGCCAGGTGTGCACCAAACACCAGGCCGCTGTGGGCGGTGCTGCCTTCGGCGCACACCACCGCACCGGGAAAGCAGTCTTGTGAGGTGCGGCCGCGCCGGTTCTCGCGCCGCCAGGTGCTGCGTGTCAGCGCTTCTTGCTGCAGCAGGAACTCCATCATGTGCTGGCCGGAATAACTGCGTACCTGTGTGCAACTGCTGGGCAGGGGCAACGTGGCGGCGGCCAGCCAGCCCACGTCCAGGGCGGCCGTGCCTGCAGGGGCGGTGTTGGCCAGTGTGGTGTGCATGCGCAGCACGTCACTGTGTGCATCCAGGGCCAGGTGCAGTGTGGCGCGCAGGTGGGCCACGGCGTCGTGCAGGGTAACAGTCAGTCGCTGGCCGTCGGCCGAGTGTTGCCATTCGCAGCGTTGCGGCGCAAAGGCGAAGTCACGCCCGTTGCGGTGCGCCAGCAAGGCGCTTTGCCCAAACCAGCCCACGCCGAACCCCGGCAGCGCCGACAACGGCTGGTCATGGTCAAGCATGAACGAAGGCAGTGGCCGGGTTTCGCGCAGCGGCAGGCCTGGCGTGCAGCCATCGGCCAAGCGTGGCCCCCAATAGCGCCACAGCGGCGCTTCGTCGGCGTGGCATTCGAGCACCAAACTGCTGTGCCTGCCGTGCAGGGCCACAAATTCGGCGGGGCTGTGGGGCAGGGCGGCGTAGGCCATGGCAGGGCGTGTGGGGTGGCGGATGAGGTGCGAATAATATTTGCAAAGCCGTGTGAATTGAAGCGCGCATTGCTCAAAATTGTCATCGGTGGACTCATTCATTGGAATCGATTGAATGACCATTGGTGTTGACCCGCGATAGTGGTGAGTCTGGATGCTAATAACATCATCACTGTGAACGGATCAGACGCACCACCCGCAGCCACCGACGCACACCGCGCCGCCGCTGCGCCCACGCCCGAATGGCTCACGGCGTGGCTGATGCTGCTGCCGGCCCTCATCGGTTTTGTGGCCTTTTTCGCCTGGCCCGCGCTGCGCGCGGTGGAGATCAGCTTCACCGAGTGGAACCTGTTGCGCCCGCCACGTGATGTTGGTTTTGCCAACTACCAGCGCTTGTGGAACGACGGCGCCTTCTGGCATGGGCTGAAGCTGTCGGCGCTGTACGCGCTGATGAACATTCCGCTGCAGACCGTGCTGGGCCTGGGCCTGGCGCTGGCGATGGACCGTCTGAGCCGCGCGCTGTGGGTGAAGGCCGTGGTGCTGCTGCCCTACCTGTTGAGCAACGTGCTGGTGGCCATGGTGTGGCTGTGGATGCTGGACCCCACGCTGGGCGCGCTGAACCACCTGATGGCGGCCTTCGGCGGGCAGCGGCAACCGTTTTTCGGCAGCCCCGACCAGAGCCTGTGGACCGTGGCCGCCGTCAACATCTGGCGCCACATGGGGCTGGTGGCGCTGCTGTTCCTGGCCGGGCTGCAGAACATCCCACGCTCGCTGTACGAAGCCGCAGCGATGGAAGGCGCCAGCGAATGGCAGGTGCTGCGCCGCATCACGCTGCCGCTGCTGCGGCCGGTGATGGTGTTTGTGCTGGTCACCAGCGTGACGGGCGCGCTGCAGATCTTCGACACCGTGGCCGTCACCACCAAGGGCGGGCCTGAGGACAGCACACGCGTGGTTGTCTACTACATCGTGCAGAACGCCTTTGGCTACCTGAAGATGGGCTATGCCTCGGCGATGAGCATCGTGCTGTGCGTGATCATGCTCATCTACACGGCGCTGCAGATGCGGCTGATGCGTGCTGATCAGAACGATCTGGCTTGATATGCAAGCCCCGAAGCGCGTACGGCGCCTGCCACCTGGAGGTGTAGCCAGCAGCCCGGCCAAGCCGGTTCAGCGGCTGCCGCTGGGCCGTGTGCTGGCCTGGGCAGCGCTGGTCTTGATGCTGCTGCTGACGGTGGCGCCGCTGCTGGTGATGCTGCGCACCGCCTTTGAACACCCGGCTGCGCTGATGGAAAACGCCCACCGCGTGTGGCCCCAAGACGCCACCGTCGTCAACCTGCAGCGTGTGCTGGGCGGCTTGACCGGCGACGAGAGCCTGGCGCTGGGGGGCTCGGGCGCCGAGATCAACTTTGGCCGCGCGATGCTGGTGTCGGCGCTGTTCACCGCGCTGGTGGTGGTGCTGCAGACGGCCAGCAGTGCGATGGCGGCCTATGCCTTTGCGCGGCTGCGCTTCCCGGGCCGCAAGCTGTTGTTTGCGCTGTTCATGGGTTCGATGATGCTGCCGGGGGTGGTGCTGTTCATTCCCAATTTCATTCTCGTCCGCGACCTGGGCTGGCTGGGCACCATGGCCGGCATGGTGGCGCCCTTTGCGCTGATGTCGGGCTTTTCAATCTTCTTCCTGCGCCAGTTTTTCCTGGCGCTGCCGCGCGACCTGGAAGAGGCCGCCACACTGGACGGTGCGTCGCCGTGGCGGGTGTTCAGGCGCATCGTGCTGCCGCTGAACACCGCGCCGCTGGCCACCATTGCCATGCTCACGGGCATCGGCGCCTGGAATGAGTTCTTCTGGCCCTTCATCGTCTCGCCCGGCGAAGACCTGCAGGTGCTGCCCGTTGCGCTGCAGGCCTTCAAGGCGCAGAGCCCGCAAGGCCAGGTGGACTGGACAGGCCTGATGGCTGCCAGCACCATTGCGCTGCTGCCCACGCTGGTGTTGCTGCTGCTGGCAGGGCGAAAAGTGGTGGAGTCTGTGCAGTTCAGTGGTGGGAAATGAGACCCCCCCCGAAGCGCCTTCGGCGCCTCCCCCCCAGGGGGGCGGCAGCCACCGGCCCGGCGGAGCCGGTTCCGCGGCTGCTGCTGGATGATTTGCGGAGTGCTGTACGACTTTGTCTCTTGGGGTTGGCGTGTTTTCTGAATACAACCCACGCTACTGCCACTACCACCATCCGCCATCTGCTGTGGGACGCCAATCAGAAGCCGCTCTTCGAGCGCTGCGCGCGTGACTTCGAGGCGCGGACACCCGGCGTACGCGTGCGCGTGCAGCAACTGGGCTGGGACGACTACTGGCCGGCGCTTTCAACGGGCTTCATCTCGGGCACCGCGCCCGATGTCTTCACCAACCACGCCAGCCGCTTTTCTGAATTTGCGCTGAATGGCGTGATGGCCAACCTGGCACCCTGGATGGTGCGAGACGGCGTTGACGGCGGCGCCTACGAAGACGGCTTGCTGGCGCTGTGGCAATACCGCGGCGGCCAGTACGCGCTGCCCAGCGACTGGGACACCATCGCGCTGGTGGTGAACATGGACCACGCGCGTGCCGCCGGTGTCACCCTGGCCGAGCTGCGGCGGCTGGACTGGAACCCCCGTGACGGTGGCAGCCTGGGCCGTGTGATGCAGCGCCTGACCACGGACGAACAAGGCCGCCGTCTGGGTGAGCCCGGCTTCGATGCGCAGCGGGTGCGCGTCTACGGCTACCAGAACCCGGGCGCCGGCGGTTTGATGGGCCAAAGCGAGTGGAGCCACTACGCGGTGTCGGCCGGCTGGCGTTTTCAGGGCCGGCCCTGGGACGGCGATCTGCGCTACGGCGACCCGGTGCTGGTGGACACGCTGCACTGGTTGGCTTCACTGCCCACACGCGGCGTATCGGCGGCCCCTGCGGCGCTGGGCAGGCTGGGTGCCGACGCCGCTTTTCAGGCCGGGCGCGTGGCGATGGTGCCCACCGGCGCGTGGATGGTGGGCCACTTCCAGCGCCACGCCAAATTTGCACATGCCTATGTGCCCTTGCCGGTGGGCCCAACGGGGCAGCGCGCCAGCATGCGCAACGGATTGGGGCTGTCGGTGTGGTCGGGCAGCCGGCAGGCACAGGCGGCCTGGCAGTGGGTGCGCTACGCCGGTTCACGCGCCTGCCAGCAGCGCATAGCCGAGGCGGGCGTGGTCTACCCTGCCATCAAGGGTCTGGCCGAGGTGGCCCTGGCTGCGCAGCGCGCCAAGGGTGTGGACGCCAGCGCTTTTTTGCAAGCCGCACAGCCCACCGGCGACAGCATCACCTTTGCGCCCCCGGTGGTGCCGCGCGCGGCCGAAGTGAACGACCTGATGACCAGCGTGCTGGAACGTGTGCTCTCGGGCCGCGCCAAGGCCGCCCAGGCGCTGCCTGAGGCCGCGCGCCGTGTGCGTGAACTCACGCGTGAACCCTGAACTGCAAGGCACACCATGGCCCAGATCGACCTGCAACACGTCAGCAAGCGCTACGCCCCGGCGCTGCCGCTGGCCATCCAAGGCGTGGACCTGCACATTGCACAAGGCGAGTTCTGCGTGTTTGTGGGCCCCTCAGGCTGTGGCAAAAGCACCTTGCTGCGCATGGTGGCTGGGCTGGAAGACATCACCGAAGGCGAGTTGCGCATTGACGGCCGGCGCATGAACGAAACTCCTGCGGCACAGCGCGGCGTGGCCATGGTTTTTCAGAGTTATGCCCTGTACCCGCACATGACGGTGTTCGAGAACATGGCCTTTGGCCTGCAGGTGCAAGGCGTGAAGGCTGCCGAGGTGGACCGCAAGGTGCGTGCCGCTGCCGAGGTGCTGCAACTCACGCCGCTGCTGCAGCGCATGCCGCGTGCGCTGTCGGGTGGGCAGCGCCAGCGTGTGGCCATAGGCCGCGCCATCGTCAAGCAGCCGCAGGTGTTTTTGTTCGACGAGCCGCTGTCCAACCTGGACGCCGCGCTGCGTTCGCAGACTCGGCTGGAGATTGCGCGCCTGCACCGCGAAGTGGGCAGCGCCAGCATGATCTACGTCACCCACGACCAGGTGGAGGCGATGACGCTGGCGCAGAAGATCGTGCTGCTGCACGCCGGCGACCGTATCGCCAGCCACGGCAGCGTGGCGCAGGTGGGCACGCCGATGGACCTGTACCACCGGCCGGCGAGCCGTTTTGTGGCCGAATTCATAGGCTCGCCGCGCATCAACGTGCTGCACGGCGTGCTGCGCAGCGCGGGTGCCGAAACCGCGCAGGTGGATGTGGCGGGACAGTTGCTGACCGCCGCTGTGGATGCACGCAGCCTGAGCGCCGGTGCTGCGGTCAGCGTGGCCGTGCGGCCCGAGCATGTGGTGCTGGGCCCTGTTTTGTCGGGCCCTGTGTCGCCCACCGAACCCGGTGCCGTGGCCCTGCAGGCGCGCGTGGAGCATGTGGAAAGGTTGGGTGACAGTTCACTGCTGTACCTGCAGCTGGCTGGTGGCGGCACCTTGACGGCGCGGGTGGAAGGCCACGCCGATGCAGCCGCGGGTGACACGCTGACCGTGTCATTGCGGCCCGGTGCTCTGCAGGTGTTCGACAGTGACGGACAGGCCTGCAGGCGCACGGTCCAATTGCCGCAGTAGTCTGGCGGCCGAAGGCCCAGGCCCACCGAACCTGACTCCGGGTCGCCCCTCATTGCAATCGATTGCTAAGGGGGTGAGCATGGCGGCATGAATGCTTCCACCCTTGCCGCCGCAGAGGCGGCCAAGCCGCTGCTGTCAGCCGGCCAGATCGTGAAGATGAACGTCGGCTTTTTGGGCCTGCAGTTCAGCTTTGGCCTGCAACAGGCCAACATGAGCCCGATCTACGCCTACCTGGGGGCCGACTATGCCTCGATCCCGCTGCTCAGCCTGGCCGGGCCGGTGACGGGCTTGCTGGTGCAGCCCATCGTGGGCGCGCTGAGCGACCGCACCTTGTCGCGGTATGGCCGGCGCACACCGTACTTCCTCATCGGCGCGGTGCTGTGTTCGCTGGGCCTGTTTGCCATGCCCTACAGCGCTGCGCTGTGGATGGCGGCCAGCCTGCTGTGGATACTGGACGCCGCCAACAACATCACCATGGAGCCCTACCGCGCCTACGTCAGCGACAGGCTGCGGCCTGAGCAGCAGCCGGCAGGCTTCCTGACGCAGAGCGCTTTCACCGGCATGGCGCAGACGCTGAGTTACCTGGCGCCCTCGATCTTGCTGTACATCGGCATGAGCCGCGACGCGGTAGACGACAACGGCATACCGATGACCACGCGGGTGGCCTTCATCATCGGTGCCGTGCTGTCGCTGGTGACCATCCTGTACTCGGTCTTCAGTGTGCGCGAACTGCCGCTGACGCCGCAGCAGATTGCCGAGATACGCGCCAAGCCGCGCGGCGTGGTGGCCACGTTCAAAGAGATTTGGGACGCCATTCTGGAGATGCCGCATGCCATGCGGCAACTGGCGGTGATGAAGCTGTTTCAGTGGTTCGCCATGGCCTGCTACTGGCAGTATGTGTCGCTGTCGATCGCGCGTGGTCTGTTCAACACCAGCGACCCATCAACCGCGGCCTTCCGGGAAGCGATGCTGACCAATGGCCAGGCGGGTGCCTTTTCAAACGCCATTGCCTGTGTCTCTGCTTTGGTGATGGTGCCCATCACCTTGCGCGTGGGGGCAAAGGCCGTGCACGCGACCTGCCTGGCGCTGGGGGGCGTGGGCCTTTGGATGATTGCCAAGGCGGGCGACACCACCATGCTCTATGGTGGCATGGTGGGCGTTGGGCTGGCCTGGGGCAGCATCATGGGTAACTCTTATGTGCTGCTGGCGCGCAGCATCCCAGCCGCCCGTACCGGGGTCTACATGGGCATCTTCAACATGATGATCGTCATTCCCATGCTTATCCAGAGCTTTGTCATGTGGCTGATCTTCAAGCCGTTGCTGAACAGCGATCCGCGCAACGTGCTGATGCTGGCCGGCGTGCTGATGCTGTGCGGGGCGCTGGCGGCGTTGTGGGTGAAAGTGCCGCGCGCGCACGCAGCGGCTTGATGGGGGCGGCTAGCGCTGGCAGCCCGCGCTGCCGCCGTTTCAGTCCTGCCAGTTCAGCCCCGCCGCTTCAGTCCCGGTGCTGCATAGCGCGGGCCAGCGGCCAGGCGGTAAAGGTCTGCAGCGTCAGTGCCGCGTCGGTGTGCAGTTCTATGCCAGTTGCACTGCCTTGCGGAAACACCAGCTCGGTGAGCACGGCGGTGCCGTCGCCGCTGAACACTTCCACCGAGCAGGCATCAACCACGATGCGCAGCGTGATCAACGGCGCTGCAGCGCCGGCCCAGCGCACGCTGCGCCGGCCCGAGAAGCCGCCTGTGGCCGGCAGCACACCGCTGGCGCTGCGGTCGATAAACAACACCTGCGCGGCCACATCCACCCCCACGCGGGTGATTTCGCCGCTGCCGCAGCGCAGGCCCAGCCACCAGGTGCAGCCGGCGTCGGCCGCCAGGCTCAACTGCAGCTCGTGGGCCAGCGGCAGCAGGCCCGGGGCCCACAGTTCATGAACACCAGCGGCCAAGGTCTGCGCGGCCTGGCGTTGTGGTGGGCCACGCAGCGCCATCAGTTCACGCACTGGCTGCTGCGCCACACGCAGCAGCCCACCCTCGTCGACAAGCGAGACTTCGCGCGGCACGGTCATCGCACCACACCAGGGTGCCGTGGGCGTGTGCGCGGCATAGCGGTGGTCGTTCATCCAGCCCAGCCATACGCAGCGCGTGTCGCCGGCGGGCAGGGCTGCAAACGCAATGGCGGCGTAGAAGTCCATGCCGCCGTCCAGCCACTGGGGGGGCTGTTGGCTGGTGAACCCGGTGCCGTTGAAGGTGCCCACCACGGCAACCGCACCCGAGCCCCCGCCCGGGTGCCCTTCAAAGACATCAAACTTCAGCACCCATTGCACACGCCCGGGCTGCCCCTGCACCGGCACCTGCAGCAAGTCGGGGCATTCCCACAACCTGCAGCCCGGCATCTCGATGGTGCAGTCGCTCAAGTGCCGCCAGTTGCGCAGGTCGGGCGACGCAAAGAAGGCCAGCTGACAGGCTTGCGCCAGCGACACCAGCATCACCCATTCGGCCCTGGGCGCGTACCAAAACACTTTGGGGTCGCGAAAGTCCTTCAGGCCCAGGTCCAGTACCGGGTTGGCGCTGTACTTGTGCCAGTGCCGACCCCGGTCTACGCTGTAGGCCAGTTGCTGGTTTTGCCGCTGTCCGTCTTGCGCGCAGCCGGTGTAACAAGCCACCAGGGCCGGGTTGTCGCTTTTGCCAAAGCCGCTGGTGTTCAGGCGGTCCACCACCACGCTGCCCGAGAAGATCATCCATTCAGGGTCTTCGGCGATGGCCACGGGCAACTCCTGCCAGTGCAGCAAATCAACACTGACAGCGTGTCCCCAGCTCATGTGCCCCCACGTGGCACCCTCGGGGTTGTGTTGGTAGAAGAGGTGGTATTCGCCGTCAAACCAGATCAAGCCATTGGGGTCGTTGATCCAATGCCGCTGGGGCGTGAAGTGCACGTGGGGGCGCCATTGGGGTGTCGGCAAGGTCATGGGCACAGGGCGGTGACAAGCAGGTCGGTTGGTGACATCAGCGTGCGTGCCTTCAAGGGCGTCCGCAGGGGTGGGATTGTCAGGTACCGGGCCTCGCTACGCCGCGCAAACTGGGGCTGCCGATGAGCCAAATGCATGCCCTCGCCCAGCGTGCAAAAACATCTGTCGACGAAGATCTACGGCTCCAATTTGATTGACGCTTTCAATAGACGTTTTTTTGAACCCAGACACACCATGAACCAGCCCACTGCGCCCAGCCCCAGCCAAGCCCTCCGCAGCCTGCGATCGGTGGTCATCGTCGGCGGAGGTTCTGCCGGCTGGATGGTGGCCGCTGCGTTGTCAAACGCGCTGTCTGTACAGCAGTGCAGCATCACGCTCATCGAGTCCGACGAGATCGGCACCGTGGGCGTGGGTGAGGCCACCATCCCACCCATCAAGGTGTTGAACCAGACGATGGGCCTGGACGAAGCCGAGTTCGTGCGCCGCACGCAGGGCACCTTCAAGCTGGGTATTCAATTTGTCGACTGGGCGCGCAAGGGCCGCACCTACTTTCACCAGTTTGGTCCGCACGGCGTGCAGTTCGACTATTCGCCCTTGCACCAGCACTGGTTGAAACACCGCCACGAGCCGGGCATGCCGGGCATCGACGAGTTTTCCATGGCCTGGGCAGCCGCCAGCCGCTGCCGTTTCGACAAACCCACACAAGACCCGCGGCTCATCACCAGCCACTTCGACTACGCCTACCACTTTGACGCCGGGCTCTATGCGCGCTTTCTGCGCGAGGTATCAGAAAAGCGCGGTGTGCAGCGCGTGGAAGGCCGCATCGACCATGTGAGCCTGCGTGAAGGCGACGGGTTTGTCGACCAGGTACGGCTGCAAAGCGGGCTGGAGATCGCGGGCGACCTGTTCATCGACTGTTCCGGCTTTCGCGGCCTGTTGATCGAAGAGGCCTTGAAGACCGGCTATGACGACTGGAGCCACTGGCTGCCCTGCAACCGTGCGATGGCTGTGCCTTGTGAATCGGCGGGCGAGCCGCTGCCCTACACCCGTGCCACGGCGCGCGAGGCCGGCTGGCAGTGGCGCATCCCGCTGCAGCACCGCATCGGCAACGGCTATGTCTATTGCAGCGAATACCTGGGCGACGACGAGGCCGCCGCGCTGCTGTTGCAGCGGCTGGACGGCAAGGCCCTGGCCGCGCCGCGGCCGCTGCGCTTTGTGACCGGCCGCCGCCGCAAGCTGTGGAACCGCAACGTCGTGGCCATGGGCCTGGCCAGCGGCTTCCTGGAACCGCTGGAGTCCACGTCGCTGCACCTGGTGCAGTCGGGCATCAGCAAACTGCTGGCGCTGTGGCCCGACCGGGACTTCGCGCCATCGGTTACGGCTGAATACAACCGCCTCAGCGGCCTGGAATTTGAACGCGTGCGCGATTTCCTGGTGCTGCACTACAAGCTCACACAGCGCGACGATGCGCCGCTGTGGCGCTACACCTCGGCCATGAGCATCCCCGACTCGCTGCAGTACAAGATCGAGCAGTTCCGCGAGTTCGGTCGCATCGTTGTTGACGGCGCCGATCTCTTTGGCCCGCCCAGCTGGCTGGCGGTGCACCTGGGGCAGCTGAACCAGCCGCGTCGGCACGACCCCTTGCTGGACCTGCGCGCCGTGGACAGCGTGAGGATGCTGCGCCAGCAGCACCAGGCCATGGTGGTGTCGGCCGAGAAGATGCCGGGGCACCTGGAAGCCCTGCGCCGCATGGGCGCCCGGGCGGCGTGACCCACGGAGCGCCTGGCCGCCCCAACTTGTCGGCGCAAAGTCCAGTCGCTGGTGGGGTGGATTCCGTCGGTTGCCTCGCCTGGGGCGACGTTCAGGCTTCGTCGGGCAGCGTCACCACCTGCAGCGCTTCGATGTGGGCGGCATTCAGCGGGCCACCGGTGCCGCCTGGGCCGCCGTAGCTGGCATTGGCTTGCAGGTAACTCATGTTGAAGAAGTCGACCAACTCAACGCGGTAACGACCTGCAGGCAGCGTGAGCCTCAACATCGTCGACAGCCGCTTCGGGTGCTGGCCTTGGTGCGGTTCGATGTGCGGCATCTGGACGATTCCCCGAGCCACTTCACGTTCCTGCGTGTCCAGCACGCGCAGCAGCTTGACGGCATGGGTCACCCCCCGTCTGTGTCTCATGCGCGTGGTTGTCGTAGAGCACTTCGAGCCCGACACCGCCCGGCGAGCTGCGGACGAACCCGTCGCCGATCGGCAGACGCTGCACGGCGCCATCATCCAGGCGCATCGGCTCGCTGAGGTGCGACCGCAGGCCTGAAGACACGCCAACCGCCTCGACCGCGTAAACATGTGGGTGATCCGCGTGTTGCCAGCCACGGGCATACCCCAGCTGACTTCAATGCGGTTGTCGCCCACGCGCAGCTGTTCCAGCCCTATCGCACCGTGGTGTTCCTGCCCACATAGCAGCAGTCGCTGCACCGGGTAATGGGCCGGCCCTGCTGTATCGGAAGGCATCTGCGGCAATGCCGGCGTGATATCGACGCGGCGCTCTCGCCATCGCATGCTGGACAAGGTCGCCATCGATCCATGCCCCAGGGCGCGCCGCGAGGCCGTGGTCAGGAAGGGGGCGATGTGCAGCCCGTCGCTACCGACCTGCCAGCCGAACACGCTCGGTGCAATGGCGCTCAG
>JACCDR011426469.1_pt1 | contig 37582 bp, 41 predicted proteins | sample 7446431 | NCBI WGS metagenome assembly JACCDR01 (sample SAMN15323443, study PRJNA562643) | freshwater metagenome | isolation source: river surface water | place: USA:Blue River Watershed | collected 2017-08-17 | reverse complement strand
TCGCCAGCGCGTGGCATCGGCCTTCACTTTCTGCTTAAAGCTATCGCTGTCGGCCTGCTGCCAGTAGGTCTGCCCAAGACTAAAGGCGATCTCCATGGCCTCGGCCAGCACCTCGGCCGGCGTCATCGTCTCACTCATGACTGTCTCCCCTTTCGCCGGTTTACTGCGAACTGCGCGCGACGCTCCTTGCGGCTCTTGGGTGGCGCCGGCCTCGGGCCAACGAGCCGTTCAAGCTCCATCGCCACCAACGTCACAAAAACATGAGGTGACATTCCGTGCTCGCGCACTAGCTTTGAGAATCGCGCCCGGGTCTCGGACTGCGGCTGAGTTTTCATGGCCTCCGTCAGCACGACCATGATTTTTGATTCAGCGGGAAGGACTTGACTGAGCCTCGACCTCAGATTTTCGAGGTATTCCCAAAACCGATCTTGCTTATCCACCGTCTCCATTGCAGATTCTCTCAAGTCTGTGTAGGGCCTTTAGGGCTTGCTTCGCCGTCTTAGCAGCCCGCGCATTGCCGAGCAGCACGCGGGAGATTTCTGAAATCAATTGATGGTTCTCGACCTCCAGATTCTCAATCTTCGATTTGTACGCCGTAAGCACGTACTGCAAACGGTCCGTTCTGTTCCTCATCTTCCGGCCCATGTTAAAGGTCCGCCATTCGGTCCAGGATGCCCCGGGCCTTGTCCTCGGTCAGCGAGTCCATCCATGATTCGACCGACTTACCGACCATGGAGTCATCCAGCCCAAGTAGCCGGCAGTTAAAGCCGAATGTCTCGGTATCCCACCCCTTGTCATTGAACAGCCGCCGCATCTTGATCTTTGTGACCGGTTCGATCTTCGTGTCCTTGGGAACCTTGCCCCAGCTCATTTGCGCCTCGCGGAAATGATGTAGTTTTTCGGCAGCATGCTGTCCCTCGCATGCCGGTTGCACTTCGGTGATATGACGCTGGTCTCCCCGGTGAACACCAGAAACGACCACGGCTCGCCGCACGAATCGCATACCTCGGACGACCCATAAATGTCCAAACAATGCGCCGCAGCGTCGATCAGACAGTCAATTGCTTCGACTGCCCCGATCTTCCTATCCCGAGCCACATACGTTGCGACTTGGCTCAGGGCTTTTTCGTCTACCATATCTCTATCCTCTATCGGCCGGGCCGTGGAGACACTATACCACGGCCCGGGCCCGGGGTCAAGCGGCGGTTCTTATACGAGCCGGCGCTCCAGCTCCAGCTTGGCGCAATACACCGCGTCCGCGTCCATGTCCGCCTGCTTGACCATCCACTTGAGATAGTCCGCCGGGATGTCCGCCCACTTCGAGCCGGCGTGCTTGCCGAACTTGATCTTAGGCAAACGGGCCGGCTGCGAGGAAATCTCGACCATCTGAGCCAGCGTCAAGCCGTGCTTCATCAGCTCGATCAAGATCGAGGAGGTCACATGCGCATCGTGTCCGGCCGAATGCGAAAAGTTCATGCCGGCCCGGCCTAGCCGCGGGTGCTGGCACCTCAACCAGTACCGCAGGCCCTCATTCGAGTGGCTGGGGGCATCCGGCCATGCGACCAGAGCGCACTTGTAGGTGCAGATCCAATCGGCCGGAATCGCGGCCAGCGGCTTGAACCGGGCGAACACTGCCTGCTCGAATGACGCGTTGTGTGCAACGAAGGTGATCCGGCCGTGGAAGTTCTTGAGGCGGTCCGCGAACTCCTCGAAAACCTCGAACGGCGGGGGGCTCTCGATCACATCGCGGTCGCAGATGTGGTGCACGGCCGAAGTCTCAGGCGGGATCTTCGCGCCGGGGTTCATGAGGCACTGCATAAACGGGTGGAAGTCCGGGAGGACGTACTCGCCGATGACCTCATCGGGATCGAGGCCGTCGAAATTCTTTGAGGGGGAAAGGGCCGCCGCGTACGCGCCAATTTCTATGGGGTGGCAGTCCGGAGCGTCCGGCTTGTTCGAGGTGGTCTCGAAGTCGACGGCGACCACGATGGGGAGAATGGGCAGGTTCATCTTAATCCTTAGGCTGGGGGTCGTTGAGGGTGAACCGGCGCTCGGCTCGCTTCATGCTTGCCAAACACAATTTGAGGTCATCGAACGGGATCTTGCGCTGCCACACGCCGATGGCGATCTGGTCGATCTTGTTGAACGGCACGCGACCGAGCATCTCGCTGAGCTTGGGCCAATGCCAGAGGTAGTAGGCGTCGCCGGCTTGCAGCATCAGGAAAACCCGGCCGGTCCCGAACTTCGAGCGGAGGTCCATCCAGTTGCGCTGTTCGGGTGTCAAATGATCGAGCGCGAAGTCGAAGGGTCGCACGCGGAGGTCACGCGGAAGCTTGTCAAGGTACTTGAGTTCGATCCAGCCGTCCGACACCCGTCCGATCCCGAACGAAACATCCGGGATGCCCGTCGAATACTTGTCCTCATGCCGCTGGCAGTGCCAGCGCCCCGCCATGCCGTCGCGTAGAGTGTTCCAGAGGTCCGCCTCAGCCATTTTCGGCCTCCTCGACCAGTCGCCGGAAGGTCTTCTCAGCGATCACGGCCACGGTCAGACTTTTGTTTGACTTCGGCCGGTCGGCTAGCATCGAAGTGTAGGCGACCGGCATGATGTCAGTGTTGTCCACCACGGTGAGGAGGACGGCTGAATCGCGGCCATACAGCATATCAGAACCGCTGAAATGGCTGCAGCGAACGTTGGCCCCGGTCCGCTGCCGAATGCGATTGGACAGGAGCGTCGGGCTAATGGTCGGCTTCCCCGGGGCGTAGACGAAGAAACCGCCGCTGTTGACCAGCATCTCGAAGAAGTTGGAGGGGACCACTTCGTCCGAGATAACCAGTTCAAACACCCCGTCACGGCCCGGTCCCCGGTCGGTCGGCTGCAGGGCCCGGGAGGCGGGTCCGGGAGGCACCGGGGAGGCCACGGGACGGACGTCCGTGACCACCATGGCACGCAGCAGCTGCAGGTATAGCAGGGCATCATCGATACGCCCGACGATGGGCTCCGAGAGCGCCCGCTGGGTGCCGGCCGCTTCGTCCCGAATGAACGTCTCGATGGCGTCCATGTGCTTGGTGAAATAGACCAGCCAGACCTGCTTCATGGTCAGGCTGGTGCGGGCCGACAGACGGCGGAAATTCGCCAACTGGTCATCCGATCCGCTGTACTCTTCACCCTTGGTCCGGGTCAGCTCCATCATTCGGGCATGGGCAGATTCCAGCATGCCCAAGAATGTTTCCTTATCCATAGTTTTTCACCATTTCCACGTAGGCGGTTTCGAGGGCCGGGAATGACAGGGGCGTTTCCCGGAGCTTCTGAAGGTACTCGTTGGCCCGCTTGATCATCTCCATGCTGACATCCTTGGCATGGGGCCCGAGGCCAAAATGGCCGAGGTAGTCGATGGCTTCCAGCAGGTCGGCGTACTTAACCAGATCGACGGCCCACGGATAGGATGTCAAAAGGGCGTCCTCGACCTCTTTGACTCGGCGGTCCACGGTGGGCGCGTATTCGGAAAGCAGATGGCCAAGCTTCACAGGGTGGCCGCCGGCCTCGACGTGCATCCTCTTGGTCGGCGATGGGAGGTCACCCCACAAGACCTCGTCCATGTCGTGATACCGGGCCAAAAACAGAGCGTTCAACATCACCGAGTCCGCGCAAGTGAAGCCGGAATCGGTCATGATGGCGTCGACGATCATTTCGACTCGGTGCATGTGGTCCGAGATGGTCTGCTCCCGGGCCACGGCCACAATATGCCACCGGCGGACATGGCCGGCCCGCATTCTCACCCGCAGGCTTTCGCTCAGAATGGGCATTGGTCCTTCCCCGCGCTCTCGTGGTAAACAGCCACCCACCGCTCGCCGACAAGGTCAAACGACACGAGGATGAAACTAGAATCGCCGAGCCGGGGGGAGTAGACATGGCAGGGCACCCCAAGAAGGCCCAGCGCTTCGTTGTCGCTTACCACTTCGCCCTTGCGGCCGATGAACACCCTGCGATAGGACGTTTCCCCGGAATCGGCGATCTTCTCACTGGCCGACTTCGCGAGGGCCACAGCGGTTTCGGCCGAGTTCGGTTCGTGAGAGTAGACGCCGGCCTCGGACTGCCGCCACTTGCGGCCCTGCAAGATGGCCATCTTGGTGTCGATGGCCGAGTTCAGGTCGATGCGATACATCGAAGCCAGATCGAGGAGGATGATCTGAACGTCTGCCCATTCGAGAGCGTCGGAGGGCTCCTTGATCACCTCGCCGATTTCCTCGAAGAGCTTCATCCAGCTGGAGCCTTCGGTTCGGTTCGGCAGGTTCTTGTTCGCCCAATCGTGGGCGCGTTGCTGGATGGCCGGCAGGTCAGGGAGCGACATGGGCGCCTCGCACATAGCGGTTATGGATCTTGGCGTTGATCGTCGTGCCCGGCTGCCACGCGACCCCCATCGGGTCGAACAGGACATCCGAGCAACGCGGGCCAAAGCCGTAATGGGAGACCGCAACATCCGGCGCGGCCGAATGGATCAGGCCGACCATCGATTCGAGAGCGCGAGCGTCCGGGAGGTAGTTGCAGAAGTTGAGGAAGAGGTGGTCGACGCCGCAAAGGCGGGCCGCCTCACCGATCTGAGTCGCGGAGAACGTGAAAATGCGCCGCGGCAGCTTGGTGACGGTGGTCAGCTCGGTAGGCACCCCCAGCTGCTCGAACGAGATTTCTTCTTGGTCGTGGTAGCAGGGCCCAGACCAGCCGACCATCTTGCCTTCGGAGTCGTAGCGGTTCGCCACCCGGATCGGGTAGGTGCGCGCGGTGCCGTACACCGAAACCCGGCGGCCATACGGCATGCCAACATCGGCCAGCGTCTGGTGCGTGCTCACATCACGCGAAGTGCAGTACGGGTAGAAGCCATGGTACATCGAGAGGCTGTAGCCCTGCGCACCCTCGACCTGAATGAGCTTGGCCGAGTCGAGGACCCGAGAGTATTCGAGCGGGGTACAAACCAGACTCTCCAGTGGGCCGCCCTTCAAGGCGACGGCCGCGACATTCTGGCGCTCGGGGTCGCGCCGAATGCGTGCGATGGCGGCTTCACCGACGCCCTTCTTGGTGCTGCCGATTTTGGTCATCGGGCCCTGTTCGGCCTCCACGTGCTCCGGGAGGATCACGGCGGCGGCCGGGTGGATCATGACCTGCGCTCCTCGGAGGAAGGCCCGGCAGTTGTCCATCTCCTGCTGCAGCGCAACCGGGTTGATAAGCGACCCCGGGCCGATGAGCACCGCCTTGAGGTTCCGAGAAACGATCCCATTCGCCAGCATGGTGTGGACGAACTTGTTCCCGTCGTTGTCGATGTACGTGTGGCCGGCATTTGCGGCCCAAGCCGTCGCTACGACATCGGGGTTAGTGGCCTCGGCCAGATACCCTGCCAGCAGCCCCTTTCCGGTGCTGCCGAACTGCAGGTCGATAATCACATTAACGTTCATCGGTTCCCTCCTTGCATTCGGATTCGAAAGTGCCTTGGTAATCCGGCCAGCGACCCTCGCCGACCATCTTGCAGTAAACCTCCTGCTGTTGCAGTTCCTCTTGGTAAGACATTCCACCCAGCCACCCGAGGGCAGCGATGAGCAGAACCGCCAGTGCGATTTTGGTCATGCCCGAAAGCCCGGACAAAACGATCGACTCGGCCTTATCAACGATCAGGAGGTCGGAATCTTTTTTCATTGCTCTATCCTCTATGTGAGTGCCTAGTATATCACACAGCCAGCCGCGCGTCTACTACTTGCTTGCGTCCCACCAGTTGTCGCCGACCCCCTGATCCGTAACAATCGGTACCCGAAAGCAAACCTCGTCGCCGACCCTGAACGCGGTCACGATTCGGTTAAGCTCGGCCCGGGTTTTCTCGTCACCCTTCGGGACGTTCGAGTCAAACTCGTCGTGCACGTTGAGCAGCAGCCGCGAGCCGTTGTTAAGGGACCGCAGATAGCGGCTAGTTTCAACGATCTTCACCTTAAGGGCATCGGCCGCGGACCCTTGGAAAATGAGCCCGCCCGCCTTGTGGGTGAACATGCCGCGCGGGAAGCGAATGCGACGGCCCATGATAGTCTTCACAAAGCCGCGGGAGCGAGCGACATTGCCGGCGCGCACCAGAAGTTCCTTTACGCCGGGGATGGCCGAATGATAGCGCTCGAAGACCTCCATGGCCTCCGGTCCGGGTTTCACCCATGTCTTATCGCCGCGCCCCTGTTCGATGGTATAGGGTAGGCCCATCTCTTGTGCCAGACGACCCTCGCCCATGCCAAACACCAAGCCGAGGTTAATCTGCTTCGCGTTAGGATCGCCCGCGAACCGAGGCGAGCGGGGCAGCCCGGTCAGCTCGGAGGCGATCTTGTGAAAGTCCGCGTTCGGATTCTCGTTATAGATCTTGGTGATCTTTGGGCTGTCCACGTAGTGGGCGAACACCCGGAAGTCCATCTGCGCCCAATCGTTACATACCCAATCGTAGGTCAGACCATCCGGGATGAAGATAGAACGAACGACCTCGGCAATTTCAACGTCGCGGGCCGGGATCTGCTGCAGCGCCGGGCTGTCCACGCTAAGGCGGCCGGTCGTGGTCCCGTTGTCGTTGTCACTTCGCGTCTGGTTGAAATTCGCGTGGATTACGCCGTTGTTGTGGTTCGACAGAATGTGACCACGCAAGAAAGTCCCGCTAGTCTTGGTGAGCTTGCGAATTCGGAGGACAGTCTCGGCCTCCGGGCTCTTCATGTGCCGCAGCGAATCGGCGTCGACAGATGGTGCTCCGCCCGGGGTCAGCTTAGCGCGGGTGCCGTCCTTGAACTCGAAATAGGTCTTGCCATCTTCCCCGGTCTTTGCCTCGGGCTTGAACAGCTTTTTCATGTCCGGGGGCGAGTTCACGTTGACCGCGAACCCGGCCTGCCGGTTGAGGTCCTCCTGCAGCTTCTTGGTGGTCCTCTCGACCTGATCAAGGGCCCTTTCAGCCGCGTCAATGTTCACGCGAACACCGTAGCGCTCCATGTGCACAATTTCGGGCAGCAGATCGAATTCGAGCTTGTGCACGCGCTCCAGATCCTGACTGAGGATCTGGGAATCCTGCCACACCGCAAGGTCATAGCACACCCGGGTGTCCTGTTTCGCATAGCGTCCGACCAGCTCCGCCGGGGCACGCGGGAGGTTCTTGATCTGGGCGTTCTTGGTCGGAGGCCCGCCGAACATTTCGGCCAGATCAACCCAAATCTCCCTATCCTTACCCGCGCCGAGGTATTTCTTACCGAGCGAGTCCAGATCGTACGACATGAGGTGCTCGTCGATCAGGGCGGCCCGAATCATCGAGCAAATGATCGAGCGACACTGATTCAAGTCGACCCCGGCCTCGCGGAGAAAATGCCAGTCGAACTTCGCGTTATGGAAGACCACCCGGCCGCAGGTCCGCAGGGTGTCGCCCAGCCACACGACGGCCTTGGGCTCACGGCGGATGTCGAAATACCAGTCATTCTCGGCATCGGACACCGAGAAACCGAAGATCTTGTCCTTCCACCAATGTAGGCCGGTGGTCTCAGTGTCGACGGCCAACAGTGGCTTGTGGCTCAGATTAGGGAACATTAGACCGACCGCCTCTTGGTCTGGGGCAAAAAGGCCGGGGGCCGCGGAAGTATGAACTCGATCACGGACACGGCAGAAACGGTCTTGACGGGATCACCGGGGAGAACCAGCGGGTCATAGACTGCCTTCGGTCCGAAACCGTCTTGGGTCTCCATCAGAAAGCCGACTTGGCAGTGGTTGTGCTCGCCCGGCCGGGTCGGGGAGTCGCCCACAATGATTCCGGGGAGCTCGACGAAATGCAGCAGCGCGGGGGCGTGCGGGGCAACCTTGGCGAGGTTCTCGGGCAGTAGCTCGATTCGAACAAATCCCTGCTCCTTGAACCACGCATCCGCAATGGCGAGCGCAGGCCGGCCCTCGGTCTCGGCTAGAGCATAGAAATGTGGTATTTCATCGAGGGGGATCCCGGTCAACATCGAGATGCAAGCCGGGTAGCAGTTTCCGAGCTTGGCCGGGTCGGACATGTCACCCCGGAGCGTCTGTTCGCACCACTCGACATGGGCCGGCATCATTCGCTTGTGCCGAAGGGCGTCGATCAGCTTCTCGAATGACGCAGGGATCCGGGACATGCGGTAAACCACCCGGAGCGTGTGGCACCACTCCCGGCAAACGCTCAGGAGTTCACGGAACTCTTTAGATGTCATAAGGCATGTCCCCGTCAATCAGAGTCATCTTCTGTGAAGTCCGGGTCAAGGCCACGTACCACACACGGGCCTCGGCCTCGGGGTTGTTCTCGTTGTCCACGATTGTGCGTTCGGTCATCCCGAGATGGATGATAACGTTCTCCGACTCGCGCCCCTTCGCTGAATGGATCGTGGACAGGGTGATATTCGCCTTCTGTTCGAGGTCCACTTCCTCGAAGTAGTCCAGAAGCTCGGGCGGGATGGTGAAGGACCGGAGAGCGCCGCGCTTCATCATCGGCTTAAAGTCCTTCGACGCGATTTCCTGCTTAGTCTTGGTGTCGGCGACCAGCGACATTTTTTCGAGGTCATTTTGCGACACTGCGAGACCTGCCGCGAGCTTGTTGAAGACACGGATAGCATCGGCCCATCGGGAATTGAACAGCCCCGGGCGGTTGCCCTCGACCTTATATCCCACACGGTGGCGGACCAGCTCCTCCTCGATGGCATTTCGGGTGACGAATGATCGACAGAGGATCAGACTGCGGCGGTCCCCCGCCATGCGGACATCGAACTCGGCCGCGCGCTCCACCTCGCCGTCATGCTCGCGGGACTTGTATTCTTTGGGAACGCGATTCTTGACGCGACCGATGAGGTCAAGGGCCATTGCGTGCGGCTTCCGCGGCACCCGCCAAGACTGATCGAGAACGGTGACATCGGCATCGTGCTTGTCGCTGAACTTCGCCATGCCGTGGGGGTCAGCGCCCGACCACTCGAAGATCGCCTGATCGTCATCTCCGGCAATGTGAACTTCCTCGACCGAAGGGAACGAAGCCATGCGCTCGATTACCTGCCACTGCAGAGGCGACAGGTCCTGCGCCTCGTCGATAAACAGGTATCGGGAGCCGTGCGGCACCGGCGAGGCTATGTAGGTGTCGAGAAAGTCCGTGAAGTCAATCAGGCCGTTGGCCTTCTTGTACTCGGTGTACGCCTTGCAGAAAAACTCGAACTGATCGAAGGCGCCCGGCCGGTCCGAACTGTAGTACGCCTCGCGCAAGCTGATCACACGATTGCGCGCGACGCCGAAAAGGAAATGGTACTTGTCGCCGAGGGCGGCTTCAGCAAGGTTATCCGTGTCGATGCTGCCGGTGACCGGAATACCGATCTTGGCGCCGAAGGCGCGCAGCTTCCAGCCGTCGATCACGGACCGCGGAGACAGGCCGCAGAGCTTGAACAGGGCAGAGTGCATTGTGCCGAACTTGTCGTGCCGGGCGGCCCCGATACGACTGACCGCCTCGGCGGCGGCAGCTTTGGTGAACGTGATCAGCGAAATGTCTCTCGCTCGGGCGCCATCGTCGATCCGATTCTGGATCCGGTTAATGGTCTCGGTCGTTTTGCCGGTGCCCGGGGGCCCGTAAAGCGCGTATGCTTTCATCGCTAGCCTCTATAAAGATCGGCCGGGTAACCCCGGCCGATCGATTGACACCGTGGGTTGATCAGAAATCGCGGGACTCGGCCTCGGCCGCTTCCTCGGTCCGGTCAGCGCGGACCCGGCCGGAGGTGATGGCTTCGTAAAGGCCCTCGGCACGCTTGTACAGCTCCTGCGACGGGTACCCGGCCGGCTTGATCGTGAAGTTGAAGTAGTCCTGATTCTTCGCGTTCTTCTCAGAGACGGTCGAGCAGTTGTACGCCCGGGCGAAGCTGTCCATGTCCGTCATGCGGATCAGGCTGTTCCACGCGCGGGAAACCTTGGCCTTCGACTTCGACATCGAGACCACGATTTCCTCGGCCCGGCCGTTCGGGTGCACCAACAGGCAGAACATCTGCGGGGTGTCGATGACCTGACAGTCGGCGCCGTCCTCGATGTTCGCCAGCTCGGCCTCGGCCTCGGCCTCGGTGGCGAACGCGCCGCGGAACCCGCCGCCCTTCTGGCGGTCCTTCCAGATCAACCACTCCTTGCGGTAGGCCACCGGAATGAGGATGACGCTGGTACCGTAGATGTCACGGGTGATGTTGTTGTACATGTCGCCTTCGGCGATACCGTCGATGAACGCCGGATCGTTGCGCTTGCGGCACGGGGAGAGAGCCTGACAGATTTCGAGTCGCGGGATTACGAGGTCGTCAGCCTGCACTTCCTCCCGACCGCGGGCCGACCTGCCCTCGGTGCCGCGGAGGTAGTCGGGAAGCTGATCCTGCACGACGGCCAGAGACTGCTCGGGTGCCTTTTCGCCTTTCTTGGTGCTCATGTTCATTTCCTTAGGTTCTATGGTAGGTGGGCCCCTCACCGAGGAGGGATCCGGTGAGGGGCCCGGTCGCGTTTACCGTCCGCCGACTACCGCTAGATGGCCGTCAAGGGGGAGATGACGGCTCAGCATCGCGATTCTTACGCCTTCGTCAGCGTCACAGCTGTGAACGGCGTGTAATTGATGAGGTCCGAGGGGATCTCCTCGCCCTCCTTAATCATGGCCTTGGTCAGCGCCTTGAGGGTGGAGGGGTTGACCTCCTTCTTGATCAGATCACCCTTACCCATGTCGTCGAGCCACTCGAAGACCTTGGGCTTCATGCCGCGCTTGATGGACACAAACGCGTCGCCGCGGAGGCTGAACCGCCCGAGACCATCGACCTTGAGCACCGTGACACCCTGATCGTCGAAGGCCGTGGGGATGTGGGTGCGTTCGAGCCACTCCTTGCGTCGCTTCAACGGCTTGAGGCGCTCTTCCGCCTCATCGATCTGCCGGCGGACCTCGGCGTACGCCCGACACGCATCGGCCAGACTCATCCCCTTGAATTCGGCCTCCAGAGCTTGGTAGAACTCGGCGGAGGAGCCTTGGCCTTCGGTCTGGCCGTCGTCTTCATCTTCGTACATGATGCCCTCTATTCGCTAGCATTAAGGTGGATGACTGAATACTTGCCGTCCCGGTTGCTCCACCGCAACACCCGGACCTGAGTGTGTTTCCGAGCCAGAATCATGAAGCAGAGAGCCGTCACTGACGGGCTGCCGGAAACACAAACGTAGTCGAAATGAGGGTTGAAATCCGCCAGCACGCGCGAGATGGTCGCTCGCACATGCTCATTGTTGAGCGAATTCTTGACCGGACTCAAATCGTCCCGAGTCACGAACACCAGCTCACCGAACTCCTCGGCGGGCAAATAGTTCAGATTCGGGTTTTCCTGTGTGATGAAAACGCGACTGGCGTTGTTCATGTTGGTTCTCTAATCTCTATGGGCGGCGCCCTAGTGACATCATACCACAGGGCGCCGCCCGTGTCAATCGCCGAGGATTTCCGAGGGGTCGGGAATGCTCCCGCTTCCGATCAATCCGCGGATGTACTCGCTAACGTCCATTTTCGCTTCGAGCGCGGCCATCACGTGGGAATCGACGGTGCCCTCGCAAAGAATGTCGACCACCGCAACGGCCGCCTTGCCTTCACCCGTGGCCCGCTCTTCTGACTGCAAGCGGTCGACGAAGTTGAAGGTGTTGGTCACGTAGATGATCATTTCAGCGGCATCCATGGTCAGACCCATGCCGCCGGTTGCCGCGTTGCCGACGATGAATCGGGCCTGCCGGCCCTGGAACTTCACGTTTACGTTAACATCGCGCTCGTGCTCCGGCACGGCCCCGTGAAGCTCGACGACCTGATGGTCCCCGTATTCCTTACGGAGAGCTGCGCATATGGCTTCGATTTCTTCCTTGAACAGGGCCCAGATGATCACCGATCCCGTTACGCCCTCAACAACATCGAGCACCGCCTTGACCTTAGGCGGCATCGGCTCGATGGCCTCGCGGTAGAATTTGGGCGGCTTGCGAATGCCTCGGGCGTGCATCTCCTCTATCTGCTCCGGGGTATAGGAGTAGCTGACCACGCCGGAAGAAATCTCCTGCAGCCGGAGCATGACTTCCAAGACGTTCTGAGTGATCAGTTCCTTGTCTGCCGAAGTGCTGATCTTTTTGGTCTTCCGCATCTCTTGATAAAGAGCCTTCTGTTTCGGGCTCATCTCGACGGTACGGATTTCCTTGGTCCGGGGCGGGATGTCAATTACTTCGCTCTGCCGTACCTGATATGTGTAAGGCGCGATAAGCTCCATCAGTTCTTCGATGTTCGTGTACCCGATGATCTGCTTATCTTCATATCCGCCCATGACTGCGTACCGCGCCCTGAACGAGTAGAAGTCACCGAGCCCGATGATTTCCGGGTCCAGATATTCGTACTGCATGTACAAGTCAAGTGGGTTGTTGCTGATCGGCGTACCATTCAGCAGCAGGCGATACTCTGCCCGCCGACCAAGGGCGACCGCGTTTTTGGCCCGGTTCGATGTCGGAGTCTTGATTTTGATGGACTCATCGACAACCATCATGGTGTTGACGGAAGAGCCGAGGAACCGTTCGCAGTATTTGATAGCGTTGCCCGCGGCCAGTGACTCGACGCCAACGATCATCCAGCGGAGGTCAGCTTTCTCCGCCATCCAGCGCTCATACGACCGGCCACCGTCATCGGTGCGCAGAAGGTAGGGGTTCACCGGGAACGGAGCGTCTTTCTGGAACTCACGCAGCCAATTTTTGCGAAGCGACAGCGGGCACACAAGAAGCACGTGAGAGACCTTGCCTTCCATGTTATAGGCGCAGGCCAAATCGATGACGACCTTGGTCTTCCCGGTTCGCATGTCCATGAAGAGGGCTGCGGCCCGCAAGCCATAAGCTCGGCGCATGGCGCTTTCTTGTGCTTTGCGGGGGTGACGCTTGAAAGGGTAGTGCGCCGGGAAACTGCCCGGAAGGTTAGCGTTCGCCCTGTCCTCGTCGTGGTCCTCGATCCGCTTACGCGCGGCGTCGCTCAGGCACTCCAGCGGAAACAGTTCCTTGATAGCCTTGATATTGGCGCGAATGGCCGGCGCGTTCCAAGCCCGCTTCTTCTTGTCATAACGACGATTGGGCATCGACCGGACCTTGTCGACCTCCCAAGGAGCGACTACAATTGAGAACCTTCCGCGTGAGGCGTTGTAGTCGATCTTGGTCCGCTGGGGGACCTCCTTCTCGGGATGGGTCAGCTCCCGGACAACCGGGCTCAGCCAACTAGAACTCGGGCGCGAGATGCGGGACATCCATTCTCTCCTCTTCAACGTCTTCGACAGGCAGAAACCACACGCTGACCGGCTTGTTTCCGATCTTCACGCGCGTACTCTGCACTCCGGCATACTTGCTGGCCTTGAACCACAGATCCTTTTCTTTCACCGTATCACTCTTGGTGCGGCGCAGGTACTGCAGGAAATCGACCGACCTGAACATGACCACGCGCACGCCCTCGAACACCTGTACGACCGGCACGCCACGCAAAAGGGCCTGACGGTCCGCGGTGCGGTCGCCCGGGGATTCGAGGTCCGCCTTTCTGGCGAACTCGTATATCTTGGTGCGCAAGGCGCCTTGCGGGGTGGAGTCTTCCGGGATCTCCTCAATTCGGACCGTAGCGAACAGATCAGCGAGCACCTTGTCCCACTCGTCGGCTTTCAGCCGGGGCAGCACCACATGGGTGCGCTCCATGACCATTGTCCGGAACAACGGGAAGTTCGACAGTTCCTCGATAGTCAGGCCCTCAAGCTTGCGCACCGGGCCGTGGCCCTCCACGCCCATGTCGAGGTCAAACCGAATGGGGTCGGAGTTCCGAAATTTGATGAGATTGCTGAACGAAGGCATGGCCGCCCGCGAGTTCAGATTCTCGTATTCGGCCTCCGAGATGCCGTACTTGAGCCGGCGGCACGCCTCGCGGTCGCAAACGTCGGTAAACAGGCTACAGCGATAGTTATACGACTTGCCCATCGCCGAGCGGATGGTCTTGTCGCGTTCTTTGAACGGGAGCGGATTGTCAGCCGTGAACTGGACGGCCAGATCATGGGCCGCGTCCCGAGCCGTTTCCGGGTCCTTCTTGCGAGCATACACCGCCAGCTGGTAAATGCCGTCGTTTCGCATCCCGGAAGGGAGGCCGCCACGCTTCATGTAGGCGGTCAAGCACGGGGGCATGTGGCTATGGTCGGAGCCGATCTGCTTCCCGAGGAAAGCAGCATCGACCATTTTCCCCTCGGCCAGATCGAGGAACTGATCCAATGTCACGCGCTTGCCGTTGTTCACGGCGTATCGCTCGGTGTTGTCCGCCTCGTAGTAAGGGAGGTTAATCCAGTTCCCTAGAGCGCGCTCGCCTTGGTCATTCTGCCGGAGTTGCGCCTGCTTCGGGTAGATACAATCGACGCCCTCGACACCGATGTCGGTGGCCCACCGCTGCAGGATCTTCCGGACGTGCTCGGCACGCATGGGCTCGCTGCCAAACAGGTAGAGGTGAACTCCGCCTGACTTCGAACGGCACGGGATCAAGGGCAGCGAAAGCTCGGCGACCTTGGCCTCGACAGCGAGGATGTCGGTATCTTCGTCCTTGCCGTGGTTGTCGATGTCAATGGCGCCCCAATAGCAAGTGCCGTCGTCCCTGATGGGGACGATGCCGATGCCAATGGCCGGAGCGCCCTGCTCGGTCACGCCGTGCAAGTGTTCGGAGAAGTGGAAGTCGGTATACGCTTCCTTCACCGTGAAAGAGCGGCGGTTCTTGTCCTTGATCTTCGGGTCCCATTGCCCGAACGACCGCGGGTTCCCCCGGAAAAGCTGCATGAACCTCTTAAGGCTCAGATTGTCCATTTTCGCCTCGTGGCCTGCTCTATGGTCTATGCTGCCCATGGTATCACGCCGGACGGCTAGCGCGCTAGATCCCCCTACGAACTCCCGTACGCGCGGGCTCGGGCACCCGCGCGATAAGGCCACCGGTACAGTGGTACAGTACCCCTCCCCCCTAGGCTCTCACTGCTGCAAATGCCGAGTCTTGCATCGCACACGAAATTTCTGGTCTCAGAGGGGCGTGAGACGAGGTGTGCTGCGTGCGCGCACGCGATGACCGTCCTCCCTTCCCGGGAGGGTGCCCGCCGGCGCTCCCGCGCGTGCGAGGCTGGCGCGGCCCGGATACCCCGCCGGCCGAGCGGGAGGTATCTCCGTGGCCCGCGGGGGGAGGAGATAGCTACTACCGCCGCGGGTCGGGGGGTCGCTGCGCTCCCGTGGCCGCCCGTGGAGGTACAGTCAGCGTACACTCGGCTTGGTATCGACTGTACCATCAGAGCCGGTCCGATAGCCCGGACTTCGCATCGTGGTACAGTCGAGGCGAAGGTCCCTGTACCATGACTGTACCGCTCACCAGCACCGCCAGTTCAGCGGTCCGCAGGCTTTTTTCTGGGATTTCTCGTAGATGGTGACGGCGTCTTTCACGAACTGGCGAATACGCTCCTTGTCCTCGTTCGAGAGCACCAGCGCGTCCTCTTGGGCGCCCGCCAACTCCCACAGCTGGCCGTTAGTCTCGGCTTGCGCCCGCGTCTTGACCGGCCCGGAGATTTCGCGTGGCTGGGTCATTGCCGAGATTCCGGCTTCGATCAGCTGCAGGTCGATCGGCTTGCGCGGTATCGATGTTGCGCAGCTCGACAGGAATAGGCTGATCATACCAGCTGCGAACAGCTTCATTGGTGGCGCGGACAGCTTGGATCTGTTCATTGACTTGGGCCCTTCGGTCAGCACGTGCGGTTTCGGCGCGATTCCGGCCATCGCGCGCTTGTTCGGCGGCTTTGATAATGTCGCTTGCTCTCTGGTGCTCAGCGACGGTCTCTACCTTCTCGGATTTGAGCTGCTTGTACTCGTTCCACGAATCGTGGACCACCCAAGATAGGAAGATGATCAGGCTTACGGCCAGCACGACGGCCACCCCCCGGGGCGTGTCAATCATGGCAGATACCCCCGCCCCAACCAGCTTTTTCGTACTTTGCCTGACGCGTGAGGATTCGTGGGACATACTCGATGTTTTCCTCAAAGTTGGCCGCGGATCTTCCGGCGTTAAAAAACGAAACGACGGCGAAAGAGTCGGGGTCGGCACCCGAGAGCAGGGCCATTCGGCGGTCGCGGTTCACCCAACCCAACCCGCCGTTATATGCCCGAAACGCAAAAGCCCAGCGGTCGCAGGCATCGAGGGAGGGCCTTTGGATGGGCTTGACCGCAGCAATCAGGCTGGACATATAGCGGTCGCGGCACCGAAAGGCCCACGACGGGTTGAAAGGGTTGGCTGGGTAACAATCATCGGGCCACCGTTTCGCCATGTCCGCGGCCGTCGCCGGCATAAACTGAGCCAAGCCGGCTGCCCCGACACGCGAGACGGCGTCCTTTCGGCACGCAGACTCGACCTCGACCTGAGCCGCAAGCGCGGCGACCGGCGCAGAAGGTCCGAAAACGCGCCACGCCGAGCGCTTGATTTCGCGCGCATACTGCTGGCACGATGCCGGGACTTGGGCGACGGACACCCAAGAGAGTGACAGCAGGGCAAACGCGAGCAGCGCTCTCATGCCCCGGTCGCCACCGCGAGAGCCAAGAAACCGATCAGAATGGCCTGCGACAGACCGGCCAGAGCCCGCAGCAGTATGGTTCCGTAGGCATCGGGCTCGCCGTCCTCAGTAACGCTGATCGCCGACAGATCCAGCTTGAGAACGAAACGCGAGATGAACCACCCGAGGAGAGCGCCCGAGAGGACCTTAAACATTACGCCGCCCCAATTGACGGACCACTCCACCCAGCCTTCGAGGTTGAAAGAGACGTAGGCCGAAGCGATAACGAACACCGCCACGGCCAGCCAGCGGATTTTGGTTCCGGTGAAGTTCATTGCTGTCTCCCGATAGTGATTTGAAGATTGGTGACCTTGTCCTCAAGCGGCCGGAGTGCTTTAGGCAATTCTTCGGCCATCGTGAGTCGCATTGTCGTGATGATCATCTCTTTCGTGGTTTCCTTGTCGAGGTGATCATCATTCACTTCTGTTTTGAGCTTGTCGAGGTCCTCTCGCAACTTGTCGAGGGTTCGGCGCAGCGTGCTGATGGAAGCCAGAGAAAACATGACGATAATGGACAGGAAAACGCCGGCGAACCAGCCCCAGTTCGGGGCATCACCCGAAGGGGCGGGCATCGACTGCGCATTGGCTTGCCACACAAAAGCTGCACATAGGATCAGCAGCAACAGTGCGGATAGAACCTTCGACATCTTCGATCCCTGTAAATATCGGTGGGCGTTATTGAACCACGAGCGGCCGGCCGGAGTCTCCGGAGCTGCTTACGGGATTTCCTCGATTTCCAGCTTGCCACTCAGCGAAAATTGGTTGCCGCCAGCGTGAATTATGGCGGGCAACCGCGTTATCGCACCATAAACGCTGCTGATCTGCTTGGTCTGATAATCCTCGTGCCGTTGAACAGCCATGACCCGGGTGCCGATGCCGGCTTCCCGCAGGAACTTCAGCATGGTGTTGCCTGTCCGATCGGCCCCATTAAACAGCATCTTCCCGAAGGTCCGGCTGCTGAACGACATCGAAAGCTTACGACGGGTCATCACGGGGGTAGACGAAAACGCACCGCCCTTGCTTCGATAAACATCGCTGTCATCGATGATATCGATCTGCCAGTCCGGGTCGGAGCCCTCATCCATCACCACGGCGTCGCTCAACCAGAGGGTGCCCACCTCCATAAAACCGGAAGCGTTTCCGGCCCAACCCTCAGGCGCCAGAACAACTCGCTGACCGGTAGTGACCGCAGAAGAGCTCACGCCGAAAAGATTGAATCGGTCTGGGCTGTTTGGAATCGGAGCTGTGTTGCCGAAAGAAATGAAATCATTGAGCCCGACAGGAACGTTGACCAATGTTTGCAGCTGTACTCGGGCAGAGTTCTGAGGGGAGATTCGACAATTAAGAGCGGCTATGACTCGAACGGGCGATACACTGGCTGTGGATGGGTAGTCCAGCAAGGTGTACGGGTTACCGGAAGGTTGGGACGCGAAGTTAAACCGACCAATTTTCTGGGGGCGCGGGTCAAGAACGTTGACCATAGGCGAAATGGAGTCATCCGTCGCATTACCGATACCAAACGTCGGACTGCTTTTGGGCGCCAAATTGTTCCAGCCGAGATAGGTGGCCATGATTTAACCCCAGAGAGTAAGCTGAGCTTTGGAAGATGTGGGAGACATCCGGATCCCAAGGATTTGCATGTTCGGACCGGATTCGTCCCATGGTTTGCAGTAGGCCGGGCGGTACCGCATTTCGTCGGCGGTGGTGATCAAGCGAAGGGAGTTAGGGCTAGCGGTGCTAGAACCAATTTGCACCGCCGGCAAAAGAGGGAAAGAAGCGTTGGAGTATCTGGCCCCGGTCCCTGCTTCCGGGGACCCACCCCCAACGATGATTCCGTTAACCGTGAACCACAGCTTGGAAACTCGATCCCAGATAATGCCTACTCGCGCCCCAGCGCCCCAAACAATCGCCCCTGTGCTGTCAGTGGTGCCGGCGTGACCCGTGGCCCCGGTTATGGCGTTAAGAATATAGCCGTAGGCAACCGTCCCCAGATTCGCCACAAGAACATTGGATGGGTTGTACAAGCCGACTCGGCACACACTTACGAAGCCATCCGAAACCAGCTCGAACTCGACATAGTGGAGTCGGGGCGATGAAACGGTGCCCAGCGCCAACGAAGCGTGGGCCGCCACAGTCCTAGGGGTTGAGTCAGCGATAGGGATAATGGCGTCCCGTAATGTGTTAAAGGATGGGGCGGAGGGTGCCGACACTTCGCCCAAAACTCCGGCCTTGAATCGGCTGCTGAACCCGTACCGGGGGTACGTGAACGTTATGATAGCACCCGGAATCGGCCCGATTGGGCAGTAAAACTTTGCCCGGAGCGCGTCATACAAGGACTCAAGCTCTTCTCGCCCGATGTCCACCCTAACGATCCGCTTGCCCTCTTGGTACGCGAACTGGAGTCGGTGTTGCTGATACTCGTTGGCGTTGGGGACTTCGGAAGTCGACGTAGAACCGCGCACGTACCGTGGAATCGGTTCTGCGCCGCTCGCGAAATTGTACTTGGCAGCAAAAGCTCGCGGCCGATTGCGATCGGTTCCCGGTAGCGTCAGCGTATTGGTGTAGTAATCGCTCTGAAGCTGGTTACGAAGAATCGTGTTGACTGAGTTCAGGATATCGGTATCATTCAGACCAGCGAAGCTGGGGTCATACATTGCCCGGTTCGATAGGGCCGGCGCAAGGTCGTCAGACACCTGAATGTTGCTAACATCCGGAAAGGCCAAATGGCCAAGGTACAGAGCGTCACGCGGCAGAACAGATGCCGGGCGCGTTAGGTAAGTCAGCCGGAGGTCGCCGCGGGGGTCCGTGTAATAGTCCGCTAGCCACGAATCGCACTGCATATCAAGCAGCTGCTGGATTGTGGGCCGCTGGGTCGAGATGTAGCTAAGAGCCGGCAGCTGACTGTTAATCAGCGGGCTGGTGATGGCCCCGGTGCAACGGTGAAGACCGAGAGCGTAGTAATAATCCGAGTTGGAGGCTGAGTCCCGCAGGTCCACAGCCATTGCGTCGTAAATGCCATCGACCACCGGATTCTGCGCATCCCAGTACGGACCGTAGGAAGTGCCGCTTGTGTCTGCGATAACTTCCTTGACCGTTTCGATACGGCGGAGCTTGTACACAGCGATTTCTGAAATCGTGATATCAGTCGCCCCAGCGCCAATGGGAGTGGAAATAGCAAAACCAGTAAAACTGTTCTCAATCGGCCCATCGATTACACAGAAATGCCACCCGGTACCTCCGATGAAGAACCGCTTGGTGTTAGCATTGCTGGGGGCAATGATATGTTCACCAACGTATCCGTCCAGAACAGCGATCAAATCCCCAGACGCGTACGTCGAAACATTCACGGCTAAACAGAAAGCATAGCCCGCTGAGGTGTCCGGGCGGTCGGTAGTAAACGGGGCCGCGGCTCCCGGGCCGAGTTCCGTGAGAGTCATGTCGAGATAATAGCCGACCGTAGCCGTGTTGCCCGCGGTCCCCGGAGCTTGGATGCGGGCTGCGGTGTTGCCGGCTGCCGCAGTCACAGTCCCGGTGCCGGGCTCCCACTTGCCCCACGAGTTCGGTGTGTTCCCCGTCCAAGCGTCAAGGTTAAAGTTCGTCCCGGTGCACACTCCGTACTTGTAGAAGTGCCGGAGATTATCAACCGTATGTTTGCGCTGAGGCGCCACCGTCCGGCGGAATGCGCCGGGGTGGGCTGCAGGGTCACTCGTCGTGGCCGGAAGCATGGCATAGCTGATGACACCGACACCGCCATCTCGAACACCGTCGAACGCGATCATCATGTTATCGGACACGTCATACGACAGAGCGACGTCCTGACGGGCAACGGCCGGGGCAAGACGCACCCGACCCATGCCTATCACATTCCGGTCAACTCGGGTGGCGAAGCGGGTGCTAACATCCGCTAGCTTGATGGCCATGGTCGACTCGTTCGGAGCTTCGACCGAATCGATCAGGGCCGCGAATTCCGAATGGTGGCGCTCCTCCCGAAGTCGGTAAGCGCGGACGTATTGGCCGCGGAAATCGAGCGCCGAGGCCACATCGAGCGAGCCGTTGCCGGCGTCAAGCTCCATCGCGCCGATCAAGGGATTCCGGTTGCGCGGGCCCATCGGTGCGAACTTGACCGAGCGGTCGATGTCACCGATGTTCTTGAGACCGCCGGTACAGAAACGCTCGGAGAGATAGCCGGGACCGTCCCAAGCTTCAGCGTAGTAGGGACGATAGCGCTGATCCCGGGCGTTGGTGCAAATTCGGACGCGGTTGCCCGCACCGAAAGTCGTAACGGCCGGATACCAGTTGCCCGCGGGAAGGGTCAGCACGGGATTCAAACGGCGCAGCGGGTTTCTGAACGTTCCGCTGTCCGGTAAGCCGTTGACAGTACCCCATAGCTGACGGCTTACCGGGTCGTACAAAATCCCAGGAACTTGTGTGGCATTCCACGGCCGACCGACGCCGTTGCCAACGTTAGTGGCGGTGGCCTGATGGTAAATACGGCCGTCAAATCCGTAATAGCCCAATGAAACCAGAGCGCCTGCGAGTTGGCCGAGGTATTGGTCAGCGACATTAAACAAGTCGCTAGCCAGACCGACCAGAGGTGGAACCCCGCTGCCCCCGTCAATCTCCCAAGGAAATTCGACATACAGCAAGTGCCTGCCACGAGCCGGCACTTGGCACACGGCATTTGAGCTTACCGCGCTCGAACCGGAAGTATGGTTGACCACCTTTGCAAACGCGCCATCAGCAATGGCGACGTTCGCTCCGAGCGTCGTGAACTTGGTCGCCTCGGGCGTATGACCGTCGCCGAGTCCAAAATAGCCGATGCCGCCCCAAGGCCGAAAACCCTCGGGAAGGTACTCAAGCTCATCGGCTTCGGTCCTAAGTTCGGACATCGAGCCTTCATAATACGTGCTCGTGCCCAGAAAATACGGAACATCGGTTACCGTGACAGCGGTACCCCACGGCCGACCATTGATGTAGAACTGGACTTTAGCCGAGGAACCCTCACGGTAAAGGGCGACGCCGACAACCGCTCCGTTGGTGAAAGTGGGCAGGGGGCCTTGGCCGGATGCGCCATACAGAAGGGAACCGGAACCGTAAGCGCAAATAGAGTTTAAATTGTCGCCCAGATACCGGTCATTGTTAATGATCGATGTGTTGTCCGTCCGGGTGAGGCCGAACATCACCGTTCCCGGATCAAGAGCCACAAAAATCACCTTGAGTTCGGCGTAGCGCGGAACAATCTCCGCCGATCTAGCCACACTTCCGACTGCCGTAGACCAACCGTGCGAAAACACCGCCGTGCGAATGTGCTTGCCCGTTCCGGCGATCTGCACGCGCGCATTACGTTTGTCCGACCGCGCGCTAAAGTAGTCGCAGTCACCAACCTCAGTAAATACAGTCGGCACGGGCATCAGAGGTTCCTCACCGTAAGGGCATCGCGCAGGTTCCGGATTTGGGACTCCTGCTGTTCATTAACTTGACGGAGGCGGATGACCTCCTGCTTGAGCTGATCGATCGACTCAACTAGGGCATCGGTCTGAGCGTCTTGGCCTTCGGCCACCCGATTGAGAGCCGCCTCGACCACCACAGCCGCGGCGTCCTGACCGTCCGGATCCTCGATGTCGAACTGGTCGATGAACCGATCAATCGTAGCCAGCACGTTGTTGAACCCGTCGGTGTAAACCTGACTGCTGCCCTCGAACTCCCGAAGAAGGTCAAGGTAAGTACGGGCGGTCTGTTCAAAGCCGGCTCGGGCCGCAATATCGTCTTCGATAGTCGTAGTGGCCGCGGCAGCTTCAATAGCAGCGACCTGTGCAAGGTAAAGGCGCTCGGCCTCGGCCAGTTGTTCGGCCGGGGTCAGAGGGCTGAGGTTGTCGTCGAGCAGCAGATCGTTCCTCAGCTCGATCAAGCGTTCGACGAAATCGATTTCCATCTCGTAACGTCGACGGATCGAGTTTTCGAGGTCACCCTCCCCGTCTGCGATGGCGCGATTGATTGCCTCGACCCGTAGCTGGTCAAGTTCCGCGATGATCGCTTGGATCTGCGAAACTCGGTTGGCGGGATCGTTCGTCTGGCGCGAGATGTCGTCGGCAATCTGAGCCGCCGGCAAACGAGCTGCCGCATCCGAGATGAGCTGATCGAACCGGGCGTTGATCGAATTAATCGCACGCTGCTGGTCGGTGAGACCGTCACCCCGGACCGACACTCGGGCCTCGGCCAGAATGTCCAGCAAATCACGGACATCGCCGGCGGATACCGCTTGACCGGCGCTGATCTGCTGAATCGTGCTGTTGAGACGGGAAAGCCCGTCGTTGGCATCGCCGGTACTGTCGACCAGAGCATCGATTTGCTGTTGCTGGATGGCGCGGATTTCGGTCAGCTGCTCTTCGCTGGCGCCGAGAGCGATGGCCTGCGCGATATAGCCCTCAAAACGGCGGTTGATTTCGGCGACCTGACGGTCATACTCGGACAGGCCGATCAAACTGGCATCGAATCGCAGACCACCCAGAAGCTCTTCAAGCTCCGTGGCGGCGTTGAGTCGGGCCAGTTCTGCTTGAGCGTTGCCCTCGGCACGGATGACCGCCAGTTGTTCTTCGGTTGCGCCGAGAGCCCGGGCGGCCGTGATGTTGGCCGCGGTCTGACGCTCGATTGCGTTAAGTTCCCGTTGCAGCGGCGACAGGCTGAACTCCGCCAGCTCGATTGCAGTAGCGTCAGCCGACTCCTGAATCCGCTGCATGAAGGCGGCGAGCCTCTCGGCGTTTTCGGCGGTATTGTCCGTAGTTTCGTCGATCAAGTCGTTGTACTGCTCCTGAGCAGTGAGCAGGATTCCGAGCGAGTTCGCGGCTTCAAGCCAAAGGACGAGGGCCTCGGCGCTGAGAGTCGGCATGATTTCTTCGAAGATCTGCCGGAACGCGTCGGCTCCGCCCTCCCCGGTGAACTGGTCGAGGTCGAGTCCGATGGCGTCGAACCGCTGGGTGGCGTCACCCCGAGCACGCCCAAGAGCCTGCTGAGCCAGCTCTTCCTGATCATAGAAGAACTCAAAATAGCCGCGGAAGAGGCTCTGCAGCCGCTCCACGCCGCCGGCCTGATCGGCGACCTCGCCCGCGAACTGCACGAACTCTTCGCGAGTGAGGCCAAGACTCTGGCCAGCGAGCGCGAGGGCCTCTTCAAGCAGAACAGTAGACACCAGCAGGCGGTTGTAGGTGTCAGAGATGGACTCACCCTCGCGGCGGAACTCACCGAGAACGTCAGCCAACGTCGTGAAGTCCGAAATCAGGTCGCCCGACTCTGCAGCCAGTTCGATGAACGAACCGTCAGCAAGTCGCTGGACTCGCTCGTCGAGAGTTCCAAGGGTACCCACGTACTCTTGGACGTTCTCACTAAACGTGCTGAGAATGACGTTGAAACGGTCGTTGAAGATCGTTTCCGGGTTAATCTCCCGATTGTCGTACCGGAAATTGGTAGTCGAAAGAGCGGTGCGAATTGCTTCAAGCTGGTCCGACGACACGAACCCGGCGATGGTCTGATCGAACTGAATAAACGCGTCCCGAAGCTGGTCCAGCCACTTGTTGCTCTGCTCTTCGGTGTCAAAGAACCCGACAGTCCCGAGGGCCGTGTCAAAAGTGCGGCGAGTGGACCGGCCGGCCACCACAGAACCACCGCCGACCCTAAGACGCGGGTCATCCTCGAAGAGGTTACCCAGCGCCGCGCCGAGGATAGCTCCGATTACCGTGCCGACCACCGGAACGACCGACCCGAGCGAGGCGCCCAGACCGATTGCGGAGAGGCCGGAGCCGATCAGTCCGGCGCCGAACGTCGTGCTGGCGAAGATGCCGCCGGCCGCACCACCCAGAGATCCACCGGTCGTGTTCTGCCGCGAACCACCGAAGAGGTTGCCGCCGAGAAGCGCGCCGATACCGGCGCCCTGAATGCCCGCGCCAAGAATCTCGGCGAGCGACCCGTTGCCGAGAAAGTTGCCGAGTCCGCTGATCAGGCTCGAAGTATTCCCGCCCTGCCCGATGCCGAATACCGAACTTACGAGGTCCAGCAGCCCAGATTTCGCGAACTCCGCGATCAACTGGCCGATCATGTTCTGGAAAGTGTCGACAATAGAATCGGCGAAATCCTCGAAAGAATCGAGTTCGCCGCTCACAAAAGCACCGATTGCGTCGGAAACCGAGTCGACTGCGCTGGTCCAGATGCTTTCGAAGGCCGCAGCCGCAGCGTTGACCCTTCGGGTCTCGGCCAGCTTGGTTAGCAGCTTCTCATACCGAGTGATCTGGCTTTCGACGATGTTCCCGTTCTTGTCTCGCGCGAGGTTCTCAGCGTCGAGCCGGATGGCCAGCTGCTCGCGCTCCGCGGAGGAAGCTGAGAGTAGGGCAATCTCCTGCTCCAGATCCCGGGCCCGCTCATCGAACGCCTGCTGCTGCTCTTCAGCTGCACGGAGGGCCGCGAGGCGCTCTTCCTCATCTTTCAGCAGCTCGGAATCGCGCTGGGCTTCGTTCCGGCCGTTGATCTGCTGCTGCTCACGGAGCAAGCGATTGCGCTCAGCGTCCGCTTCGTTGGCGAGGCGGGTGGCGTCCTTCGCGTCGTTGATCTGCTTTTCGAGCCGGACATACTGATCACCCGACTGGCGAAGCAGAGCGATCTGCTGTTCGTTCCAACCAGCGGATTCGGCGGTCTTGAGGGCAAGATCCACCAAGGACTGGGCCACTTGGTCGGAAGTCTTTCCGGCCTTTCCGAGTTCTTCTTCAGCTTCCCCGGCGTTCTTTTTGATTTCGGCGAACAGAGCGCTCGCCTTCTTGTCAGCGTCAGTGATGTTGTCGATTTCAGTTCGAACATCACGAAACGTGCTGGAAAGGGCCCTAAACACACCGGGCAGGTTCCCAGCGCTAGCCAACTCCTGCAGGCCCTGTCGCACCCGGTCAAGAGCCGGGGCAAAGCGTTGGTTGAGTTCGTCCACAGCCGGCGAGAGGGCGTCGGTAAGGCCCCTGACCGACGCGGCCAGCAGGTCGTACTCGGCTCGTGCTTCCTCAAGATTCGGGCGCAGCGACAGAGACTGACCGCGCCGAAAGGTGGACTGCGCGATCTGTTCCTCGATTTCTTGGATCTCTTTCCGCTTGGCCGCCAAAGCGGCCTGGGCCGCCACAAGGTTGTTGGTCGCCTGCGTCGAAGTGTCCAGCGTTTCGGCCAAACTGATGGGGCCGGCGGCCAGTGTGTCAATGGCGTCGCTCAAGTCGCGAAGGTTGGCCGCAGACTGGTTCGTCTTCTCGTTGATCTGGTCAAATTTGGCTGCCGCTTCTTCGTTTGCCCTCGACACCTCGTTGAGGCCCAGGGCCACCGCGCCGAGGGTCAGGACGACAGCGCCCACCGGGCCGCCGACGAGGCGCAGGAGCGCCGCCCCGAGGCCCGTCGAGGCGGCGGCCGTGATACCCATAGCGGCGGCAGCCGAGGAGGCCGCGGCGGTCAGCCGGACGGTCGCGAGGGCCGCGGCAGCTGCGGACGCCACATACCGGGTGAGCAGAACGCCAGACACCAGAATCACCGTGTTGAGCACGATGTCGAGATTCTCAGCCAGAATCACCACGACATCGGTAAGCGCCCGAGTCGCAAGGATCGACTGGTCGGTTTCGCCGATGTAACGCTCCAGCGCGTTGAGGAAGAGAGTGAACGAGCGCTCAAGGGTGAGCGGGACCTTGGCGAATTCGGTGGCGATTACCCCAGACTGCTCAAGCAGCGCGGTCTTCACGATGTCGGTCGTGAGCTTGCCCTCGAAAGCCAAAGCACGCAGCTGGCCAGTCGTCACCCCGAGAGAGTCGGCAATCGCCTGCAGGATTCGGGGCGCCTGCTCAGCGACCGAGTTGAACTCTTCGCCGCGAAGCGCACCAGCCGCCAGACCTTGCGACAGCTGGATGATCGAGTTCGTCGTTTCCGCCGTCGTGGCACCCGAAACGGCAAAAGCCTGCTGGATCGTTTCGGTAAGTCGAAGAGACAGCTGCAGTGCCTGCCCGGCACTTTCACCGTTCGAAATCAGGGCTCGGGTAGTTCGAGCGACAAGGTTCGCCGTAGCGTTCAGAGAGGTAAAGGTTCGCTGCGAAATTTCGAACACCTCGTCGGTAACTTCGCCCAACTGCGAGGAGTCCTCGATTACCAGCTTGATTCGCGCCTGCATGTTCGCGTAAGCGTCGGCGAGCCGCAGAGTACCACGGATTGCCGACGCGGCGCCGAACACACCAACAAGAGCACCGACGTCTTGGAACAAGGCTTTCAAACGGCTCGCGGCCGACGAGAGCTGATTCAGGGCCCCGCCGACCTGATTGCCGGCGGCCCGGGCGGTCTGGCCCGCGTTCTGGGCCGCCTGTCCAACCTGATTAAAATTCGCGGTCGCGGTGCCGCCGGTCGCCTGAGCAGCTTGGCCCACGCCGGCAACTGCCTGCTGGACCTGCTTGGTCGCATTGATTACCTCAACGCTTCCGTCTTGCTTGAACCTCAGACTTACGACGGTTTCGCTCATCTTCCCGCTCCCGGTGCCGCAATGCTCGAATATATGATTCCATAGCCCGGATCCGCTCCGACGTATCGGACCAGCTTTCGGGCGGGACGTTCATTAGGGTGAGCGTCGAGATTATCTCGGTCGAGGCTATCCCTGCTTCTCCCCAAGAGCAGTTCAGGAACACCTGTCGAGCTAATTCGTTTTGAGGAAGGATGCCGACGATCAGCGGTCGATCTTCCGGTCGCGGGGGAGTCACCTCGGCTTCTGCCCGGTCGCCTTTAAAGAAGTCGGCTGCTTCTTCCCCAGCTAGGTGCTCCGGCTCTTCCGAGCCTGTCTCTTCGTCTTCCTCGTCGAGGTCCAGGCCGTTTTCCTCGGCCCAGACCTCGAACGGGATCAGCCATTCTTCGTCCTGAGGACGACGGCCGATTAACGCTGCCGCGACCGCTTGTAGTTTTTTCGGTCACCCGCGGCGACCGCGGCCCGGCGACCGTCCTCGCTCACGTACAGGCTGTACGCGGTGAAAGCTGCATCGCAGGCGATCGGGTTGCGGACGACCTGATCCCGCGGAGTCAGCTCGACACCATTGATATTCACCGTCGTGAGCTGCGGCGAACTGACGGAACGGAGGACGGCGTTCAGGGCCTCGGACTTCGAGGACTCGGAAACCATGTCCTCCCACTCCTTCTGGTCCATCAGCTCGAACTCGGCCTCGAATTCGAACGGACGACGAACGTCCTTGCCATCAGCCGGAAGGCTGCAGCGCACGGTGGTACGGAACGACATCGCCTGCGCGAGGATCGATGTCACGTTGTTCTGCTGGTCCATTTAAAGCTCCCGGGGTAAAGGGGGCCCGACCCGGGCCCCCGGTTTATTACGGGTTGGTGTCGGTGAACAGAACGTAGAACTCGTCACCACCCGAATCGCTGGCGATGCAGGGACCGCTCAGTTCGAAGCCGTGGTCACCGTCGATGTCGACTTCCTGAATGGTGTCGATCTGGCCACGGATACCCAGCTCCGAGGTGAACAGGTTGGCCTGCGTCTGGGTGATCTTCGCGGTGATCAGGGTACCGGCATCGCGAAGGGCCCACGGATTGAAGTCGCTCAGATCGGTCTTCGCGATGCGCAGAGTCCACGTGGCCAGACGGTCACTGATCGCGTTGATCTTCTTGGAGGTATACTCCTTGGAGCCAAGCGCATTGCCGAAGTCGATCGACAGGGACTTCGCCCAGACGAGCAGGTTGCTGACGGTCGGACCCGAATCGATCGAAGTGATCCGGGTCTCGGCGTTGGCCGAAGTGATGACCGGCGGAACGGTCGACGGAACGGTGATCGTCGGAAGCGAATCCTCGGTGACGCTGCTGTAAGCGCCCTGAATTCGCACCCGGCCGGTGAACCGGCCGCCGATTTCCATGCGGAGCCCGGTGATGTTGTTACGGGCATCCACGACCTGCTTGTGGATATCGTTGTGCCACCAATACGCGGTGGCCACCGAAATGTTCGAACTCGCCGGGTTGTAGCGGGTGGTCTTGGCGCCAGCGTTCTTGACCTGCGCCATGCCGGCCGGCAGAAGCAGGACATGGCAATCAGCGTTACCCGTGGCAGTCGCGTTGCCGGGGGCGGCCGGCGGGTACAGCTCGAAGTCGCCCTCGATGAACGCGCGCTTGTTGGCAACGACGAACGGGTTGTTAGTGTAAAACGGACGGTCAACCGGGCGCTCGACCTTGTCGAACTCGGTGCCAGAGCTGCCGTTCATCAGCAGCACACCGTTGGTCGAAGTAGACGGGGTCGCGGGCGTGCCCTCGGCGCTCTGCAGAGCAATGGCGACACCGCGACGCTTGAAGGAAACCAGATCAGGCTGGGCCATGACTCTTACTCCTTAGGAGTGGATTTCGCACGAAGCTTGGCCGGCTTCGCGGGGGCGGGGGTTTCAAGTCCTGCAGTTTCACCCTCAGGGGCCTGCTCCTGAGCCGGAGTTTCTCCGGTATCCCGAACGAGCTTCCCGCCCTGTTCGAGCCATTTCCCGCCTTCCGTCGGGGTTGCAAAGTTGTTCATGAGGGCCTCGAATATGTGGCGTCGACGGACAGCGAAAAGTCGACGGAAACGAACGATTCACCGGCAGGGCCGTCGGCCATAGCTTCGATGGCAAAGGTCGTGTCGGCGCCACCCGGCTGCCAGTCCTTCAATCGATCCATGACCTTATCAAACAGGGCATTCAGTCGATCCTCCGCGTCTCCGGCTTCCTCGCCCTCTTTGTAACGGGCTTCGGTGACCTTAAAGCGGAAAATGGCCCGAACATGTTGCCGGAAGTTAGCGGTGTAGTCCAACTCCCCGCGCTTGGTCCAATACTGGCCTCCGACCCACACCGAGGGATGGTTTTTGCAAAACTCGGTGAGGTAATCAGGGTCGAGAGTGGTGCCGATCTTGACCCCAGCCAAGGCGGGGTCGGAGGCCAGTCGAGCCGCGATGTCCGATTGTTTGATCCGAGAGTTCATCGAAACGCCGCGCGCAGATGGTCTGCTATCGGGTTAATGATAGCATCCTCCCACTTTTCGGGCAAGTCGACGGTATCTGGAGAACGTTGCGGGAACATCGGCCGGGCTGGGATCCGGCCGGTACCGAACTGGTGCGGCGGGGCGGGCCGCTCGGGCGTGCCGATGAAAAGAACCAACTCGAAGGAGGTAAGGGCATAGTCCAACGACGCGTAAAGCTGGCCAGTCGCAAAAAGGATAGCCGTACTCTCAATGCCCCTGCCAGCTCGATTGGCAAGCGTTTTAGCTGCCAAAGGCTTCCACGCCTGACCCCATGGATCGACCTCACCCCTGAACCCGTCGTACACCAATTGCTTAAGGTTCAAGCCGACCTGATTGAGCGGCTTCTGCAAATCAGCGAGATTTACGGCCAACTTCGAAAACACCAGCGCGACGTTTCCAGCGTTGGTGTCAATCCTGATCACGCCGGGCGGACCCAAATGTAAGAGGCCACAAGCTCGCCATTGGGTGCAATGGTGTCGAGGTCAACAACGACCCCCACAAAAACATCATTGACGTAAAAGCGATCACCGAAAGCCGGAACGGCTGAGGAGTCCATGATGTACTGGATGTCGCCAACTTGAACACCGGACTCCCCTACGAGATGCTTGACACGGCCGATCTTTGCGGCCACGCAATTGCGCTCGACTGCCGCCGGAGCGACGGCCAGCAGCTGGCACGCCGAGCCGAACTTTTCGAGAAGCCGGCGGGTCGATGCTATCTGGCGAGCGTAAGTGCTAATTGGCGCGCTCCAGAGTCAGGGTGCCGCGACCGCCGCCGACATACTCCGCGAGCATTTCGTCGACTTCGGCGTAACGGGTCTGGCCACCGAAACGCTGAGGGTCGTACTCGGTCCGGATCGGGCCGACCTGCTCAACACGAACCCCGTTGGGGGACTGGTCGACATAAAGAGCTGATGCGGCGGCCTTCACTGCCAGCTCAACAGTGGCCTCTTGCACCTTGCGAACCGGCCAGCGCCAGTCTTCCGACAACGTTTCGCGCGGCCATTGAAGGGCCTGAATTTCGAACAGCTTGCGACCGAGAAACCGATAGCGGCCGTCAATATAGCGCGTGGCCTTTCGCAGAGCCACTTCCTTGGCGGTTTCGGTCAGGGCCGCCCAAGAAGCGTGGCCGAAGCGGACGCAGTGCTGGTCCGCGTAAGCCACGGACACGTAGCTCTCAGCATTCGCCAGCCCGGTACCGTCTTCGACCACGAGAGCCATTATTGCTTCCAGCCCAAGCGAAGGTGGGCCGCGAGGGCGGTCGGATGGACGAGCAGAGTCTCCCCGTCCTTGGTGACCTTGACAAGACCAAGTTCAGCAACAGGAGTCGGCGTGGGCTTCGCCGGCGTGGGCTTCGCCGGGGTTTTGGCGGTCTCGGACATATCTTTCTCCTAAAGGAAAGGGCGCCGAAGCGCCCCTCCCATTTCTGTCGACGGAAGCTCGGATTACCCGAGCAGGATGGCGGTGTGCTCCGGCTTGATGTTCTGCCAGCCCCACGCGGCGCAGATTTCGTAGCGGACGCGGCGGTACTGACGGTACATGCGGACCTCGAAGGTGATGCCGGTGCGCGGATCGGTGACCAGCATCGCGTCATCGGCCGCGTCGCCCTCCTCCGGGATCGCCGGGGCACGGAGCGCCAGCACCAGAGCCGAGCGGTGGAACACCATGTTGGCCCGGTAGTTGTTGCCCACGGTCAGGGCGTTGCTGGTCGGGATGGTAACGCGAGCACCCGGGGGCGCGAGCGAAATGGTGCCCGGAGCCGCCACGCCGGTCTGCACGACGTACTTGTTCGCCGAGTCCGCCGCGAAGGTGACCACATCGCCCGCCAGAACGGTGCCGCTGCCAGTGATCAGAGCGATGTCGCGGACCCCCGGGGCCGTGGCACCGCTGGTGACGTAGCTGGTACCCGTACCCTTGGTGTGCAGAGCCACGCCGGCCGACTCACGGAGCGTGAAGCCGTGGAGGCTGCCCAGCTCGCCCTGACGAAGGAAACTCTGCTCGCCGGCCTCGTTGACCTTGTACAGGTTCGGGATCTTGCGCACGTTGGTGGCCGCCGTGGTGCTGAGCACCATGTGGAGGTCACCCTTCGGACAGCCGTTGTCGGTCAGGATCTGCAGGACATCGGCGGAATCGTCAATGGTCTTGGTCGAGGTCCCGAACGGAGTGGTTCCGGCCGTACCGAAGGCACGCGAGGCACGCCGGTAGGTGGTGGCGATGTCGGCTTCGATTTCGTTCACCAGCGTACGGATCGCCTGCGCGATCTGCTGCTGACGAATGTTCAGGTAGCCCGGGCCGTTGTTGTTGACGCCCAGCTGCTCCTCGCCGGTCCAACGGAACGGCACCGCCTTCGCCTTGCTGATGGTGATCGAGACGTTGTCGATGGTCTGATCGCCAGTGTCGGGCGGGGTGGTGGCCGGGGTGATGTTCTCGGAGGCAGCGGCCGGCGCCATGAAAACGCGGACGTTCTGGCCGACAGCGGCGCGGTTGGCAGTGGCATCCATGGTGACGGCCGGGATGAAGCCGGTCATCTCGCGGGAGACCACATCAAGGGCGGTGTACAGGTCCGGGATGAGATTGGTCAGGGTATTCATGCGATTCTCTCAGGAAGGGGTTTAATCGACGACCGACCCGCCCTCGCGAATGAAACTGGCTCGCTCGGAAGGGCTCTTCTGGTCAAACTGCGCACGGGTGAGCTTTCCAGAACCCGGCTTGCCGCCGGTACCGCCACCCGGAGGAGTGGCCGCACCGCCCCCCTGCGCCGGCTTCAACAGGCGGTCCTTCTGCGGATGCGAAGTGATCATCAGTTCGATGGCCTCTTCGAAGTCCGCCGGCTCACCCGGCTTCACGCGGCTCAGGAGGATATCGCCTTCCGGCGAGAGTCCACGAATCGAGTTGCCCTCGATCTTAAAACGGTTCGAGAACGTGGCGTAGGCCACATCCGAAGGAAGAATGGTCTTGTCATTGATGAAGGTCGACCGGGCAAAGCTGCCGCCGATAACTTCACCAATGAGACGGGTGTTCAGTGTGTCGCGTTCGGTCTCGACCTTCTTGAGGCGCTCCTCCCACGACTTGTTCATCTCGGACTTGATCAGCTCGACCTTCTGGGCGTCGAGCAGCTTGCCGGCGTCGATGTTCTTGGCGACTTCGATCAGCTTCGCGGCTTCTGCCGGGTCGCCGAGGCCCTGAAAGGCCTTGATCTGTTCGCCGAGCGACTCCGCCTTCTCGCGGTGCGTCTTGGCTTCGCGGTTCAGGTCGCCGATCTTCTTCATGGCGCCCGGGGCGTCGAACGGAACTTCGCGGCCATCGTCGTGAACGTAGACCGGCATCCCGTTTTCGAGAACAGCGTTGCCAGCGGCGTCGAGTTTCAGCTTCATTTTGGGTCCTGTGGCCATCCGGCCGGTTATGGGCCTTCTGGCCCGAAAGGGGTTTCTACCCTACTGCGGATTTTACCGCCCAGAAGAGTCGGGCGCAAGAGGGCGAAAAAACTAGTCTAGATTCAGAAGCTGCTTTAGCGGCATAACCATGCCGTCTTGGCCAACCAAAGCATGAAGAGTGATAGCGCCGGACCGCCACATCTGGGCGCGACCGCGGCCCAAGATGCGCGATGCCGCAGAATCAGAGAGACCAGACAGATAGCGCTCGAAGCTGTCACCCTTCGGCCCGCTGTTCTTGGGCGGCGTGTCGTATTTCTCCGGCACCAAAATGCAGCGGCAGTTGTAGTGAAGCGGAGGGCGACGAATCGCTGGGATCGAATGACCGACCGGCTCAAGCTTCGAGTCATACAGCTTGCCCGCCCGCATACCGCAATCGGGGCAGACCTTCGAGTCAAGGATCGCGAACCAGCGGTAATACGACGCGCGATTGGCCGCAGCTGCGACTTGACGGCCCATAGAGGACGCCGCGAGCAGGTCAGCCTCGGTCATCGTGGGCACGCGAGAGACCGCGCGGCCTAGGATTCCTCCGGACTCCGAGCCGACGCGACCGGTCCCCACCACGGCCGAGATGAACTCATCCGGTCGCTGGCGCGCGTCCCACGCCGTGCGGATCGTCCGGGCCAGCTCGGAGGCCACCCGGGAGCCCTCTTGGGTCCAGTTCAGCTGAACCGGGTTACCCATGACCAGCAGGGCGGCCAAGGCGCGCGACAAGGCGGCGTCGCTCGGGGCTCGCAGAAAACCGGCCGCGCGTCGCGCGAAAGCAGCCTCGGCCCACAGCAACTGCCGAGCATTGGCGGCCTGCCGGGTGGCCAGATCCCGGTAGCTATCCAGAACGATCTTCATCAGTTCCGCGATGAGGACTTCGCGCTGAACCCGCCCCGAGGGAGCCGGGTAGTTGGCGAAGATGAAGGCGCGAATATCGCGAATCATGGCCGCGACGAGGGCCATGTTCTCCTGACTCTCGCCATTCGAGCCGCGGATCACGGCCAGCGTACGCTCGATGTAGGCGTCGCGGATCTCATCGTTGGTCGGCATGTTACTGGCCGTTCATCTCGCTGTTGTCGTCGCTGCCCTCACCCTCCTCGTCTTCGTTGCCCGGGGCAGGCGGAAGAGTTTCCCCGGGAGCGGGGGGCGGAACCGGCCGGCTCTTCATGCGCTCCAGCTCGGTCTCCCATTCCAGCGACTCGCCGAGGATGCCGCGGCGCTTGGCCTCGTCGAAAACGGACTCATCGGACAGACGGCCACGGTCCGCCATATCATTGAGAATCTTCATGGTCTCGGCCGGAGTAAAGTCCGGGTCGAGGTTCGGGGTGACCGAAATGGTGCCGCCAGTGGCCTCGCGGCGCCAGACGGCAATGTGGTACATAAGCAACGTCAACGCATCGCGGAACCCGGACACGATAGTGCCGAGCGGGGAGTTCTCGCGCGACGCCTCTTCGTTGGCCTGCAAGGCCGTCTTGCTGACACCCGAAATCAACAGGAGCTTGGCGCCCGCCGAACGCATGTCGTCCTTGAGCTTGTCAAGGTGCGTCTGGCCGGCGCTGATCGAGTTGCCGGTGATTTCAACATATTCCAGCCGACCATCCTTGTTCCCGATGGCAATAGCGTGTTTTGCGCCAATGACGATCCCGTCTTCGCTATCGACGCCGATGGCCGTCAGAATCGGCACGCAGGCGACGTCGACCAGAACATCGAGCGACGACTGCATGCGCCAGTGCTTGAGGTTCAGGTACAACAGTTCGCGCATCGGCGGCTCGGCGGTCATGAATCCCGTACGGTTGGTGTAGAGCGGAACGATGGGGATTTCCCTGATCGGCAGCGTGTTGACGCCGCCCGAAATCCACTCACCCCGGTCGTCCTTCCGGAAAATCTCGACGGTAACCGCTTCGCCGGCCGCTTCGTAAACGCGAACCTCATCGACTACCTTCACACCGAAGCGGCCGGCCGCTTCTTCGGCCTTGAACAACACCCGGAGCTGGGTCAAGCGCTGACCCGAACGACGCCAGCCAAGGATCTGGTTCGGCTTGACGAGGGTGCAGTACGGCCGGATGCCGGCTTGGATGCGCTCGGCCTCGGACGAGGGGCTGCCCGGCGGCGAATCGATAATCGAATAGGCCAAGCCGTACTGCATGGCCATTTCGAACCAGTTCTTGGCGTACGAATGGAGATTCCGGCCTTCGAAGTCGGCGTCGTCGAGAACTTCCTTCTTGATCCACACCGGAACGTCATCGTTCGGGGTGATCGGCTTGAAGAACACGCGGCCGGTCATGATGTTGACCGTTTCGACATACGCTGGATAAAAGGTGGCGTGCGCGATTCGCTTGTTGTAGTCTTCAAGGGTCTCCAGCCGACGCTTGGGCATGAATTGTTCAGCCCGGCGGCGCATTTCCGGCGTGCCGCCCAGCACCGCATCGACCGCATCCCAGATCTGGTAATGCCGTTCGAGGGCGGGATCAACGTGGCCGGGGTTGTCGACGCGATCAACAGTGCTCATATATCACCCGAATTCGAAGGCGCCGACTCGTGCGGCGCGGGTCAGGATGGGGAACTTGTACGCAATAAAATAGCCGGCCGCGTCATTGGTGTGATCGCGGTTTGATTCCTTGTCCGGTTCGTCGTTGCGCCAGATCTGCTGTTCCAGATTGTCGGCATAAACCGGGCAAAGCTCGTCATTGATCAGGTAAGATCGAAATCCAGCACCGCTCTGAAACTGAGCGTTCATGGAATTAATGCGGTCCTTGACCGGCGGATTTTCGGCGTGCGCCTTGACTTGGAACCCGGCCGCGCGCAAGAGCGCCAGATCGGTCCGCGAAGCGTCAGACGAGTGCCGCGAGCCACCCGAAGCGTCGGGATAGACGATGATCGTGCGATTCTGATTGAACCGGGAGCCATCGTACTCCCAAAGCCGGGCCTTGAGCTGGTCGATCATCGAGGGCGTGTCCCGGCCGCCAATGATTTCGCCTACGGCCAAGGGCCGGTTGTTCCGGATCACGTGAATGATCGCCGACATGTTGTTCACGTTGAAGTCCATGCCGACATGGGCGACCTCGCCCGGCTCGATCTTAGCGTCCGTCCGGTTCAGTTTCCGGTCATACATCGGGTAGACCGAGCCCGACTTGAGGTTTACGAACTTCCCATCGATGTAGGCTTGGCTGAGGTGCGCCGGGTAGGATTCGAGCAGTGACTCGATGTACCCTTCCGGGAGGCACGCCGCGTTCGCGTACGTGGAAGCCTGCACCAGCCCGTAGGATGTCGACAGCTGTGGATTCTTCATCAACTGCTTGACGAACTGGTCGTGAACGAAATTGAAGCCCTCCGGGGTCGTGGTGACATTGATCACCGACTTGAAATCCGAGTACTTCTCCTCTCCGTTCCAACGAAGACGAGCGATGATCTTCCGCCACGCGAGAGCCGCCTGCTCGCGTTTCATGACGTCGAGTTCGTCGACCAGCCCGCGGCCGATCTTGAAGCCGACGATCCGCTCCGGCCGATCCATGGACCGGCAAATGATCACGGACCGCACCCGGTCACCCTCAGAGAGGAAAACTTCGGCGTCGCCGTAGCGAACCAAGGTCTTGAGCCCCATGCCGTGGGCCACTTCCTCAATGGTCGGGTAGAAGATATCTCGGATCTGACCGTAGGTTGGTGCAAAATACGCCTGCGGGATTCCCGGCCACCGGAAAGAAGCGAGGCACAGGTCGGTGCTCCCGATCCATGTTTTGCCGGACCCGAACCCGCCCACGTAAGCGCGGAAGCGGTTAGGGAGCTGGAGGAACTGCCCCTGCGGCACGTTGACTTGGATTGAGCCGTCCGCCATTATTCGGGCGTCTTGCTGCGGTCGACAATCTCGACCTTGACGGAAGTCACCGGGGCAGCCTTGTCACCCGGGTCGCGAATCTGATCGAGGCCCATGACGCGGGCCTTCGCCACGATAGCTTTGATCATGACATCCGGATCGTTGAGTTCGGCCGCCATCTCGGCCGCCTGATCGAGTTCCGCGGCCACGGTTTGGGCGGTGACCTTCACCTCAAGGTAGATCTGCTCGCGAAGGTAGCCGACACGCTTGTGCAGGTTTTCGTCGCGCATCAGCTTGAAAGCCATCGCGCGGGGATTCGGATGCTCCGAACCGTTCACGGCCCAATTTGCGCACTCGAAGGCCAACGTCGGAGAGCGAACACGGACCAGCTGCCGAGCAAACTGCTCGGACAACTCATCAGGGAGAGCCATGGACGGAATCCACTGCTCTTCGACCCGGTTTTCAAGATCCTTGCGCTTCGTCATTTGGCACCTGAAAGAGAGCCCGCCGGGGTCAGGCCGACTTCAAGCCCAGGACCGTGAACTCGAAGCAAACCCCGGCGGGCGTGCTGAGCGTACCACCGGAGGGGTTGAAGGTCAACTGGACGCGATTTGTGGCCCGAGGCCAGATATATTTTATATAATATTATGTATATATGGTATAATATATATCTTGGGGGAACGTTTC